>Ga0194061_1000317_pt1 | contig 29632 bp, 18 predicted proteins | sample SepL2221m_MetaG_FD_163423 | JGI IMG/M metagenome (GOLD analysis project Ga0194061, IMG submission 163423) | Anoxic zone freshwater microbial communities from boreal shield lake in IISD Experimental Lakes Area, Ontario, Canada - Sep2016-L224-21m | ecosystem: Environmental > Aquatic > Freshwater >... | reverse complement strand
TTGCTGCTCTGTGCGGGCGGGGTCATGTTGGCGCAAGGCAAAGGGGGGATTCCCGAACAGCGTACCAAAGCCGGCAAGCTGATGAATGATGGTAATTACAAAGAAGCCTACGAGCTCTATCGTGGCCTGGCGCTGGACCCGGCGAATCAGTCTGGTGGAGAAGCGGCCAATGACCTCAACGGGGCGCTGCAGTGCCTGAATAATCTGGGCCGAACCCATGAAATTGACGCGCTGCGTGAAGAAGTTATAACCTTATCTAAAGACAACTGGCGGGCACTGCGAATTATCGCGGAGAGCATGGATAATTATGGCAATTATGGCTACATGGTGGCCGGTAAGTTCGAGCGGGGCGGACATCGGGGCGGCGGCAAGTGGGCCAATTGTTATCAGCGCGATCGGGTACGTGGTTTACAACTTATGCAGCAGGCAATGGATTTGCTGGGTACGGATGCCAAAGCCACCGGCGATGAAAAGGCGGATTTGTATCGCGAATTTGCCAACCGGCTATTGAATGGCGCGGAAGGCAACGTCTCCTGGCGGCTCAACAGTCTGACGGATCTGACCGCACTGCCGGATTATGATGAAGGGTACTATTACGGCGGGAGCAACCGCGGTGCGCCGGTGGATACCGACGGCAAGCCGGTCTTCCATCAACTGCCCAAGTCCTGGCGCGAAGCCGCGACTGATGGCCAGCGTTGGCGCTGGTTGCAGTTGCAGGCCGCCGAAGCCTCGCCGCGCGTGGCCCGGACCATTCAACGCGAATTTGCCGACTTTCTCCGCCAGCAATTTGATGTACACACCATGGCGCAATATGGCCTGGGGCGCGGTCGGGGCGATGATGAAGATCGCGGTCTGACCACCGGCCCATTTGCCGCCCGCACGCTGGGCGAAGATGAAACTATTGCCCGGCTGACCAATGGCGTACAACGGTTTAAATTGCCCGATGAGTTCAATTTCATCCGTATTTATCGCACCTTGGCCAAGGACACCGACGATGAAGCCCGGCTGGCGCTCGAAGCTCTGGCGGGGGTTTTTCAGGATCGTCAGCAATATCCCAAAGCCGCCGAATGTATCAAACTGCGGCTCGAAAAGTTCGGTAAGGATGAAAATTGGCAACACCAGCATGACCAGATCGTCGGCAATTGGGGTGCGATCGAACCCGCCCGGACGCTGGCCGCCGGGCAACCTGCGGTGGTGAGTTTCATTTATCGTAACGGCAAGAAAGTGCAGTTTACCGCCTGGAAAATCAAACACCGTGAATTGATCGAGGATGTCAAAGCCTATATCAAATCCAACCAACGCGAACCCGATGGCAATAAAATGTCCATTGATAACGTGGGTTATCGGATTGTCCAGCAGAACGAGGAAAAGTATCGCGGCGAGCAGGTGGCCCAGTGGAATCTGGACTTGCAGCCCAAACCCGAGCATTTCAGCCGGCGGCTGGATGTGACCACCCCGCTCAAAGATGGCGGGGGCTATCTGCTCGAAGCCAAAATGGAAAACGGCAACACGACCCGCGTGGTATTGTGGCTGGCGGACCTGGCCCTGCTGGAAAAGAAACTCGACGGCAAAGTGTTCTACTATGTGGGCGATGCTGTCTCCGGCGCACCGGTCGCCAAGACCAATGTCACTTTCTGGGGCTTTAATCGCCGCTGGGTGGAAGTGGTGCGTAATGTCGGGCGTAATGTCACCGATATCAAGCAGGCCGCGGAAATGACCGATGCCGACGGCGGCATCCTGATGGCCGAAAAAGATCTACCGAGCAGCTTTCAATGGTTGATTCAGGCCGATGCGCCCGACGGGCGTCTGGCCTGGATTGGCTTTACCGGCATGTGGTTCAACCACTGGACTGACGAATACGACTATCAATACAACCAGCACAAAGGCTTCATCATCACCGACCGTCCGGTGTATCGGCCCGACCAAAAGGTACAGATCAAAGCCTGGGCGGGGGTGACCAAATATGACCAAGATGGCCCTAGTGCGTATGCCGGGAAAGACCTGAAATTGGTGATCAATGATCCCAAAGGGCAGGAAATTTTCAAACGCACCCTCAAGGCCGACAATTATGGCGGTGTGAGTCTCGAACTGCCACTCGCTGCGGATGCGACATTGGGCGCATATTACGTGCAGGTGCAGCAGAGCAATAACTCACAGCTCAGTGGTTTGAGCTTCCGCGTGGAAGAATACAAAAAACCAGAATTCGAAGTGACCATTGATGCGCCCACCATTCCCGTAATGTTGGGTGAAAAAATCACCGCTACCGTCAAGGCCAAGTATTACTTCGGTTCCCCGGTCGCGCAGGGCACGGTGAAATACAAGGTCACCCGCGACGCCCATGATGCCCGCTGGTACCCGCCCGCGTACTGGGATTGGTATTATGGCCCCGGCTATTGGTGGTGCTATTACGATTATTCGTGGTATCCCAACTGGAATCAGTGGGGCATGGCCCGGCCACGGTGGAGCTGGTGGTGGCATGCCGGTGGCCCGCCGCCGGAAATTGTCGCCGAAGGCGAAGCCGCGCTCGCCGAGGACGGCACCTACAAAATTGATATTGATACCAGTCTGGCCAAAGCCATTCATGGCGATCAGGATCATGCCTACAACGTGACGGTGGATGTGACGGATCAGAGCCGCCGCACCATTTCCGGCACCGGGCAGGTGCTGGTGGCCCGCACGCCCTTCAAGGTCTACACCTGGACCGACCGCGCGTATTACCGTACCGGCGATACCATCCAAGCGAGTTTCCGTAGCGCCACGCTGGATCAGCGCGCGGTGACCGGCAAGGGCGAAGTCAGCCTCTATCAGCTCAAGTATGATCCCCAGGGCAAGCCCATCGAAACTGCCGTACGCACGTGGCCGCTGGATATGACCGACACCGGCACCGCAGAACTGCCCATCAAGGGCGCGGTGGGGGGCCAGTATCGTCTGGCCTATAAACTCACCGATACCGCCGGGCATACGCAGGAAGGCGCCGTCGTGCTGACCGTGCGCGGGCAGGATGCCGACAGCAAAGACTTCCGCTTCAATGACCTGGAACTCCAAACCGACAAGAAGGAATACCGCCCCGGCGAGGGGATCGAACTGGCTATAAATACCAACCGTACCAACGGCACCGTGCTGCTGTTTGAACGCGCCAGCAATGGCGTGGGTCAGGCCCGGCCCAAGCTGGTCCGTCTGCAAGGCAAGACGACAGTGGAAACGCTGGCTGTGACCAAGCGCGACATGCCCAACTTCTTCATCGAGGCCGTCACCATCAGCGGCGGCAACGTCTATACCGAAGTTCGGCAAGTCGTCGTTCCCCCCGAACAACGGGTGCTGAATGTAGAGGTATTGCCCAATCAGACCGAATACCTTCCCGGCCAGGAAGCCAAGGTGACCGTCAAGGTGACCGATCCCACCGGCCAGCCAGTGGTCGGTCAGTGCGTGGTCAGCATGTATGACAAGGCTGTGGAATATATCAGCGGGGGCAGCAATATCCCCGCAATTCGCGATCACTTCTGGAAGTGGCAACGCAGCCACTACCCTCAAACCACCAGTTCGCTGGACCGTTGGGGCAGCAGTGTGGTGAAAGATAATGAAATCACCATGGGCGCCTTGGGCGTATTTGGTGGTCAGGAAGTAGATCAGGATCAAGCCTCGGATAAGCCTGTTAGCGGGCTATTCGGTGGTGGTGCTGGCGGCGGTGGCCGCTGGGGGGCGAAGGGACTGGTCGAGGCAGAGGGGAAAAACGCCCCCCGCATGATGGCTGATGCCGCGATGTCTACTCCTGCACGGGCTGGTAACGGTGTTGCCCCCTCAACACCCGCCGCGCCCGTGCTGACGGCTGAACCTGCTCCTCAGCCCACCGAACCCGCCATGGCCGCTACTACAGTGCGCACCCAGTTCGCCGATACGGCCTTCTGGTCGCAGGCGCTGGAAACCAATGATAAAGGCATCGCGGAATTCACCGTCAAGATGCCCGAAAACCTCACCGGCTGGAAGACCCGCGTGTGGACCATGGGCCTCGGTACGCGCGTCGGCGAAGGCACCAGCGAAGTCGTCACGCGTAAGAACGTGATCGTGCGCCTGCAGGCCCCGCGCTTCTTCACGCAGACCGATGAAGTCATCCTCAGTGCCAACGTGCACAATTACCTCAAAGTCGCCAAGACTGTGCAGGTCACGCTGGAACTGGAAGGCGCCACTCTGGAAGCCATGCCCGGCGTCACCCTCACCCGGTCGGTGCCCGTGGCCCCCGGCGGCGAACAGCGGGTGGATTGGCTGGTCAAGGCCATCCGTCCCGGCGAAGCCGTGGTCCGCATGAAAGCCCAGACCGATGTGGAATCCGATGCCACTGAGATGAAATTCCCGGTCATCGTCCACGGTATTCTCAAGACCGAATCTTTCGCCGGAGCCCTGCGCCCCGACCAGAATTCGGGCCAGATTACCTATACCGTGCCCACCGCCCGGCTGACCGAGCAAAGCCGTCTGGAAGTTCGCTACTCGCCCAGCGTGGCGCTGGCGATGGTGGATGCACTGTCGTATATGCTGGATTATCCCTACGGCTGCACCGAGCAGACGCTCAACCGCTTTGTACCCGCAGTGATTACCCAGAAAATCCTGTTGGATATGAAGCTAGATTTGGAAGATATCCAGGCCAAACGCACCAACCTCAACGCCCAGGAAATTGGCAACGACGCCAAACGGGCCGCGGATTGGAAACGCAGAGGCGTCGGGCTGGATGTGAATCCGGTCTTCAGCCGTACAGAAATGAACAAGATCGTCAAGGACGGCATCGCCCGGCTGGCCATGATGCAATGTGCCGATGGCGGTTGGGGCTGGTTCAGTGGCTGGGGCGAGCATAGCTGGGCCCACACCACCGCCGTGGTGGTACATGGCCTGCAGGTCGCCCGCAGCAATGACGTGGCGATCCCCGCCGAGATGCTCAATCGTGGCGTGGCCTGGCTTAAGCAGTATCAGGCCAAGGAAGTCGCGGAGTTGCAGCGTTACGTCAAGACCAAAGGCAAGGAAGGCAAGGCCCATGCCGATGAGCTGGATGCCTTCATTCTGATGATTCTGGTGGATGCCGACGTAGTCAACGATGCCATGAACGACTTCCTCTATCGCGACCGCGTGCATATCAACGCCTACGGCAAGGCCGTTTATGGCGTGGCCCTGGCCAAGATGAAGGACAAGGAAAAGCTGGCCATGGTGCTGCAGAACCTCAAGCAGTTCGTGGTCGAAGATGCCGAGAATCAGACCGCCTACCTGCGTCTGCCGGAAGACAATGCCTGGTGGTATTGGTATGGCAACGATGTCGAAGCCATGTCCTGGTATCTGAAACTGCTGGCCAAGACCGATCCCAAGGGCGCCACCACCGCCGGACTGGCCAAGTACCTGATCAATAACCGCAAACATGGCGTCTACTGGAACTCCACCCGCGATACCAGTTACGCCTTGGAAGCACTGGCGGACTTTGCCCGGGCCAGTGGTGAAACCGCCCCCGATATGACCGTCAGTATTGAACTGGATGGCAAGGTGGTCAAGACCCAGAAGATCACCAAAGACAACCTGTTCAGCTTTGATAACAAATTCGTGCTGGAAGGCGTTGCGGTCGAGTCGGGCAAACATGCCCTGGTCATCCGGCGCGAAGGTTCGGGCCCACTGTATTACAACGCTTATCTGACCAACTTCACCTTGGAAGACCCCATCAGCAAGGCCGGGCTGGAAATCAAGGTCCAGCGGCGGTACTACAAGCTGGTCGAAGTGGACAAGCGGATTGATGTTGCCGGTGGCCGCGGCGAGGCCGTCAAGCAGAAGGTTGAGAAGTACGAACGGCAACTGATTCCCTCGCCGTTTGATCCCCTCGGCGGTAAAGCGCCCACGATCACTTCCGGCGATCTGATTCTGGTCGAGCTCGAAATCGAGAGCAAGAACGATTACGAGTACATCATGTTTGCGGATCCCAAGCCCGCCGGCTGCGAAGCGGTGGACGTCCGTAGCGGGTATACCGGCAACGAAATGGGTGCCTACGTCGAATACCGCGACCGTCAGGTCTGCCTGTTCGTCCAGGGTTTGGCCCGAGGCAAACACTCGGTCAGCTACCAACTCCGGGCGGAAATTCCCGGCCAGTTCAGCGCTCTGCCCACCCAGGCCGCGGCCATGTATGCCCCGGAATTGAAGGCCAACAGCGATGAAATGAAGCTGCCGATTCGCGATCGGAAGATTGGTAAATAAACCCCGGCAGGGAGTCAAAGGAATTGTCGTCCCGGCTCTTGCGGCTTGGAATACGTGCGTCTATGATCAAGCCATAACGCACGTATTCCAAGTATCAGCAAGGAGGCTGTCTATGGATGCTCTCATTATTCAGGGTGGCGCACGGTTGCGCGGCAAGATTCGGGTCAATGGTTCCAAAAATGCGGCTTTGCCTTTGATGGCCGCCTCCATTCTTACCGATGCGCCCGTCACGCTGCGGGAAGTTCCCCATTTATCCGACATCGCCAGTATGCGGCAGTTGCTGACCGCGCTGGGCGTCAAGAACGAACATCACGCCGATGGCAGTATGGTCATGCAGGTGGTGAATAGTTCCGTGAGTAGCGCGGATTACAGCCTGGTCAGCAAGATGCGGGCCAGTATCTGTACCATGGGGCCATTGCTGGCCAAACGTAAAGTGGCCCGCGTGTCCATGCCCGGCGGCTGCGCGATTGGTGATCGTCCCATTGATCTGCACCTGCGCGGCATGCAGGCGCTGGGCGCGAAGATGACCTTGGATAAAGGGGATATTATCCTGCACGCCGACCGCTTGATCGGCGCGGAAATATTTTTGGGCGGGAATTTTGGCTCAACCGTATTGGGCACCGCCAATGTGATGTCCGCGGCCACGCTGGCCAAGGGGACCACGGTGATTGAGTCCGCCGCCTGCGAGCCGGAAATTACCGATCTGGCCAATCTACTCAATCAGATGGGTGCCAAGATTACCGGCGCCGGGTCACCCCGGATCACCATTGAAGGCGTGGATGAACTGCACGGGGTGGACTATACCGTCATTCCCGACCGTATCGAAGCGGGCACCTTTATGGTGGCCGCGGCGATTACCAACGGCGAAGTGGAATTGGACAATGTGCGGCTGGAGCATCTGCTGGCCGTGGTGGATAAGCTCCGGCAGATCGGCGTGATTGTCGAGAAAACTCCCACCGGTTGTATTGTCTCTTCGATTCGCCGGCTGAACGCCACCTCCATCACCACCCAGCCCTATCCCGGCTTCCCCACCGACCTGCAGGCCCAATTCATGGCCTTGCTCTGTCTGGCGGATGGCAATTCCATCGTCACGGAAAAGATTTATCCCGACCGCTTCCTGCATGTGGCGGAACTCAGCCGTCTGGGTGCCCACCTGCACAAGGAAGCCTCCACCGTCGTCATCGAAGGCGAACGGGAATTGATCGGCGCCCAAGTCATGGCCAGCGACCTGCGGGCCTCTGCGGCTTTGGTACTCGCGGGATTGGTAGCGCGCGGCGAAACAACCGTCAGCCGTGTCTATCACATTGACCGTGGCTACGAAAAAATCGAAACCCGGCTCAATGCCCTGGGCGCCAAGATCAAACGCGTTGATCTCAAGGATGCCTGATCGGGAGAATCTGGATTTGCCTTGCGGATACCCTCCTGACTTGTCGCGTCAGGGTTAGAATGTTGGTACTGACACAAGGTTGAGGTTATGCCGCAAAATCGCCGGGGCTTTACATTGCTGGAACTGCTGGTGGTGGTCATCATCATCGGCGTGCTGGTAGGGATTACCGTGCCCATCATCGGCAAGGCCCGATTTACCGCCACCCGGACGGCGTGTGCCGAACAACTGCGTGGTCTGGGTGTGGGCATCCGTGCTTATCTTAACGAATCCAACGACACCATGCCTCTGGCAGCGCAAATGCCCTCCATCAACAGCGCTCTGACCCCGCTGCCCGAAGTGCTCAAGAGTCAGGTGCCTGATCCCCGCGCGTGGCGTTGCCCCGGCGATCGTGATGGCTACTTGCGGTTGGCTGATGGCAAGGGTTTCAATAGTTATTTCGATGGTGAGGGGACCAGCTACGAATATAATATGGGGTTGGGCGGTATGCGCGTGCACAAGTCCTTCCTCTACCCCCTATTGGGCGAACACGGCACTTTCGTTTTGGCGGATTTCAGTAATTTTCACGGTGCCAAAGGCGAAGTTCAGTCCGTCAATATACTCTTTGCCGATGCCCATGTGGGCGATGTCCGGGATATATCCGAAAAAGCGGGGCAACCCGGTAAATAAAGGTGCGGTATGGACGTACGTAGAAAAAATCAGATTGGACTCATCGGCTTTGCGGTGCTGATCGCGGCTGGAGCGGTGTATGCGGGCTGGACCTACTGGCCCCATTCTGGGGGTAAAGATGTTACCGCAGCGCTGAATGCCGATATCAGCAGCATGGGCCCGGCGGATATCCGCATGTTTGTGGAGCGCCTGCCTCTGGACCGTATGACTGAAGCGCAAAAATTCGAGTTGTATCAAAAACTTCGCGCCCGGGTGGAAGCCATGCCCATGAGCGAACGGATGCGGCTGTTTCAGGAAGCCGGGCCGATTGTGCAGAAAAACCCCGAGGGGCCGCTAGCGAAAAACGGCGAGCAACTGATGCGTCTGGGTTTCCGTGACATGATGGAAAGTTACGCCAAATTATCCCCGGACGAGCGTTCCAAACTGCTGGATCAGCGCATTGATGAGCAGTTGCGGATGGAAACCCTACGCAAAGCCGCCACCATGGCGGGTAAATTGTTTGGGGCCAGCTCTCAGCCTGCCACCCAGCCCACCACCCAGAGGGCCGGCCCCGGCGGAGCCATGGCTGGAGGGCGGAATTGGCGTGATTCCAATGAAGTTCGCGGCCATATTGCCGATATGGTCGGGCAGTCCATGTTGGATGGCGATCCGCAATTTCGGGCCTCGGCAGCCCAGTATTTCACGGATATGCGCAAACGCCGACAGCAGCGCGGGTTAGAAAACCCGTGGTAAGCTGCCGGGAAACGAAAATTGCCCTGCTTTTGGCTTGCTGTCAGCCCGGATTTACGCCACAATACCATTTCTAAACGGTTTCCTTTTGCGATGGATTATTGACGCATGGTAAGTGAACGCCCGGTACCGCTCTTGCAAGTGACCAATCTCGTGAAACGTTATGGTGGCCGCACGGTCGTCAATCACGTTAGCTTCGAGGTTGGCCACCATGAAGTGGTGGGGTTACTGGGCCGGAATGGCGCGGGGAAAACCACCACCTTCCGCAGTGTGGTGGGCATGATTACCCCCGATGGCGGTGAGGTGATCTTTGACGGCCACGATGTCACCAAGCTGCCCATGTACCAACGCGCCCGCAAGGGGATGGGCTATCTGTCGCAGGAACCCAGCGTGTTCCAGCGTCTGACCGTGGAACAAAACCTGATGGCCATTCTGGAAACCACCAGTAAATCACGGGCCCAACGGCATGAAGAAGCCGCCCGGCTGATGGAACAGTTTGATCTGACCAAGAATCGCAGCCAAAAAGCCGCCACCTTATCCGGCGGAGAACGCCGCAAACTCGAAATTGCCCGTTCCCTGATTACCAACCCATCACTGATCCTGCTTGACGAGCCCTTCAGCGGGGTGGATCCGATCGCGGTCGAGGACCTGCAACGTGAAATTCGCCAACTCCGGCAGGTGTTGGATAAAGCTATCCTGATTACGGATCACAACGTGGAACGTACGCTGGAAGTGTGTGACCGGGCAATCATTATCTCGGACGGCAAGGTCTTGGCTCAAGGCGCGCCCCGCGACCTGATCAACAATCCACTGGTTCGCCAAACCTATCTGGGGCACACCTTCAAGGGCAATGAATTCGACTGAGTGCATTTCTGGCCGGGACCTCAAACCATCGGCGATCCACCGACCCAAGGTGCGGTTTGGTGGTCGGGGCGGAATAATCCCGTGGCTGGTGCGTTGTAACAATATCTCTGGAGGTATGGCATGGCACGTTTACAGTGTAAGCATATGGGCTCAAAATTAGCCTTGGTGCTGGGTGCTTGGCTCTTGGGTTCGGTATTCGCCCAATTACCGCCTGCCGATGGTCCTACGCCCGATCTGCTGCGGGTCAGCATTGACGAACAGGAAAACAGGCTGTGGCAAGCCGGGGGACCGGGCAAGATGGTGCAGCCCAACGAGCGGGCCAATGCCAGTGCCAAGATGATGGAAGTGCTGCGCAAGCAGAATGAATTGGTGGATGAATACAACCGCAAAACCAACACCAAAACCACCGATCAAAACCTGGACCGCCAGATTCGCAATGCGGCCCTGATGGCGGTACTGGGTGATGAAGGTTCAAAACGCAGCCTGGAAGCCGTGGCTAAATCGCCCAATCCGGAGCATGCGTTTTATGGCCGGTCCGCATTATTGCTGCGCGATTGGTGGCAGGGCGCGGGGGACCCCGATGCCCAGGAAAAAGTATTCGAACGGGCCAAAGAATTGGTCCGCAGTGGGCCCAAGAGTGAAAGTCTGGCCCGGGTGATCAACATGATGCGCGAACATGCCCCCAGCACTCCGGACCTGCAACAGCGTTGTGACCAGATTTTGCTGAAAGACCTGACCTCGGACTTTGCCCAGAATTATCGCACCGCGCCACGGATTGATCATCCGTTCGCATTTCAGACACTCACGGTCAACAATCAAGCCTTGGATTCCACCCGACTGAAGGGCAAGGTGCTGCTGGTACATTTTTGGTCGCCAACCTGGCAGAACGGCAAACGCGATTTGGAAGTGCTCAACAAACTGCATTCGATCCATAAGGCCGCTGGCCTGGAAATCATCGGCGTGGCCCATGAAAGCCGGCCCGAGAATGTGGCTGCATTTCTTACCAGCAAGACCGAAGTGGCCATGCCCTGGACCCATTGTTACGACCTGAAACGCAAAGAATGGAACCCTCTGGCCGAACGCTTTCGGACTGGCATGACCCCTTGGACGGTGGTGATTGACCGCGATGGTATTTTGCGGCTCAATTCCAGCGATGGTGGTAATGTAATCGATGCCATCGTGGAAAAAGTCATGGCCGAAAGACCCGGCGACAGCACCAAACGCATCGCCGAACAGGCGGAACAGGAAAAGAAGCGGGTTTTGGCGGAATCCCTGCGGATTAAAACGGAATTCAACGCTAAGAAAGCCGCCGCCAGTCAGCCGGCCAAACCTTGAGAAAGTGGTTTGTCTGTAACTTTCGTGAGCTTTAGCCGTTGGACTTGTATGGTCCTAAGGAAGGAACCAATCATGAAGCTAACGCATGTACTCAGTCAGGGACTTTTGGTGGCCGTATTAGCGGGACTTACCTCTTGGGGGGCGCTCTATGCCGAGGGACCAACCAATACCCGGGCCGTGGTTCGTACCGCCATGAATGAAACGGAAGCAGAAATATACAAGGCGGGGGGCTTTGGCCGCGCGTTATCTCCGAAGCACCGTCAGGAAATGGCGCCCAAAATCACCCCTTTACTCAAAAAGCAAAATGATTTGATTGAAGAATTGGTCAAGATCGAAAAGAATGACCCAACCGTGGATGTCAGCCGACAAATCCGCAATATGGCCCTGCTCTCCGCCTTGGGTGATGAAACGGCGACCAAATCGTTGGATACTGTGGCCAAAGCGAGTAACCCGGAGCACGCATTTTACGGCAAGGCCGCCCTAGCCCTGCGTGATTGGTGGAATGCCTCGGATGACCCGGAAGCCCAGGAAAAGGTTTACGACACGGTGCATGGTCTGGGCAAACTGGCGCCCCAGAATGACAGCCTGAGCCGGGTCGTGGACTTGATGAAAGATTACGGCCCCGCCACGCCGGAACTGAAAGAGAAATGTCATGACATGCTGATGAAAGATCTGACCAGTCCGCGGGCCAAACAATATCAGAACTGGCCGCGCGTTGACCAGCCGTTGACCTTTGCCACCCAGACCCTATCGGGGCAGGCCTTGGATGGCCAGCGAATCAAAGGCAAAGTCACGCTGTTTCAGGTCTGGTCGCCTACGGCCGAAGGTGGCCGGCGTGATCTGGCCGCGATAGCCACATTGCATGAAAAATACACCGCCAAGGGGCTCCAGATTATTGGTGTCGTGCACGAGCCCAAGCTGGAAAATCTCACTTCGTTCCAGAACCTGAACAAGGATAAAAAAGTCACTTGGCCACAGATTTATGATCCGCAACATCCACTCAGTAATCCTCTGGCCGGGCGGTTGGCCGTACAGCGGACCCCTTGGATTGCGGTATTTGATCGCGATGGTTTGCTCCGCTATAACAGCGCAGAACCGGGCAAACTAGACGAATTGATCGCGACTCTGCTTGAGGAAAAAGTGGGCGAAAGCGCCAAACGCGTGGCGGAAAAGGAAGCGGCCCGCAAGAAAGACATAGTCGAGAAAACCAAACTTATCAAAGATAAGGCGAAAGTCAGTAAGGAAATTGGGACCGCCACGACCCGGCCGTGACCGACTAAGCAGCGCCACACAAATCGGCTACCACTCCGGCCACCCGCCCGGCGGCAGTTTGGGCCGCATCAGGATGCAGTGGGGCGGTGAGTGTGGCCAGGTCTTTGCTCAGACGTTGTCGCCATTCCAGATCCTGCAACATTTCCGCCAAATCTTGTGCGAGCCTATCCGGTTTGCCCCAGAAGGGCATGTATTCCGGCACCAATTCTTCCCCCGCCAAAATATTGACCAGCGACAGATACGGGGTTTGCACCAGCCACCGCCCGACCAACCACCATTTCCACGCCGGCAGGGCATACAAAATAATCATGGGGCGCTGATGTTTGGCTACCTGTAGCGTGGCGGTCCCGCTGACTGTCAGCACCACATCGGCCCAGCGGATAACGGCATCGGTACACCCGGTACGGAGGTCGTAATCTTCTTTCTCGGCCTCCGGGATCAAGGCCACGATTTGTTCTTCGCGGGCCGCACTGGCCGCCGCCACGGTGATCACGATGTCGTCACCGAGTTTATGACGTAATTGTCGTATGACGGCCAGCATAATCGGCAGGTTGGCACTGACTTCCCCGGACCGGGAACCGGGTAATAGCGCCACGCGGTATCCGGCTTCCAGAGGCGTGGCTAGTGGTGGGGAGACTTGGGCGGGATCGTAAGCGGGCGAATCCCCCGGCTGGTCGAACATCGGGTGGCCCACATAGGTACATGCCACGCCGCGCTGGGCAAACCACGCCGGCTCGAAGGGGAGTACCGCACAAACCCGGTCCACATCACGCCGCAAACGCCCGATCCGCCAGGCGCCCCAGGCCCACATTTGCGGGGCCACATAATAACAGACCTTCAAGCCGTGCCGTTTGGCTTTACGGGCAATACGCAAGTTGATGGTAGGGGAGTCAATGGGAATTACCACCGCCGGCCGATGAGTACGCAAATACGCGTCAATTACCTTCATCAGCTTGAACCAATAGCCCACCTGCCCGAACGCCCCGGTCAGCATCGCACTGTGATCCGTGGGGTCCGCCAGCAGTTCACAACCTGCCTCTGCCATGGCGGGTCCGCCCACCCCGACAAACCGGGCGTCGGGGTAACGCAGCCGCAAGGCGCGGATCAACGCCCCACCCAGCAGGTCTCCGCTGTGTTCGGCCACCGAGATGAAAAACAAAGGGCTCGTGCTCAACCAGACTCCTTGGACCATGCCGAGAGCAGTAATTTCATAACCGTATGCCGTTATTTCAACGGCAACGTTACGACCAGAAGCCTATTTGTATGGGCGAATGGGATCGGATGCAAGGCGCTAGGTTAAATCCTATTCGTTTTCCATGTTGGTAAGGTGTTCAGAATCAGGATGAACAGGTATACATCTCGCGATTTTCGGTTAAGATACGCAGCACAAGTCACTTATGCGGAGTTGAATAAAGATGTCGAAACGATTATTCCTGCGGTTGGGTCTGTTATTAACCTGGGCAGTTCTGGCCGTCTTGCCCGGTTTCGTCGTTGGTTGCAAAGACGATAATCAGGTTAAAACCTACACTATGCCCAAGGAATCGCCAGCGGCCACGCGTCCCATCAAGATGTTGGCCCCAGCGACGGCGGCAACCGGCCCGGATGTAAAACTCTGGCAACCGCCTGCTGGTTGGCAGGAAGCTACGGAACGCAAGTCCATGCGTATCGCCACCTACCTCGTGCCGGATGCTGATGGACCTGTGGAGGTGGTAATCTCCCAATTCCCCGGCACGGTAGGGGGTACGCTTAACAACATCAACCGTTGGCGCGGTCAGGTCGGCATGCCACAGATCGCCGAAGCCGATTTGGCGCAAAGCATCGAAACTTTTACCAATCCCGGTTTTCAGGGGTATATTCTCCATGCCCGGGGGACCGAGAAGCACATGTTGGCGGTGGGTATTTACGAGGTGGCTCAGGATCGGACCTGGTTTATTAAAACCGTGACCTCGGCCCCGGCTGCCGACCGGATCCATCCGGCGTTTTTTGAATTTGCCCGTACTTTTGGACGTAGTGCCCCCGTGAGCCGTTAAAATCCGTGTTTGATTGGTAAAACAACTTATGATGAAACGTATTCTGGCCCCACTGGCATCGTTGAAACTTACGGTCATTCTGATGGCACTGGCGCTATTGCTGATTTTTATCGGCACACTGGCCCAGGCCCATCTGGGCGTATGGCAGGCCGTTGAGCAGTATTTTCGCAGTCCCATCGCATGGGTGGATATCCACGTCTTGTTCAATTCACCGCGTCTGCCCGCCTGGGTGGTGCCTTTTCCGGGTGGACTCACACTCGGTGGTTTGATGCTGCTAAATTTGTTGGCGGCACATCTGGTGCGGTTCAGTTTTTCTCCCCAGCGTTTGGGCATCATCATTCTGCATGCCGGTCTGGCAGTTTTATTGGTCGGCGAGTTGGTTACCTATCTGTGTGCCCACGAAGGTTTGATGACCATTACCGAGGGGCAGAGTACCACCTATATCGAAGATATCCGGCGCGTGGAACTGGTTTTGATGGATACCTCCGCGCCCGAGCAGGACCAGGTATGGAGTATCCCGCAACGGCGCTTGCAGGACGCCTGCGCTCAGGGGGGAACCATTTCACTGCCGGGAACGCCTTTGGAATTGGATGTTCTGGAGTGGACACCCAATGCCGAATTGATCGAGCGTAAAACAGAGAACACCGCCTTTCTGGGTTTTGGCCGGCAGTTTGCCGCGCAGCGTCTACCGCAAATTAGCGGCGCTGCTGGTGGCGGCAGCGACAGCCCCGCCGCGCTGATACGTCTGCACTACTCGGGCCGGGTCGCGGGTACTTGGTTGGTGGCGGCAGGCTTGCAGGAACCCCAGAGTTTTGAACTCGACGGCCATGAGCTGCAACTGGCCTTGCGCTACCAACGGACCTATCAACCCTACCGGGTCCATTTACTGGAATTCCGGCATGACAAATTTGTCGGCACTGAAATTCCCCGCAACTTTTCGAGCCGGGTCCGGATTGAGGATCCCGCCCACGGCACCGACCGCGAGGCAGTTATCTCGATGAACCAGCCACTGCGCTATCGTGGCGACACGCTGTATCAGGCCTCGTTCCAGCGCGATAACCGGGGAACCATTCTGCAGGTGGTGCGTAATCCCGGTTGGTTATTGCCCTATCTCGCATGTGTGTTGGTCACCGTGGGCATGCTCTATCATTTCGGCTTACGGCTGACCAAATTCTCCCGGCAACGGCAAGCGGCCGTGGTCAAAGCGGCGCCACCTGGGTTGCCTGTGAAACCGCGGGTCCATTGGATTGCGGTAGGCAGCACGCTGGTGGTACTCGGTGCGGTGCTGGTGGTGCCTTTGACCCAACGCCCTCATGCGACGGCGTTTGATCTGGCCGGTTTCGCGGCGCTACCGGTGTCGGCCGATGGCCGGGTCAAACCGATAGATACTGTGGCACGTAATGCCTTGATGCTGGCCAGTGGCCGGCAAACCCTGCGTATCGATGCGCGGGAACTGAGTGCCACGGAATTCATGTTGGAACTGATGGCCCGGCCCCAAACGCTTCGAGAGGTCCCCTTGGTGCGGGTGGATCATCCCGATGTGCTGGCGCTGCTGGGCCGTAAACCCGAGGCCGCAGGGCGGATTAGCCTGGCGGTACTGGAAGCCCACTGGCCGGAAGTAACCCGCCAGTCCGAGCAAGCGGCCCAGACTCCGCCCAAGCAGCGCGACGCCTACCAACGTGCCGTGGTGGCGTTGTTTGAACGGGTAAATATGCTGCTCGCCCATGCGCATTTGCTGACCCCGTACGTCGCCGCGCCGCTGCACCCCGGGGAAGATTGGCGTATGTTCCACGACGCGCTGCAGGACACGGGAATCAGGCCCGGTGCCCCGCGTCCCGCTACCAGTCAACCCGTCGGCCCGGTTCATCCCAGTGTGGCGTATTTCAATGCCATGATGTCCGCCTATATCGAACAGGACGCGCCCAGATTCAATCGGGCGGTACGCGACTACCATTCATGGCTGGGAGCCCAGTTGCCCGCGGAAACGCACCGGGTAGGTTGGGAAGTGTTATTTAATCAACTGTCCCCCTTCATGACGGCAATTACACTCTATGTTCTGGCTTTTGTACTGGCCTGTGTGAACCTCTTGTTCCAGGTCCGGCAGCACACCGCCACGCCGTCACGCCGGGGCGCCATCTTCCCAAGCATTTTGCGAACTTTGCTCTGGGGTACCTTTGCGCTGCACACGTTGGCGATTCTGGCCCGGATGTATTTTCAAGAGCGCCCGCCGGTAACCAATCTATATTCTTCGGCGGTCTTTGTAGGCTGGGCGGCGGTGTTGTTCAGCCTGTGGCTGGAACGCTACTATGCGTTGGGCATTGCCCGGCTGGGGGCGGCGCTGATCGGCTTTGCCACGCTGGTGGTGGCACATAATCTGGGTAACGATGGCGATACCATGCAGATGATGCAGGCCGTGCTCGACAGCAATTTCTGGCTGTCCACCCATGTGGTGGCCATTACGCTGGGGTATTCTGCCACATTTGTGGCCGGTATGCTGGCAACGCTGTATCTGGTGTTGGGTGTCTTTACCCGCTATTTGGATCAACCTCGGGCCCAGGCCCTGGCGCGGATGGTCTATGGCGTGGTGTGTTTCGCACTATTACTGAGTTTTGTCGGCACCGTACTGGGCGGGATTTGGGCGGATCAATCGTGGGGGCGGTTCTGGGGCTGGGACCCCAAGGAAAACGGAGCGGCTTTGGTTGTGCTCATGAATGCAATTATCCTTCATACCCGTTGGGCGGGGTGGATTCAGCAGCGCGGTTTGATCATTTTGGCCATTGCCGGTAATATCGTGACGGCGTGGAGCTGGTTTGGCACCAACATGCTGGGAGTTGGTTTGCACTCCTATGGCTTCATGAATCAGGCCGTATTGTGGATGCTGGCCTATGTCCTGAGCCAGCTGTTGTTAATTGGATTGGGGTTACTCCCTGCCTCACTTTGGCGCAGCAGCTTAATAAATGGTCAATACGTGCGAGAAAAATAGGCGAAATTTCTAAAATATTCTTGAGGCTCGAGCCGTGGGTCATTACAATATGAAAAAGGACCTGCATGTCTTTAATGGTTGTTAAATAGACTGATTGAGCAATGCCGCAACTTGAATCCACAACACCTAGCCCAACCGCACCACGGAAACAACCATGGCTGCGTGCCATCTTGATGCAATTGGGATTCTGGCCGTGCGCTATGACAGTGGCGTTTGGTATGCTGGGTGGGATCGGGGTGTTCACTTTTGGATACGGCAAAGGGGCTGCTTATATGACCAATGATCCTACGGCCTGTACCAACTGCCATGTTATGCAGGGCCATTTTGATTCGTGGGTCAAGTCCAGTCATAAAAATGTGGCGGTGTGTAATGATTGCCACCTGCCGCACGATTTGGTGGGCAAGATGGTGACCAAGACGGACAATGGTTTCTTTCACTCGCTGGCCTTCACCACCGGACAATTCAAAGACCCGATTCAGATCAAACCCCGCAATCACCGCGTCACCCAAGATGCGTGTTTGTATTGCCATAAAGAATTTGTAAACCACATGCTGCCCACGCAACCGGGCGGTGACATGCTGGATTGTGTCCACTGTCACACCGGTGTGGGCCATGCGATGCGTTAAGTGCAACCGACTGGCGATAAGGAGCCTGTTATGAGTGAGAACCAAGCAACGAATCAGACCCCGGTTGGAACCATCGCGCCCCCGGTTTCACGGCTGCGCCGCACGATGGTATTGGCCTTCCTGATGCTCCTGACCGTGGTGGCCACGGTGACGGTGACCTATGTGTTGATCACCATATTTGAGCACAAACAGGAATCCCGTACCCCATTCGTATTGGTGCAGAATGTTAGTGAAATCAGCACTGATCCCGCGCCGTGGGGGCTGAATTGGCCCAATCATTTCGATGAATACAAGCGCACCGCCGGGGATAAATTCGATGGCAGTTCCAGTGCCATGGCCCAAAGCAAACTGGAAAAAAGTCCGTGGCTTAAACGGCTGTATGCAGGCTATGCGTTCAGCATTGACTACCGGCAGGCGCGGGGCCATGCGTATATGCTTTATGATCAGGTGGTGACCGAACGGGTGAATCAACGGCCCCAGACCGGGGCGTGTATGCATTGTCACGGGTCGGTGACAACGCTGTATCGCAAAGTTGGTCTGGACGCCATGGGGCAACCCAGTGATGAAAAGATTCTGGCCGCGGATTTCAATATGCCGGCGGTAGTCAAGGGCTTCGAAGTTCTCAGCACCAAACCATATCAGGAAGTGCTGACCATGTTGGAAGCCACGCCCGACGGCACTCCCGATACGGTCACTGATACATTCGGGGCGCCCACCGTGGGCGGATTCCGGGCCGAAACGCAGCCCACCGCCCACAAAGTGATGGGCGGAGCCCATCCGGTGAGTTGTATTGACTGTCATGATCCCAAGAGTATGGCTATCCGGGTTACCCGTCCCGGCTTTATGCAGGGGATTGCCGCACTGGCCAGCAGCAACGAGCCGGTGCCGCATCTGCCCAGTATTGAACGCTGGCGCAAGGGGGATCGCAGCAAGCCTTTTGATCCCAATAAGGATGCCACCCGGCAGGAGATGCGTTCCTTTGTCTGCGGCCAGTGCCATGTGGAATATTATTGTGGCAGCAAAATGACCCTGACCTTCCCCTGGGGCAAGGGGCTCAAGGTCGAGCAGATTGAACAATTCTGGGAAGAACAGAAATTCCATGATGGCAGCAAGTTCATGGACTTCAAGCACGGCGAAACCGGAGCCCCGATGTTCAAGGCCCAGCACCCCGAGTTTGAACTTTGGAGCCAGGGCATCCATGCCCGCAGTGGGGTGAGTTGCGCCGATTGCCACATGGCGTACGAACGCAAGGGCGCCATGAAGATGAGTAATCACAACGTGCGCAGCCCCATGGAAAACATCAATAACGCCTGTCAGAACTGCCACAAGATTTCCGAGAAGGACCTGCAACAGCGGGTGACGGAAATCCAGGACCGCACCACGAATCTGATGCAGCGAACAGCCGTGGCCATGACCGATATGCTGGATGCCATTAAGCAGGCCAAGGCCGCTGGCGCTACCGAGGCGCAATTGGCACCGATTTTTGAATTGCAACGCAAAGCCATGTGGCGGCTGGATTTCATCAGCAGTGAAAATTCCAAGGGTTTCCATGCCAGCCAGGAAGCGGCCCGCATTCTGGGCGAGTCTATTGATTTCAGCCGTCAGGCCCAAACCACGGCCCTGCGTCTGCGGATTGAAAAGACCCCGGATACCACCACCATGCCGGTAGCGCCGGTACAGGGTGTAACCCCGCGGTAAATGCGCTCTACTCAGATCAAATAAAAAACGGTGAAGGCCTGAAAACCTTCACCGTTCTTGTTTATGTATCATGGTATCTGCGTGACGTTGTTACAGCCGACTCTTAACGATCTGGATCAGTTGTTCAGCGATCCCGGCCAACGGTAACAATTCGGCCTGCGGCTGGTCGCGGTGTTTCAATTCAATCTGGCCGTTGGCCAGACCCTTGTCGCCGATAACCACACGCAGCGGGATGCCGATCAGATCGGCGTCTTTGAACTTCACACCCGGGCGGGCATCGCGGTCGTCCAGCAGCACATCCACGCCCGCTTTGGTCAGGTCGTCATGCAACTGCTTGGCCACTTCCGCGGCCTGGCCGTCATACTTGATCGGTGTGATCACTACATGGTACGGTGCAATGCTCATGGGCCAGCGGATGCCGTCCTTATCCGACAAGGCTTCCAGTACACCCACCACCACGCGGCCCGGCCCGATGCCGTAGCAGCCCATGATGATGTCGTGGGCCTGCTGTTTTTCATCGGCAAAAGTGGCGCCCAGCGCCTTGGTGTACTTGGTGCCGAGTTTGAACACATGGCCGACTTCGATGCCCTTGGAGAAGATCAACTCCGCACCGTTGGGGGCGCGGTCCGCCGGGGTCACGTTGCGCACATCGGCCACAAGGGCCGCCTGCGCCTGGGCCGGGGCCAGATCGCGCAGCCACGAGAAGTGCCGCACATGATGGTTGGCTTCGTTGGCGCCGGTCACGGCATCGCCCACGGCCAGTGCGTCGGGATCAATTACCAGCGTGGCCTTAATCGTGTTGAGTGCGTGGGGCCCGACATAACCGAGGGCAAAACCCGCCGCCCGCGCGGCGCTGTCTTCGGCCATCTCGATGGGGCCGACCAGCTTGGTCAGCTTCGCTTCGTTCACATCATGATCGCCGCGCACACACGCGACCACAAAACCACCGTCAGCCTTCGCAAATACCAGCGTCTTGATCATCTGGGCCGCGGCGATGCTCAGGAACTTGCACACGTCTTCAATACCGGGCACGTTAGGGGTGTGGACCTTGTCCAAGGCCGTTTCCAGAGCCGCCGGAGCCTGGGCAAAGCTGACGGGGCGATTGCCTCCCGCCACGGCGCGTTCAATATTCGCCGCATAGCTACCGTCAGCCGCGCGGACAATGGTATCCTCGCCGGCTTCGCAGGGGATGATGAATTCATGGCTGGCATCGCCACCGATGGGGCCGGATTCGGCTTCCACGGGAATGGCCGTAATGCCGCAGCGCTGGAAAATCCGCACATAGGCGGCGTACATCTGCTGATAGGTGTCGCTGAGGGATTCCAGCGACGTGTGGAAGGAATAGGCATCCTTCATGATGAATTCGCGTACCCGTAGCAGGCCGTTGCGCGGCCGGGCTTCATCGCGGAATTTCTGTTGAATCTGGAACAGGTTCAGGGGCAACTGTTTATAGCTGCTGACATACGCCCGGACCAGTTCGGTAATGATTTCTTCATGCGTGGGGCCCAGCACCAGTTCAAAGCCCTTGCGGTCCTTGAGCCGGAACATTTGCGGGCCGTAATCAAAGTAACGGTTGGTTTGCTTCCACAAATCGGCAGGCAATACCACCGGCAGCAGCACTTCCACCGAACCGGCCGCCTCCATTTCCTGACGGATAATCTCGCAGACCTTGCGCATCACGCGCCAGCCCAACGGCAGCCAGTCGTACACCCCGGCGGTCAGTTGGCGAACCAACCCCGCCCGGATCATCAGTTGATGGGACAAAACCTGGGCATCCGCGGGTACTTCCCGGGCGGTGGGAATCAATGTTTGCGACCAATACATGTAAGCTCCTTAAAGCCAAAGACTATGTTGTATGGGCAGAGGCGTGGTTATTCAAGTGGTGGGGGCGATTTTGCCTTTTAACCGTGCCTTTGACGTGCAATCAAACCCAATTTCGGGCGTTTAGGTCGGGTCGCGTCATTTTCCCAGTCTGGAGTTGGTTTTGATCACGAAAACTTTGCTCATCTCGCTACTGGGCCTGACCACCTCGGTTTATGCCCAAACCTCCCAGCCTACCACCGCGCCAACGGCTGCTCCGGTTAACATCCTCGCCGCCACGTATATTGGCAGCACCAGCAATGACACGCTTGATGGGGTGGCGTTTGACGCGCAAGGTCAGTTTTACGTGGTCGGTAACTTCGGGGCTAAGCTCGAGTTGGATAAGATTACCAGCATAACGGTGGGGACGACGGACCCCGCCAGCAGTTATGGCCATGCCTACTTGCTGCGCTGGGATGCCACCGGCACCCGGATTAACGCGGCCCTGCGGATAGCGCAGGGCAATGTGAAATTAACCAGCGTCGCGGTCGGTAAAGATGCCTTCTATATCGCGGGCTATGCCACCCCCGCCACCAGCGTCTGGATTACCCCGCTGGCAGGACTATTTCCCAAGCCGGTCACCCCTGTGCCCCCCGCGCAGGAACGCTTCACCGCCAAAGATCATTACAGCGAACCGAACTTTGCCCCCGGCACCGATCAGCGCGGCACACCCTTCGTCGCCCAAGTTAATAAGGAAATGACCAAAGTCATCGCCGCGACGTATCTGGAAGGCTGGCAATCGCTTTGGCATGTCCCCCAGCCGTTGAATGAAGATGTCTGGCAACCCGTAGGGCTGGCGGTGCTGACCTCAGGTGATGTCGTCGTCGGGCATGACGGCGGGTACCAGACCACACCCCCGGCCGGACGCAAAGCCGGGCCGGAAGAGTTTTTCCACCAGCCCGACCATCTCAGCCGGCTGAGTGCGGACCTGAAACTGCGCCGCTGGACGCAAACCATTTATACCCCGCCGGTGCCTGCGGCCAATGCCGGTATAATTCTTGGCCAACCCTGGCCGTTTGCCACTCTGGGCAATACGCGTATGCTGCGCCTGCGCGTGGATGCCCGGGATAATATCTATGCCTGTGGCTGGTCGCCCACGCAGACCATGAAAGAACCTTGGTGGAGCCCGTGGCTGCATCGGTACGATGCCAATGGCAAGTTGGTCTGGACGGCCTATGAATTCGATCCCACCTCCGGCGGCGGGCGCCTCAATGGCCTCGTGAGTGATTCGGCGATTATGTCTGTGGCTTTGGACCCGGATGGACAGGTTTTAATCACCTCGGGCGGTGACGGGGGAAATTCCGTTTTAAGCAAAGACCCCCGCGACTATAACAAACCCGCGTCATTGCGCGGCGGGGTCTGGGGTTTTCGGGGGCGCACACTTTTCTGGGGTACGGTAGCACGTTTGGATGCCACCAGCCGGGGATTACAGGGGGGCGAGCATATTGCGGGCTTTAATCAGTCCCAACTTTCCCCGGCCTGGGGTACGGATATCGTCGGCTTGCCGCATGGTCAGGTGCTGGCGGTGGGGAGGAATCAGAGTGGTTTTGATACCAGTAAAGACGCCTGGTATAGCGGGCCGGGGGCGTGGCTACGGCTGTATAAGCCCAACTTTGAGACCCGCTTTGCCACCAGTATTCCCCAGACCAATTTTGTCATGGCCGAACGCTATCAGGACCGCGTGGTCGTCATTGGTATGAGCGGACAAAATCAGTTGCCACGCAAGCGCGATCGGGTTGTGCAAACAGAGATGCCTCCGTTGGTTCGCCCGGTACAGAACAAACTTTCTGGTACGACCGACGGCTATCTAATGCTGCTAAAGATAAATATCCCACAATAACGATAAACTCCCAATTACGCCTGTCTTTGCGCACCGGCAACCTCGTCCAAACCCATGATTGCAGGTTGACTTCCCGTATTTTCGGGCTAATGTTTTCTTACCTATTGCGGAGCTACTCTTACTTTGGAGACGATCATGAAAACGATTCTGGCAATGACCGTGGCGGTGGTAGTGGCCTCTTCTCTGGTGGCCTGTAAACGTGAGGAAGCCGCGGCACCGGCGAGCAGTTCCACCGTTTCAACCAGTAGCACAGTTTCAACCAGCAGCCTACCGGCTTTGCCGAAACTTGACCCCAAGGCCACGGAAGCCGTGGTTACTGTCGCCAAGGATTGGGCTGGCGAAGCCCAGAAGGTGTATACCGATGGCATGGGCTACATCGCGGACAAGAAGTGGGATCTGGCCGAGAAGGCGATCAATGATCTCAATGGGATGAAAGACAACCTGCCCACCGAATGGGCGGGCAAGATTACCAGTCTCAAGACCGCCTACGATGTGGGCCGCAACTGGACCGGTGAAGCCGATCTGATTTACACACAGGGCTTGGACTACATCAAAGAAAAGAAGTGGGATCTGGCCGAAAAGGCCCTGCAGGACCTGACCAAGATGAAACCCAATCTTCCAGTCGAATGGCAACTGCGCGTGGATGAATTCAAGAAGGCCTACGATGTGGCCAAAGCAGCCAAGATGCTTAACGATGTCAAACTGCCGGGGATGTAACTGGCAGGACCAAATCTGACGTGTGCTCTGCAAAGGGGCTTACGTCTGAATCGCGCGCGGGGAATCGGACGTTCCGATTCCCCGCGTTTATTTTGAATGCAAGCGGGTCTCACGCAACGGCGCAACGAACGCGACGAAAACGCCGGGGGGATGAAACCACAGATGCACACGGATACACACAGATACACACAGATACAGAGCGGGTATCCTGCCCGGGATGATGGTCCAATTATGGCAGAAATCCTATTTGTAATTCCGTCCCGTAGGGACGCTGTGATAATAGCCCACCGTTTTATTGGTGGGGAAAAATGCACCGCGTTGTGAGTCCTGTAGGGACGGCTGAACAATACTTGCATGCAAAGATATTTTGCGTTAGTTACGTGGTGCAGATTGAGGGTGCGGTCCTTGGCCTATTGTTCCAACGATTCGATTGTAGAGTCCAATTCGTAAATCAGACGGCTTGTCCCATAAAATATGATTGAGCTGTTTGGTGTCGAAATGTGCTTTGTCAAAGTCATCCTTACGGCAGGTATGAATCACTGGGATTCCCAGTCCACGCGCGAATCCAGCCTCGAAGTAGACCCCGTTGCGATTTCCCGTGAAGTCTGCAACAACGAATGGTGCTAACCGAATGTCGCCTAGTATCTTGTCCATGATCCAGTCATTATGTTCTGATAGGTCTATACGTGCGACGCGATATCCCGCCTCTGTAATTGCGGGTTCAATTGACTGTTTAAATAGTTCGTCCATTGTGGTTTTTTCTTCGGGCTCACCAAACCACATTGCAACAAATACTGGATTTTCCGGGGCACTGACTCCTTGTGTTAATTTTTCGAAACGCGACCAACCTAATGGTGTAATCAAGAAATCTGAAGGTGAAAGGTCTATGTTAACTTTACCGACTAGCAATCCATAGCTTGTTAGGGCATCAATGTGAAATCTAGCCTCCGCTTCAGTTTGAGCATAGGCCAATGCGATGTCATTGGTATCCACCTTAACACGGTGCCCACCAGTTGGTGAGAGCCGTGCCAGATTACATAAGGTGCGATCAATGCGTTCGGATACGGTACGTGGCCATCGGGTTAGCAATTCTACCAAACTAATTGGTGTGATATTTAGAGCAACTAGCGTAGTGTATGGCCCCGAATCATATTGCAGCCAGAATCGTGGCAACTTCTGAATACTTTGCTCTCGCAGTAGTGCAGACAATTGATGCTGGTCCCACCCATTACGCAGCCTCGGACTTGTTAGATTAAAGTAATCTTTGTAGGTTACAGCAAAATCGCCACATGAAGGGCATATAAACAAATATCCGTAGTCACTAATTTGGTTGAATGTAACCCCGGAGCTATCGTAGGATATGCTCGCAGGTGACGAATTGATTTCTCGACATTTAATATCCTTGCGTAGGCACACGGGGCACATTGGTTCGGATGTAAACATTGCCGAAATCTCCCACGCGACGTTAAACAAACACTTTACACGTAACGCCTGCAAACAATACCAGCATTTGCACCCATTTGGTAAGCCAAAAGAGATAAAGTCGCAGGAAGTTTTGCGCCTCTACAAGGTTTTTACACCGCATTCCGCCGGTCCTGCGCCTTGTTCATTTGTTCAGCGGTGGGGGACTTGCCGGTGCGCATCATTTCCACGAAGCAGTCGAAGAGATAGGTGGAGTCGTGCGGGCCGGGGCTGGCTTCGGGGTGGTATTGCACCGCGAAGACCGGGGCGGAGGTGTGGCGGAAGCCTTCCAGCGTTTGGTCGTTGAGGTTCATGTGCGTGGGTTCGCCGCCCACTTTGCGGAGGCTTTCCACATCCACGGCAAAGCCATGGTTCTGGGAGGTAATTTCCACCTTGCCGGTGCCGATGTTCTGTACGGGTTGGTTGCCGCCGCGATGACCGAACTTGAGCTTATAGGTTGTGGCGCCCATGGCCAGCCCCAACAACTGGTGGCCCAGACAGATGCCAAAGATCGGCTTTTGGCCGATGAGTTTCTTGAGGGTCGCTTGGACATAGTGCACCGGCTCGGGATCGCCGGGGCCGTTGGAGACAAACACGCCATCGGGCTTGAGGGCGAGGATTTCTTCTGCCGTGGTATGGGCGGGCACGCCCGTAACCTGACAGCCGGCCTGTACCAGATTCCGCAGGATGTTGCGCTTCAGGCCGCAATCAATCGCCACTACTTTGTACAGGGGCTTACTATCGCCATCGCGAATTTGGGCCCATGAGCCCTTGCTTTCGCCCCATTGATAGTTGGCCTTTGGGGTCACGATCTTGGCCAGATCCAGACCGGCCATACCGCACCAATCGCGGGCCTGGGCAACCAAGGCCACGTTATCATTCACACGCAGGGGATCGGTGCATAAAACACCCTTTAAGGCCCCTTGAATACGTAACTTACGCACCAGTGCGCGGGTATCAATGCTGGCAATGCCGGGGATGCCATAACGCTTGAGATAAGCATCCAGCGATTCGACGGCCCGGTAGTTGGATACCACCGGCGACTGTTCTTTGATGATGAAACCCTCAACCTGCGGCCGGGCGGATTCGTAGTCGGATTCGTCGGCAATGCCATAGTTGCCGATCTGGGTATAGGTCATGGTGACCAATTGGCCTTTATAGGACGGGTCGGTCAGGATTTCCTGATACCCCACCAGCGACGTATTAAATACCACTTCGCCGACATTGGTTCCCACCGCGCCGAACGCGGTGCCGACGAAGATCGAACCATCCTCTAACGCCAACTTGGCAACGGGCAATTGGGCCATGTCCAGAGCTCCTACAAAGGCTGAGAAAGTATAACACGAACCCAGCCCGTTGGCACAGTACCCGACGATTTTATCTGGCGGGTTTACCACCCTTTCTTACGGATAATATCCACCGGGAATCGCGGTAGGGGTTTGTATTCCCCGCGCTCGATTTGGGCGGAAAAGATCAGCAGGTGCCTTTGGGCCTCGTCCCGTTGGGCGATGGTTTTGTCCAGTTCGTTGGGTTTGCCCATGAGCTTGAGCAGCAATTGGGCCTCGGGCGCGGCGGGATTTTCATTGGCGAGGGCTTCCGCAGCCGCGACATCATTACTCCAGCGGGCCAACGCCAGGCGCGGATACCACGCATCGGGCACATGGGCCAGATAGGACTTAACCAGCGTAATGGCCTTGGGCAGGTCGTTGGCTTTACGGGCATTTAGGGCCCGCAGATAATCGGCTTCCCAGCCCGCAGAACCAAAATCCGTGGCTTGGCCGCGTTCCAGCGCCAGCAATCCGAGTACATAGTCACCTTCCGGACCACCGACTAATTTGGCCAGACGCTCTGCCTGGTCCAATTCCCCCAGCCGATACGCCACCCGGGCCAGCGATGCGGTGCGTGCGGGGTCTTTGGCGTCGGTGACTTTATCGAAATTTTCCCACGCATTAACCAGACCCGGCTGGCCTTCATTACGGGCATAACACCCGCGTTCGAAAAACGTCGGATGCCCCGTGCTTACGCCGGCTTTCAACTTGTCAAACAGCGCCTGCGCTTTAGGTTCGACGGGGGTATCCTTGGTAGGGATCGGGCGGTCCAGCGGAAAGGTCTGGTCCATAGCCGCTTTACCATCCAATTTCACGGCCAGTTGCTTGCCGGTGAAGGTACCTTGCAGCACTTGATAGGGACCGATGGCGCCTTGCGCCACCACGCTGCCGGTGTCGTCGGTTACTACGGCTTGAGCCTCATGACTGGTCACCATACGGAACTTGGTTCCCTCCACATCTACGGCAACTTCGGCGTTGGCATACGAAACCTTGCCGATGCCTCGGGGCATCCAATACCGATGGGTAAAGGACGAGGGTTTATAAGCGGGCAGGAGATCGCCGGGATGCTCGAATACCCAGCCTTCGCCGCCCCAGACTTCAAAGAAATCGTCGCCGGGTGCGGTGTATAACTTGCATCCCGGACCAAATCCGGGCCGCGCGTCATTGATCCGAATGCGATTCAGATCTCCGTCGGCATAATACCCCCCGGCAAAGCCATAGGGCGCATCAATGGCAAAGTGCGATACGCCCCAATTTTTCAGCGCTGCCCAATGGGGCGAGGTGTGAACATTATTCGGCCCATGATCCACCACCCAGCGGGCAGGATAGATAAACTCAATCAATTTGTCCACAGCATCCAGATCAGGGACTTCCTTGGTGACCTCATTCCCCTGTTTATCTTTTTCCGTCACGGTCTTTTTCACCACGGGGACCGGGAACGTGCTGTCATTCCACATCCGATCACTGCGGCCGGTGGCGTTGTTATTGTCTTTGCGCTGGGTCCATTCCACGATGGTGGAACCGGGATGCAGGCTGACCAGAATGGTCAGCGCTTCATCGCCATACCGGCCATAACGGGTCAATTCCCGGGCGGTATTCTGATCGGTAAAACGCATATCCATGGCCACAGTGGCGCTGCCATCGGGTGCGGTGATCGTGCGATAACCCGCCGGGATACGCAAGCCCAGGCCATGTTCAAAGAAGGGGAAGCTGGCCTTCACCCCGCCGGGATTCCAGGCGAGTTTGTCATCGAAAATCCATTTACCGTCCACCATCCGCCGGGCGAAATAGTCGGTGTTGGTTTTCTTGTCTATGGCCCGCAGCAAGCGTCCGCCAAAGGCCGGGCACACCCAGGCCTCCACCAGTCCATTATCCAAGACCACCACATCCACGGTTTGGTCTTCGATGGCATACACGGGCTTTTTCGTGACGGCATCGCGGATGGGGTAATAGCCGGTGCCCGCCGTGGTCCCGCCGCGCGGGGCTTCGCCCAGAGCGCTGCGTTCAACGGGAAAGGTCATGGGCTTGACGGTGATGCTGACGGCCGGGGCGGCCCAGACTCCACCGACAATGGCCAGATGAATGAGTCCCAGACAGGCGGTGCGTTTCATATCTGCTCCTACAACGGTAGTTGGTTCGGCGAATCGTGGGGGTTCATACCCGCACTGAATATACAACGCGGGTAGGCCTCCGCGCACTATGAAAAAATGGCAATATTATTTTCACCCAGCCCAGCCCCAAAGCTTACGCTTCGGCCCAGGCCTGTTTTACGTATGCCAACACAGCGCCCGCCGTACTGGCCAGATCGGGCTCAAATTTAGCTTCCACACTGATGCGGCCGGTATACCCACCAGCTTTGAGCACATGGAAAAACGGTCGGTAATCGCTGGTACCGCTTTGGCCGGGGGCAACCCGGCCAACTTTGTCGGCCAAGTGGACATGTTTGAGATAGGGCAGGGCGGTACGTAAATCTTCGAGCGGGCTGTCCATCAGCCAGAAATGCCAGCTATCGGCCAGCACTTGCACGGCCGGATGATTGACAGCGCGGACGTATTCAAGGGCTTCGGGTAGGGTGGTGATGATGTTTGATTCGGGGTGATGCAGGTGTTCGATCACCAGC
>Ga0194061_1000315_pt1 | contig 29841 bp, 28 predicted proteins | sample SepL2221m_MetaG_FD_163423 | JGI IMG/M metagenome (GOLD analysis project Ga0194061, IMG submission 163423) | Anoxic zone freshwater microbial communities from boreal shield lake in IISD Experimental Lakes Area, Ontario, Canada - Sep2016-L224-21m | ecosystem: Environmental > Aquatic > Freshwater >... | reverse complement strand
TTGCCAGATGAGTGAAAACACGCAGGCATCGACAGAAAATGTTCGCCCGCATGATGTTGCCCCATCAAATATTTTTGCAGAGTTTATGGCAACTGGATGGGCGCCAACTCCTCTTACGGGAATTATCCCAGCGCCGGCGGTGAAGTGGTGTGTTTCCCGTCGCGATGCACTTTCACAAGCATTTCCTGGAATGCGTCTGGTAATTCCCGCTGGAAATTTTAAAGTTCGCAGCAACGATTGTGACTATCGATTTAGACCACACTCAGCTTTTGCTTATTACGTTGGCGTCCAGGGAGTTGAAGCAACCGCTGATGCAGTGCTTGTTATGGAACCAACTGGAGTTGGTCATAAACCGATTCTATTTATTAACCCACGGTCAACTCGTGACACAGAAGCTTTCTATCGAGATGCTAAGTATGGCGAATTATGGGTGGGACGTCGTTTCACTGTAGAAGAAGCACAATCACGTTATGAAATCGAAACACGTCGTGTTGACTCGTTGACAGAATTTCTTTCTGAAAAGAAAGAGACTCTTTTTGTGCGAGGCGCAGATAAGGTTCTAGATTCACTTATAGAAAAACATGATCGCGAAAGCGAACTTGCTACATTTGTCTCTGCCCATCGCCTTGTAAAAGATGAATATGAGATTGCAGAGATGCAAAAAGCTTGTGATGCGACTGCTCGAGGTTTTAGTGACATCGTTCGCGCTCTCCCTGCAGCGGTTAGAACATACAGAGGTGAAAGGGTTGTCGAAGCGGCATTCTTTGGTCGCGCACGCATTGAGGGAAACGATTTAGGTTACGACACTATCGCTGCATCCGGATCGCACGCTTGTATTTTGCATTGGATTCGAAATGATGGCGATTTACGTATGGGTGATCTTCTTTTAGTTGATGCTGGAATTGAGATGGAGTCTTATTACACAGCCGATGTCACTCGCACTATTCCAATCAATGGAAAGTTCTCCCCCGCGCAGCGTTCACTGTATATGTTGGTGCTGGAAGCACAGAAAGCAGGATTTGAAGCAGTAAAACCAGGTGCGGATTGGGCAGATGTAAATCGCGCGTCGCAAAGAGTTTTAGCTCAAGGATTATCTGACATGGGCGTTCTCACTATCAGCGCAGAAGAATCTATGAAAGCGGAATTTGGCTTACATCGCAGATGGACTCTTCATGGCGTAAGCCATATGTTGGGAATGGATGTTCACGATTGCGCGCAAGCGAGAAAAGATCAATATGTTGAAGGAAAACTTGAAGTTGGAATGGTTTTGACGGTTGAACCAGGTTTATATATTCAAGCAGATGATGAACTTTTTGCTCCTGAATTTCGTGGAATTGGCATTCGGATTGAAGATGATGTTGTCGTCACGGAAACTGGATGCAAGATTTTAACTAATTCACTACCTCGCCATCCTGATGATGTCGAGGCTTGGATGGCGTCGCTCATAGGTTAAGAAACTATTTGGATACCAATCCACGCTGCAAGTAGTCCTACTCCTAATGAAACAGTTAAATTAATAAGTGCTTCTTTGTAGCGCTTTAATTCGTATCCTAAATAAACATCGAGCATAAAAGTTGACCATGTTGTAAATGCCCCAGCGAATCCAATAGCAAATAAATCCCGGGTGTGTTCAGAACTCTTAAATGTTAAGCCTAGGAAAAACGAACCGAGGACGTTTACTAGAAATATTCCGTATGGTTTGGTTGTAAATCTGCGAATGTATTGATCTACGGCAAATCGTGCCGGCGCACCAATTGCCGCTCCTAACATTACAAAAAGAACGTTCATGCACGGACCGCAATCACTTTACGAGCAAGGGGCAATAAGATCACAACAAGCAATAAGCTAAGGAAAATATTTTCAACAAGAAATAGCGCCCCGCCTTTATGTGGTTCTAACGATTCTGCGGTCACAGCAGAAAAAGTTGTTAGCCCTGCGCAAAATCCCGGCAAGAGTAAGAGTCTGAGCTCGGTGATTCCACGTCTTTCCATAAGCACTAACAAAATTGAAGCCAGAGATACGCCAATGAGATTTGCCGCGAGTGTGCCTTGTCGGTTAGTTGGGAAAATTTGACCAAGCCCAAAACGCGACAGGGTTCCTGCTATTCCACCGAGTGAGACAAGAAATAAGGACTTCAAGTCCTAAACAATACCCTCGCGTTTGCGAATTTTTGAGCCCAACCACCGGACGGGATCATATTTAACGTCGACTACGCGTTCTTTCATAGGGATGATCGCGTTATCTGTAATGCGAATATGTTCAGGACACACTTCAGTGCAGCATTTGGTGATGTTACACATGCCCAGGCCGTGCTCTTCTTGTGCCGTTTGTTTGCGATTACGCAAGGTGTCTAGTGGATGCATATCTAGCTCAGCGATTCGGATAAAGAATCGAGGCCCAGCAAAGGACTTTTTGTTTTCTTCGTGATCACGAATCACGTGACAAGTGTCTTGGCAAAGGAAACATTCAATACATTTACGGAACTCTTGACTTCTTTCTACATCTACTTGTTGCATGCGAGCTTCGCCTGGTTTTAAATCAGATGGTGGTGCGTATGCTGGAATTTCCATAGCTTTTTTATAGTTAAACGAAACGTCAGTAACGAGATCTTTAATTACAGGAAATGCGCGAAGTGGAGTAACGGTAATTGTTTCTTCTTCCCCATATGAGGCCACTTGTGTCATGCACGCAAGACGAGGTTTTCCATTAATTTCCATTGAGCATGATCCGCATTTTCCTGCCTTGCAATTCCAGCGAACCGCTAAATCTCCCATTTGAGTTGCTTGAACACGATGGATTACATCTAAAACAACTTCACCTTCATTGGCTTCAACTTGAACATCCTGTAAGCCGCCATCGACGCTATCTCCGCGCCAAATTCGCATATTGAGTTTGCGAGCCATTAGTTGGATCCGCCTTTCGCTATTTCTTCTGCAGTCATGTACTTCTCAAGTTCATGAACATCGAACAGGTCAAAGAGTGCTTTAGGTATAGACGGCAGTGTTTGCTTTCGAACGTTAACTTTTTGGCCATCAAAACTTGATATCTGATTTACCTGCCGCCATTTATTGTCCATAGCTGGGAAATCATCTCGAGTATGGCCGCCTCGTGATTCTTCACGCCCAACAGCGCACTTGGCGGTGCTCTCTGCAACTAACAACATATTGTCCAAGTCGAAAGCTAAATGAAATCCTGGGTTGAATTTGCGCCCACCAGTTACGGAAATATTTGCACTTCTGGTTCGGATATCTGCAATTTTTTCGATTGCTTCTACCAACTCACTTTTTGTGCGGATAATTCCGACTAAATTGTGAGTGATTTCTTGCAGCTCTACGTGAAGAGAGTATGCGTTTTCTCCACCTGTGCGAGTGAATGGTGCTTCAATTCTTTGAGACGCTGCCTTGATTGATGAATCACTAACGGACTTAGCTTCATTGGCGCGGACATATTCAACTGCGCCAATTCCAGCTCTGCGACCGAAGACCAAAAGATCAGAAAGTGAGTTACCACCAAGTCGATTGGATCCGTGCATTCCGCCGGCAACTTCACCTGCTGCAAATAAACCACCAACACCTACTGCTGCTGCAGTTTCTGGAACTACTTCAACGCCACCCATAACGTAGTGACACGTTGGACCAACTTCCATTGGCTCTTTAGTGATGTCCACCCCTGCTAATTCATAAAATTGATGCCACATTGATGGCAATCGTTTCTTAATAATTTCGGCGCTTATTCGTTTTGATACGTCAAGAAAAACACCGCCATGCTCTGTTCCGCGGCCTGCTTTTACTTCAGTGTTAATGGCGCGAGCAACTTCATCGCGTGGCAACAATTCTGGAGGGCGTCGATTCTTATCTTGATCTAAGTACCAGCGATCTGCTTCTGCTTCATTGTCTGCATACTTATCTTTAAATACATCAGGGATGTATTTAAACATGAAGCGCTCACCTTTAATATTTGTCAGAATTCCACCTTCGCCGCGAACGGATTCGGTGACTAAAATTCCGCGTACTGACGGAGGCCACACCATTCCCGTTGGGTGAAATTGCAAAAATTCCATATCAACAAGATTTGCTCCTGCTTTAAGGGCGAGAGCGTGGCCATCGCCAGTGCCCTCCCAAGAATTAGATGTAATCTTGAAAGTTTTTCCAACTCCACCAGTGGCAATGATTACAGCGGGTGCTTCAAATAAAACTTCTGATCCACTTTCGCGCCAATATCCATAAACTCCAGCAACTTTTCCGTCTTCTTTGATAATCTCAGTAACTGTTAATTCTGCGAAAACCTCTATCAATAACTTTCCGAAAGTTTTCATGTCGTTCTGTTGCAGCGCAACAATTTTTTGTTGCATTGTTCGAATCAACTCAAGACCGGTGCGGTCTCCTACATGAGCCAATCGTGGGTACTCGTGTCCACCAAAATTTCGTTGTGAGATTTTTCCTTCTTTTGTGCGGTCAAATAGAGCACCCCACATTTCTAATTCATAAATACGATCTGGTGATTCTTTAGCGTGGAGTTCTGCCATGCGGTAGTGATTGAGAAATTTGCCACCACGCATAGTGTCTCGAAAGTGCACCATCCAGTTATCGCCTGAATTAACGTTGCCCATAGAGGCAGCAGCTCCACCTTCTGCCATAACGGTGTGAGCTTTTCCGAATAATGATTTACAAATAATTGCTACTGACAAGCCCGCTTCTCGGGCTTCTACTGCTGCGCGAAGCCCGGCGCCACCTGCACCAATTACTACTACATCGAATTTGTGTCGCTCTAGTTCACTCATAGTTTTCAGGTTATCCATTAGAAGAAGTAAAGATTCGATATAGAACCCGAAGATACTGCCCGTACATACACATCGCTGAGAGCTACGCCAAACAATGAAATCCAGGCAAAGGTTGGGTGTTTGTGGTTGAGGATCGAAACCCAAGTCCATAATTTATATCTCAAAGGATGCTGGGAGAAATGCTTAAGGCGACCACCAATCGTATGGCGGCATGTGTGACAAGAAGCTGAATAAAGCCAGAGAAGTGTCGCGTTAGTGAGGAGTACAAGAGTTCCGATACTCATGTGGCCCCATTGTCCTTCTGTATTTCTAAACGCAAGAACAGCGTCAATACTTAGGAGCACATTAAATATAAGTCCTGCGAAGAAAAACCAACGGTGTCCATTTTGCAAAATGAGAGGAGCTCTGGTTTCTCCTGTATATGTTTTGTGTGGTTCTGCAACTGCGCATGCAGGCGGAGATTGCCAAAATGATCTGTAATAAGCTTTTCGATAGTAGTAACAGGTCATTCTAAATCCGAGTGGAAATATCAAAATGAATAAAGCTGGTGAAATTACCATGCCGAAGATTGCAATAGATCCAAGTGGGTGGCCGAGTAAAGACCCATTCGTTGGACACGCTGAAGTTAAGCAAGGTGAATAAAAAGGTGAAATCAAAGGTTCTGCAAAATAAAACTTTGCTTCGAAGGCGCGGATTGTCGCATAAATAATAAATGAAACTAAAACTGCAACTGTTATGGCAGGTTGCAACCACCAGCGATCGGTGCGCAAAGTGCGCACGGCAATCTTTGCTCTCGATGGTGAAAAAACACCTGACATAAACTCACCCCTTTGTGGCGGCGCTCTAAACGCCTAGGAGAAGTTTCCTGCTATTGCCAGAGTCTTGCTAGGCGGTAATAGGGGTAAGGGGCTATGAAATCAACCACATACTTAATTGATAGCGTTCTTACCTTGCTAGTTCGCTGAGTAATACTTTTCCTAACAGCGCAATTTCAAAAAGAGCGGAGGGCGAGGGATTTGAACCCTCGAAGGTTTCCCTTGCCGGTTTTCAAGACCGGTGCACTCGGCCGCTATGCGAGCCCTCCGTCGCGTAATGTACCCGAAGAGCGCTCACTCAGGAAGTTGAAGTAATTTCTCCAGTATTTGTGCGACTCCATCGTCCATATGTGGTGGAGCTATCGATTTTGAATACTTTTTCGCTTCTGGGTGTCCGTCCTCCATCGCATATGAACGCCCACACCATTCGAGCATTGAGAAATCATTTGGGTTATCTCCAAACGAAACACAGTCTTTTGCTTCAATTCCTAGCCTCTTAGCCATGATGGCAAGTGTTGAACCCTTAGATACACCCAAAGCTGATATTTCTAAAAGTGAATCATGTGGGTTTGAATGGGTTACGGTCGCAAGATCCTTAAGTTCACGTAAGGCAATTTCTAACATTTCATCTGAATTGAGCCTTTGATCAGAACATCTCGCCAAAATCTTGAGTGCTGGAGAGTTCATTATTTCTTCAATGTTATCTACTCCAACGTTATCCATTCCAACATCCCACCGAGGGATGTAACTTTTTTCTCGATGAAAATAACTATTGCTCTCAACTGCAAATGAAATATCGGGGATAGCATTTCGCAATCTTCGAACTGTTGCGACTTGAGCTTCCACCGGCAGTAACCACTCTTCTAAAACTTTTCCAGTTGGGAGGTCGTAAAGCATTGCTCCATTACCGCAAATTGCTGAACCGACACCGAATGCTTCTTGTATTTCAGGCATCCATCGAGGTGGTCGGCCGGTTACGAAAAAAATTGGGATTCCCATTTCATCCGCTTTGCGAAAAGCATCGATTGTGCGCTGCGTTATATCGCCGTAATTCGCAACAATGGTGCCATCTAAATCGCTTGCAATTAGCTTTGGTCTAAAACTCACACAAGCTCAAATCTTTTCATTCCTAAAAATGGCTGAAGTGCCAATGGAACATTGACTGTTCCGTCTGAGTTTTGGTGATTTTCCAATATTGCGACAATCATTCGAGGGATTGCTACAAGTGTTCCGTTAAGTGTCGCGACAGGCTTTGTGTTCTGCCCATCTTTCATGCGAATGTTTAACCTTCTAGCTTGAAACTCAAGACAGTTCGAGGTGCTTGTTACTTCACGATACGCGTTTTGTGTTGGGATCCACGCTTCGCAGTCAAACTTACGGGTTGCGCTAGACCCTAGATCACCAGAAGCAACGTCAATAACTCTAAAGGGAATCTCCATTGCGCTAAGGAAATCTTTCTCCCACTGCAAAAGTCGTTGATGTTCAGCTTCAGCATCTTCTGGCTTGCAGAAGGTAAACATTTCAACTTTATCGAATTGATGCACGCGAATAATCCCGCGGGTATCTTTGCCATAACTTCCCGCTTCACGACGAAAACACGTTGAGTAACCCGCGTAGCGCAATGGAAGTTTTTCACTGTTAAGGATCTCATCCATGTGAAAAGCTGCTAAGGGAACTTCACTTGTTCCAACAAGATAAAAATCGTCTTCTTCTAAATGAAATACATTCTCAGCAGCTTGACCCAGAAAGCCCGTGCCTTCCATAGCGGGTGGTTTAACAAGTACCGGTGGGATGACAGGGATAAATCCCGATTTCATTGCACTTGAAATTGCATAATTAACGAGTGCAAATTCTAGTAATGCGCCTACCCCTGTTAAATAATAAAAACGAGCTCCAGATACTTTCGCACCGCGATCTGTATCGATAGCCCCTAAGAGTTTTCCAAGTTCGACGTGATCTTTTGGAGCGAATGAGTCTTTTGAAAAATCTCTTGGAGTTCCTACATTTTCTATAACTTTAAAGTCAGCCTCACCGCCGATAGGGGCTGAAGGGTTGAGAATGTTTGAAAGTTGTAATAGGAGTTCATTTGCTGAATTTTCAGCTTGTGTTTTTAATTGTTCTGCTTGTTTAACTATAAGAGAAAGTTTCTTGCCTTCTTCTAGGAGCGCTGTCTTTTCGTCTCCTTTGGCAGAACCAACTGATTTCGAAAAAACGTTTTGCTCAGCCCTTAAGGCTTCAAATTTCACTATGGCATCTCTACGAACTTCGTCTGCGTTAATAACAAGGTCTACCAGTCCAGGATCTTCACCTCGTCCTGATTGCGAAACGCGCATGAGTTCAGGGTTCTCGCGTAGAAACTTGATATCAATCATTACTAGTTTCCTTGTCGTGGGTAGGACCCGAGGAATCGAATGTCTTCGCAAATTAAGCGAAGTCCGTCTAAGGCTTCACTCACAGGAGTGTCATCGATATGTCCTTCGGCATCAATAATGAAATGGTAGTGGCCAAGTTCGATACCAGTGGGACGTGACTGAATAAAAGTTAGGTTTACATTTCTTTTAGCGAACTCAGTCAGAATTTCTAAAAGTGCACCTGCGTGATCAATTGCAATAAATACCGCTAAGGAAGTGCGGTCGTGGCCTGTTGATTTTGGTAAATGACCAGGCTTGGTTACGAGGACGAATCGAGTAACCGCTCCATCGTTATCACCAATGTTGTTAGCAATTATTTTCAATTCGTAATGGTCAGCAGCTACCGGGGCAGCTATAGCTGCATCGAACGCACCATCTTTTAGGGCTTGTGCTGCAGCGGCAGTGGATGCAGTTGCGATGATTTCCGCATTTGGGTAATTTTTTGCTAGATACGATCGGCATTGCGCTTCAGCATGTGGGTGTGTGGCAATTCTAGAAAAGGTTTTTGTGTCAGGCAGTGCCATCAGAGCGAAAGAGACCGGGAGTGTTACTTCTCCTGCAATAACCAATGGTTCACCAGTCGCCAATTCATCCAGTGTTCGAGCAACAACTCCCTCAATAGAGTTTTCAATGGGGACTAATGCAAATTCTGCTTTGCCTTCTCTGACCGCATTGAGCGCTGCTGTGACATTTACGTAAGGGATTAGTTGGTCTGACGAGCTAGTTATTTTTTTGAGAGCCTCTTGTGTGAAGGTGCCAACTGGCCCCAAGTAGGAATAAGTGCTCATTGTGCAAGGATAGCCGAGCGTCTTGTATCCGCGTTCGCCCTATTAGCCCTCAGTCTTAATATAGAAGGCGGAATAGCAGCGTTAGTCTGAGCCCTACAATTTTGTGATGAAGGAGTTTACGTGAGCGCACAAGACCTACCAAGTTTTGTGGTTTCTGCACGCTCAGTTATTGGCTTGGTCCGAACAGGAAATGAAGATTCAGGTTTGCTTCACTCGCGCTTGCTTGCTGTTGCAGATGGCATGGGAGGCCACGCAGGTGGTGAAATTGCTTCATCACTAGCGATAAAAACTTTATCTCAATCATTAATGTATTTAGAAGATTCTAGTTTTACTTCTGAATCCATAGAAGACCTATTTCTTAACTCTATTTATGACATTGATGTAGAAATTGGGCGCGTTGCAAAAGAAGATGACCAACTTACGGGGATGGGAACCACGTTAAGTGCTTTAGCGCTGTATAAAGTTGAAGGACAAAACACGGTTGCTCTGTTGCACATAGGAGATTCACGGTGCTATCGACTTCGCAAAAACACTTTAAAGCAAATGAGTAAAGACCATACAATCTTGCAAGAACTTTTAGATAAAGGTGCAATCACACCATCAGAGGCTTTAGAACATCCACAACGTTCATTTTTAACACAAGCGCTCATGGGTGAAGGAGTTTTAACACCTTTTCTGAGTGTTTTTGATGTCGAGCCCAATGATCGTTTTTTGTTGTGTAGCGACGGATTAAGTGGTGTGCTTGATGAGAAAGAAATTAAAACAGGTCTTGCTGTGAAAAATTTAGATGAGGCTGTTGCACATTTAGTTGACGCGGCATATGCAGGTGGGGCTCCAGATAATGTCACTGTTATTGTCGCTGATACCACTGATGCTCATTCGGATATTTATAAAAAATTTCTAGGAGCAGCGCAATGAGTGAACTTTTAGGGAATCGATACGCGCTGGGTGAAATGATTGGTACAGGCGGGATGGCTGACGTCTACATCGCTCAAGACCAACGTTTATCAAGAAAAGTAGCGATAAAAGTACTGCGAAGTGATTTAGCTAAAGATCCACAATTTGTGGCGCGCTTCCGCAAAGAAGCACTTGCTGCAGCTGCGCTGAATCATCCTGGTGTTGTCGCCGTGTATGACTCTGGAGAAACTCCAGCGCCATACATTGTTATGGAATTGGTTTCTGGACACACTTTGCGCGAGATCATCCATCAAGGTGAGCGGCTGCCAATAGATCGGGCTCTAGAAATTGGTGAAGGAATTCTCGTTGCCCTTGAATATTCGCACGAGAAAGGCATTGTTCATAGAGATATAAAGCCTGCAAACGTGATGATTACTGACCAAGGTGATGTAAAAGTGATGGACTTTGGAATTGCTCGCGCGTTGGATGATATTGGCGCAACTCTTACAAGTACGTGGAATGTAGTTGGTACCGCGCAATATCTTTCACCAGAACAAGCGATGGGTGAAAGCGCTGATTACCGAAGTGATATCTATTCAACTGGTTGTTTGCTCTATGAAGTTCTCACTGGTCGTCCCCCATATATTGGTGACACGCCAGTCTCGATCGCATTCCAGCATGTTTCTGGTGAATTAATTAAACCTAGAACACTCAATCAAAATCTGCCTAATGGTTTAGATGTCATTCTTACTGTTGCTTTAGCGAAGAAACCAGAAGATCGCTATCAAAGCGCAAAAGAAATGTTGGATGATATTCGTAAGTTACGTGCAGGACAAATAGTTACTACAAGAGTTGCTCGTAAGCCAATTAAGTGGCGTCCGATTCTGGTTGGAGTTTTAGTTGCAGTTTTGGCCGGTGGCGCAATTTCATATGGAGTTTTAAATTCCTCAACAACTGTGAGTAGTTCGCTTGTTGAAATACCTAATGTTGTTGGGTTAACTCAACCTGAAGCACAAGCAATGCTCAATGATTTTGTTGTCACTATTCAACGTGCTCACGATGGTCGAGTCCCTAAAGATCGAGTAGCGAGCCAAGTGCCATTGCCAACATCAAAAGTGAAAAGGGGTAGTGGTGTAATTTTGACTCTTTCTGATGGCCCTGGGGATGCAATCATTCCTACAGATTTAGTTGGTATGTCCCTTGCAGATGCAAGAATTTCATTAGCTGCAGCAGGTTTGGTTATCTCTCGGACCGACCCAGTTCCATCTGATCAACCTCAAGGAACTATTTTGAATGTAACCCCCGACGCTGGTTCAACAATTTCAGCTGGAAGTGGTGTTGTGTTGCAAATTGCTAGTGGAGATATTGAGGTGCCCTCACTTGTTGGGACTGATGGAATTCAAGCGTTGACTGTTTTAATCCAAGCTGGTTTTTTAGTGAATCAAATTCAAGCTTATGATGCAAATCAGCCAATTGGAGTTGTGTTGGCACAAGCTCCAGCTCCAGGTACTACGCACACCATTGGTTCTTCAGTAACAATTACTGTAAATCGCGCACCGTAACTTATTTTTTTCCTACCACTGGTGATAAGCCAACCGCTTTTTTGCGAGCATCAACATCTCCGCATTGTTCTAGCCAATTAGCCAACATTGCATGTCCGTGTTCTGTTAAAACTGATTCCGGGTGAAATTGAACTCCCTCTATCGGAAGTTCTTTATGTCTCATTGCCATAACTACTCCGCTGTCAGTTTCGCCTGTTACTTCGATAAAATTTGGAATGGTGTTTCGTTCAACAGCGAGTGAGTGATATCGAGTTGCGTTGAAGGGAGATGGAAGGTCTTTAAATACACCTTGACCTTTGTGGCTAACCATCGAAGTTTTCCCGTGAAGCAATTCAGGTGCTTGAGAAACGGTTGCGCCAAAGGCCACACCTATTGCTTGGTGTCCTAAACAAACACCGAAAAGTGGAATCTTTTTTGTTGCACAGTGATGAACCATCTCAACGCTAATGCCTGCACGTTCTGGTGTGCCGGGCCCTGGAGAAATAAGCACCCCGTCGTAATTATCTGCATCCGTGACTTTCAGTTCATCATTTCTGACAACAGTGCATTCCGCGCCAAGCTGGGCTAAATATTGGACGAGGTTAAAGACGAAGGAATCGTAATTATCAATTACGAGGATCTTCTTAGACGTCATGGGGTAATTCTCTCTCATATATCGCCCATCGCGCTCCTATCGGCTTGCCATAGGTATAGGCCTGCGTGTTACTCTCGCCCTATGCCTAAATCAAAGTTGCGCAAGAAGGTAAAAGAGTCTGCAGCCCATCATGACCAGATCGTTAGCCATGATCCTGCCCCTCTTGATAGCCCTAATTGGCTTGCTCCCACAATGGTTGGCGCTTTCCTTATCGGATTGATTTGGATTGTTGTTTTTTACATAACTCAGACCAGTTATCCAATCCCTGGTATCGGTGCCTGGAATATGGTTGTTGGATTTGCCTTTATTGGAGTTGGGTTTTCTCTAGCTACGAAGTGGCGTTAAATAACATCCATGTAATTCTCCACACGGTGGAAAACCTCTGTGGATAACTCATACTCGATTTCTGAGAAGAATAAGCGCAGAAAGTCCCCCGCCGACAAGTCCACCTAAATGTGCGTGCCAATCAATACCGGGCAAAATAAAACCGATTGCGAAGTTAATTCCGATGATCACACCGATGCTCTTTACATCTGCACCAATTTTGCGACCTGCCACAGCCATTGCTCCAAATAATCCAAAAAGTGCGCCGGATGCGCCAACTGATGACTGATTAATTGGGTTTAACCATAAAGAAGCGAGAGATCCCGTAATAAGTGAGACGGTAAAAATTGTTAGAAGTTTTGTCTTTCCGAATGCTTTTTCTAATGGGTTTCCTAAAACCAAAAGTGCGTACATATTGAACGCTAAATGCATAAGACCGCCATGGACGAGTGCGACCGTTACTAATCGATACCACTCACCTGCACCGACCCCGTGGATTAAGCCGTCACTCAAAATTGCTTTATTAATGAGGAATAATTTTTCCTCTATAGCTGGATTAAATAATTGGAGAAGGTAAAACCCGCAGATTGTTGTTATTAAAGCTGTTGTGGCGGAACGTTTCACGCGACCGTAACTGATGTAATCGTTACTGCAGTTGCAGGACGATCTTGTGCATCAGTTTTTGCTTTTCCGATAGCGTCAACAATTGCCTGGCTAGCAGCGTCTTTTACTTCTCCGAAAATTGTGTGTTTACGGTTAAGCCATGTTGTTGGAGCTAATGTAATAAAAAATTGTGAGCCATTAGTACCTGGTCCAGAGTTAGCCATTGCCAATATGTATGGGCGATCAAAAACTAATTCACCGTGAAATTCGTCAGCGAACCGATAGCCAGGTCCACCTGTTCCGCGACCCAATGGATCTCCACCTTGAATCATGAATCCTTCAATGACGCGGTGAAAAATTGTTCCGTCATACAAATGCGCTGTTGTTTTTTTGCCATCACGAGGATCTGTCCATTCGCGAGCACCTGTTGCTAATTCAATAAAGTTTGCAACTGTTTTTGGTGCGTGGTTTGGAAAGAGTTCAATGACAATGTCGCCCATTGATGTGTGAAGGGTTGCTTGTGTTTGTTGTGTCATGTGGAGACCAGGGGAATCGAACCCCTAACCCCCGCCTTGCAAAGGCGGTGCTCTACCAATTGAGCTAGGTCCCCCAATTGATCACGAGTGATCAACAGGCGGTTAACGAGTGGGCCTGGGAGGACTTGAACCTCCGACCTCTTCCTTATCAGGGAAGCGCTCTAACCAGGCTGAGCTACAGGCCCGAAAACCTCGGTAAGGCTACAGGCAAGTAGAGGTAGGTCCAAAACCGCCAGAATTCTTACGCTTATTTTCAGTTCTCTGCGCTCTTGGTTACAGAAACCACGTGTACACCATCAGCGAGATTTACTAAACGTACTCCCATTGAATCACGCCCGGTTTGACGTACTTCAGCTGCTGGAGTGCGCATAACTGTACCAGCAGAAGTTATCGCAAGCACCTCATCTTCATCGCGCAAGACGAGAGCACTTACAAGTACCCCTCTGGAATCCTCATCGATCTTTGCAGCTTTAATTCCAATTCCACCGCGGCCTTGAAGGCGATACTCGTCGATAGGAGTTTTTTTGCCGTAACCACCGTCAGTTGCGGTGAAAACTAATAAGTTTGAATCTTGCGAATTAATCCTGGCCATTGTGAGAAGTTCATCCCCAGCTCTAAATTTCATTCCGATTACACCGCTTGTAGAACGGCCCATGGGGCGCAATGTTTCATCGTCGGCAGTGAACCTCATTGCCATTCCTTTTTTAGAAACTAACAAAAGTTCATCGCTTCCATCTACCAATGATGCGCTAACAACTTCATCATTATTTTTAAGTGAGATAGCAATTAATCCACCAGCACGTGGTGAGTCATATTCAATAAGTGGAGTTTTCTTAACTAATCCACTTTTTGTTGAGATTACTAAATATGGAGCAACTTCATAATTCTTGATTGACAAAACTTGGGCAATTGTTTCGTTCGTTTTAAACGCCATAAGGTTGGCAACGTGTTGCCCGCGTGCATCACGACCAGCATCTGGAAGTTCGTGAACTTTTGCTCGATAGACGCGCCCTTGATTTGTAAAAAACAATAACCAATCGTGGGTTGAAGCTACAAAGAAATGATCAACTACGTCGTCTTGTTTTAGTGCAGCGCCTTTAACGCCTTTTCCTCCGCGTTTTTGGGACCGATAAAGATCTGCATTTGTTCGCTTGGCGTAACCGCTGTGAGTAATGGTCACAACTGCGTCTTGATCAGGAATTAGATCCTCGGCTGAAAAATCACCTTCGTTAGCGACAATTTGAGTGCGTCTTTCGTCGCCATACTTAGTAACTACTTCATTGAGTTCAGTTTTGATTATTTCGCGCTGTTTGTCAGTGCTTGCCAATATCGCGGTGAGTTCAACAATATCTGCCATAAGGCCGTCGTACTCATCGTTAATCTTTTGGCGCTCTAACGCAGCAATTCTTCGAAGTTGCATATCCAAGATTGCGTTAGCTTGAATTTCATCAACTTCAAGTAGCTTCATCAAACCTGTTCGAGCTTCTTCTGGGGTTGTGCTGGCTCGGATTAAAGCGATGACTGCATCAAGTGCATCTAAAGCTTTCAAATAGCCTTTGAGGATGTGTGCTCGTTTTTCTTTTTCAGAAAGGCGGTATTTAGTTCTGCGAATAATTACTTCAACTTGGTGCTCGATGTAATACCGCACAAATTCATCTAGACGAAGTGTTCTTGGAACACCATCAACCAACGCCAACATGTTGGCGCCAAATGTGTCTTGTAGTTGTGTTTGTTTGTATAAATTATTAAGAACAACTTTAGGAATCGCGTCGTTTCGAAGAACAATAACGAGGCGTTGGCCTAAACGTTCATTACCTTCGTCACGAACATCTGCAATGCCTTTTATTTTTCCTTCTTTAACAAGCTCTGCAATTTTTAGAGCTAAATTGTCAGGGTTCACTTGGTACGGTAATTCAGTAACAACCAAACATGTGCGTTTGTTTATTTCTTCAATTAAAACAACTGCGCGCATTGTTATAGATCCACGGCCTGTGCGATATGCACTTTCAATGCCAGTGCGACCAACTATGAGTGCTTTAGTTGGAAAGTCTGGCCCTTTAACAACTTTCAATAATTGAGTAAGGAGTTCGTCAGATTTTGCTTCCGGGTGTTCTAGAGCCCAGATAACACCCTCTGATATTTCTCGCAAATTATGTGGGGGAATGTTGGTTGCCATTCCCACTGCAATTCCAGCGCTTCCATTAACAAGTAAGTTAGGAAAACGGCTTGGCAATACATCAGGCTCTTCTGAACGGCCGTCGTAGTTTGGAGAAAAATTAACCGTGTCTTCATCAATATCTCGCATCATTTCCATTGCGATAGGTGAAAGACGAGCTTCGGTATAACGCATAGCTGCAGCTGGATCGTTACCTGGTGAGCCGAAGTTGCCGTTTCCGTCAACTAATGGGTAACGAAGTGACCATGTTTGTGCCAAACGAACAACAGTGTCATAGATAGCACCATCTCCGTGTGGGTGATAGTTACCCATAACATCTCCAACAATGCGAGATGATTTGTAATAACCCTTATCTGGCCGATACCCACCGTCATACATTGCGTAAAGAACACGGCGGTGTACTGGTTTTAAACCATCCCGAACATCTGGAAGCGCGCGGCCGACGATAACGCTCATTGCATAATCAAGATAAGAGCGCGCCATCTCCACTTGGAGATCCACCACTTCTACCCGATCAAAATCTTTACTGAGCTCGTCCATTGTTTACCTTTGTTTTAGTGGGTTAAATATCTAAGAATCGAACATCTTTTGCGTTGCGTTGAATAAATTGTCTACGTTGTTCTACATCTTCACCCATAAGAACAGCAAACAGATCATCCGCTGCAGCTGCGTCATCAAGGCTGACTTTAATGAGTACTCGGTGTTGTGGATCCATTGTGGTGTCCCACAATTCTTTAGCTGGCATCTCACCTAAACCTTTAAATCGTTGAATACCATCTTCTTTGGGTAATCGTTTGCCGGCGTCGATTCCAATTTTAATAAAGCCATCGCGTTCTCTATCTGAGAATGCGTATTGGATTGGTTCTTTGCCGCCCCATTTTAATTTATACAACGGTGGTTGCGCGATATACACAAAACCTTGTTCAATTAAAGGACGCATAAATCTAAAAAGTAAAGTGAGTAAAAGGGTGCGGATGTGTTGGCCGTCAACGTCAGCATCTGCCATCAAAATAATTTTGTGATACCTAAGTTTGGCGATATCAAAATCATCGTGCACGCCAGTACCTAGCGCAGTGATAAGTGCCTGTACTTCATTGTTTTGTAAAACTCTATCGATGCGCGCTTTTTCAACGTTGAGAATCTTTCCTCGGATGGGAAGCACTGCTTGATAACGCGAGTCACGTCCACCTTTAGTAGAACCACCAGCTGAGTCACCTTCTACGATATACAGTTCGCATTTTTCAGGATCTGTCCATTGGCAATCCGCTAACTTTCCTGGCATCCCGCGACCTTCTAATAAACCTTTTCGGTTGCGTGATAAATCGCGAGCTTTTCGAGCTGCTACTCGAGCTGATGCAGCGTCGATACTTTTTCGAACAATGTCTTTTCCTTCGCTTGGATTCTTTTCAAACCACGTTGTTAAATGATCATTAATAGCTTTTTGGGTGAATGATTTAGCTTCAGTGTTTCCTAATTTTGTTTTAGTTTGACCTTCAAATTGAGGTTCACCTAATTTAATGGAAACAATTGCAGTTAAACCTTCTCGTACGTCATCTCCAGTGAGGCGATCTTCTTTCTTTCGGATATATCCCCACTCTTCGCCAAATTTATTTACGATTGATGTGAGAGCGGTTCTAAAACCTTCTTCATGTGTTCCGCCCTCTTGTGTGTTGATTGTGTTTGCGAAAGTAAAAACAGATTCTGAAAAACCTGTATTCCATTGCATTGCGATTTCTAAAGACATTCGGTTCTTTTTTTCTTCTGTTTCAAAATAAATAATAGTTTTGTGTGTTTCACCACGAGTTAAATTCAAGTGTTTAACAAAATCTGAAATTCCGCCGTTGTATTGATAGCGAACATGCAATTGCTCGCCTTTTTCATCTACACGCCCAGCTCTGTTGTCAGTTAAAGAAATAATTAAACCGCGGTTAAGAAAAGCCATTTCTCTGAAACGAGCAGAAAGGATTTCAAAAGAAAAATCGGTAGTTTCAAATATTTCAACTGAAGGCCAAAACTGAGTACATGTTCCGTTTTGTGTCGATGCTTCACCTTTAGCAACTGGTGCTGTAGGAACTCCAAGTTTGTAACTTTGTGTCCATTTGAACCCATCTCGTTGAACAAGTACTGAGAGGTTTGAACTCAGGGCGTTAACTACAGAAATACCAACACCATGCAACCCGCCAGAAACTGAATAGCCGCTATCTCCGAATTTTCCACCTGCGTGCAAAACTGTCATAACAACTTCTAGTGCTGGTTTTTTCTCGATGGGGTGGATGTCTACTGGAATTCCGCGACCGTTATCAATTACTTGCACAGATCCATCTGGCATTAAAGTGACGTTAATTTCTGTGCAATAACCAGCTAGCGCTTCATCTACTGAGTTATCTACAACTTCATAAACGAGGTGGTGTAATCCGCGTTCACCGGTTGACCCGATATACATTCCGGGGCGTTTGCGAACAGCTTCAAGTCCCTCGAGTACGGTGATTGCGCTGGCGTCGTAATTGCCTGTTTTTACCGGCACATGACTCCTTAGGAACTTCGAGGAAGGCTTCTATAAGCCCCTGGGGGTAGTTATCCCTCAATTAACCCTTTTATCCTAGCGTTAAATTCAGATCTGTGTAGCGCAGATAAGCCTTAGGGGTGGGTTTAGGGGCGCGAACTCAGCCTGGGTGAGGGTTCCTATTAGGTATCACCCTTTTACGCGTTAACCGTAGGTATCGCGCGGGCCTTTTGCTCCACGGATAGAGCGGAGACCTTTTTTCCAGCTTGGACCTTGAGGGCCTATAAAAACTAACGATTCAACAAGTACACCTGGCGCGCTTCGTTGCACTGTTTCTAAAATCGCTGGAGCTACAAGTTTGAGTTGTGTGGCCCATGCTGTTGAAGAAGTTTGTAACGTTAAAACTCCATCGACAAGTGAAACGGGTGAGGCGTGTTGAGAAATATCTGCACCTACCACTTTTTCCCAGGAGGAAAATAGATTTCCTTCAGCAAGTGGGTTTTCCCATTCTCGGTCTTTAATAATGTGCGAGAAAAGCTCTGAAAGTAGTTGTGGGTCCCCGGGTTTTGAAAGTTGTTCTTTAGTAGTTTTTTTTCTCGTTCTCTTCCCTGTTTGAAAAGATCGGAAGACCTCTAGCGCAAAATCTTTTTTTGTCATTTGCTTTTTCTTTCTAAAACTTTACCTGGTTCTATATATCTTCGATCTGTTGGTAACCCCTCAGGTAAATCCTCTTCAACAGCTGCCGTAATAATAGTTTGTTCAGCAACTTGTGTTGCGTTCATTAAGTGGGTGCGTCTTGTCGCATCGAGCTCAGCAAAAACATCATCTAGGATTAAAATAGGTTCCGAACCTTCTTCTCGCAATAAAGAGAATGCACCAAGTTTGAGAGATAAAGCCATTGACCATGATTCACCGTGGCTTGCGTAACCTTTCGCTGGAAAATCGCCGATTTGTAAATGTAAATCATCTCTGTGGGGCCCAACTAAAGTTACGCCTCTCTCAATTTCTTGATATTGCAGTTGTTGAATATTTTCATTGTAGATTTCAATGTTTTTTTCAACATTTGTTGTCAGATTATCTATGGTGGATTTGTAATTAATTGAAGCGGGTTTTGTTTCATTTAATGTTTTATAGTTTTGATGAACAAAAGGGTTTAACTCTTCGCAAAGATCTATTCTTTTAGCAGTTAAATTTGCACCAATAAGCGCTAGCTGTTCATTCCAGGGTGTTAGTGCGCTTTGAGCAGCTCTAGTTTTAAGTAATGCATTTCTTTGTTTAACTACTCGGTCGTAATCGGTGAGAACACCGGCCAACCTAGGGTTACGTGTTACTAATAATTGATCCATGAATGAGCGTCTTTGGGATGGGTCTCCACGCACAAGGTCTAAATCTTCTGGGGAAAAATAAATGGTTTGGCAAGCTCCAAGTATTTCTCTTTGGCTGCGCGTAGGGTTGCCGTTGATTTGGGCGCGGTTATTTTTTTTGGCGTTTATTTCTAAATCAATTTCTAAAACTCTGTTTTCTTTTTTTATAACAGCTTTTATTATTGCTTGTTCAGAGCCCAACTGGATGAGTGGTTGGTTTGTAGAAACTCGGTGTGAAGAAAGTTGAGATAAATAGATGATTGCTTCTGCGATATTTGTTTTGCCGGAACCGTTGTCGCCGATAAATGTTGTTGTGCCAGGGTTAAAAAAAAGATCTAAATTTTCATACGACCTAAAATTATTAAGGGTTAGCCGATTTAAGTGCATTCATTTACGGGGTAGAAGTGTCGGCATTAAAATGTATTTATAGTTGTCGATTTCTTTTCCGTCTACTGTAGGTATTCCTGTTAAAACCGCCGCTTTAGTTGCTGTAGTGAAAGATATTTTTACAAAAGCTGTACCTACGGCGTGTAGTCCTTCCATAAGGAATTCTGGATTGAAAGCAATTGTTATTGGTTCTCCTTGAAGGACAATATTTAAACCTTCTTCACCAATGCCCTTTCCGTCGGCAGATCCCGCTTCAAGTTCTAGTCTGTTAGGGGAAAAAGCTAATCGCAATGGAATGGTTTTATCTGTTACTAAAGCTACTCGTCGTACTGAGTCTAAAAGTGGAGCGACTTCAATAATGGCTGTTGATGTGAATTCTGTAGGTATAACTTTTGAGTATTCAGGATATGAGTCGTTCAACATTCTAGAAGTGAGTGATTTACCATCGATGACAAAACCAGCTAGATGCTCTTTCGCTGTATTTGGTGTTAAGTAAATCGAAACAGTTTTTGATGTTGTTAAAGACTTGGCAGCATCTTCTAATGTTCGAGCCCTTAATAACGCTGTGAGTTCTGTGTTTGGGTGTGTGGCTTCCCATTGAATCTCGCAGATCGCTAAACGGTATTTGTCTGTTGCGGTGAGAGTGATGGTGTCGTTTTTAATTTGGACAAAAACCCCAGTGTATTTTTGTAACGATTCATCTTTGCTGGCTGCTGTGGCTACTTGTAATACTGCTTTTGCGAAAACATCAGAAGCAATTACTCCAGTGATTTCTGGAATTTCTGGAAGTGTTGGATAAGTTTCGGCGTCGGTTGTTGGTAAAGTAAATTTCGCGCTTCCAGCTGTCACTAATACTCGGGCGCCGTCTAGTTGCACAGTCACAGGTTTGTTGGGTAAGGACCGTGAAATTTCGTTGAGTAGGTGTCCGGAGACTAAAACTTTTCCTGTTTCGGTTACATCAGCTGAGAAATCTGCTTTGCTGGATTTTTCTTGGTTTGAAGCCGAGAGGTGAACTTTGTTTTTTTCAACTTCAATAACAATCCCGTGCAGTGCTGGGTTAATGGGGCGTGAGGGTAGGCTTTTTGAAACCCAACTTACGGCGTCGGCTAAAGCGTGTTGATCAACAGTAAATTTCACAAACGCCCCCTTTGGGTTAATTCATTAACTCTCCTTGAAGGTATAAAACTTTTCAAGTCTTTTAACGGTTTTGGTGGTTCTCCACCAAGGTAGAAGTTATAGATATAAGTAGTAGTAGTAACCAGGACGTTTTTATGTGGGAAAAGAAAGAAAACGCAGGTCACAAGCTGTATTTAGTTTTTTCTTTATGTTGATAAGAGATGGATTACTGTGGATAAGTTTGGTTCTCACACCAAACCTTCTGTAGGAAAAGGAAGGATCAGCGCGACGAAAACCTTTTTACCCACACAAACCCCCTTCTTATCCACAGTTATCCACAACTTTCCCCCACCCTGGGGGTAAAAACCTCAAAACGGACAATTAGCCGTTTTTCGCTTGTTGCTTAATTCTATTGGTCAACTCTGTCACTTGATTATAGATCGACCGCCGTTCGGCCATTAATTGTCGTATTTTTCTATCAGCGTGCATCACGGTTGTGTGGTCTCGGCCGCCAAACATTTGTCCGATTTTTGGCAAAGACAACTCAGTGAGCTCTCTACATAAATACATGGCGATTTGGCGTGCATTCACTAAAACTCGCGACCTAGATGTGCCACATAGATCATCCAAAGTAAGGCTGAAATACGCTGCTGTTTGAGCCATGATCGTTGCACCTGTTATTTGAGGGTTAGATTCATTTGGGATTAAATCTTTAAGCACGATTTCCGCCAAACTTAAATCAACCCCTTGGCGATTCAAACTAGCAAACGCTGTTACCCGAATTAAAGCACCTTCTAACTCGCGAATGTTTGTCGAAATTTTACTCGCAATATATTCCAACACATCATCAGGTGCATTCAATTTATCTTGAGCAGCTTTCTTACGCAAAATAGCAATGCGGGTTTCAAGTTCCGGGGGTTGGATATCAGTAATTAAACCCCACTCAAAACGACTCCGTAAACGATCTTCCAAAGTTGTTAATTGTTTAGGTGGGCGATCACTTGAGATAACAATTTGTTTGTTGGCGTTATACAAAGTGTTAAAAGTATGAAAAAACTCTTCTTGAGTTCTTTCTTTATTTTCTAAAAACTGGATGTCGTCGACCAACAGAACATCGAGATCTCTGTACCGCCTTTGAAAAACAGAAGCTTTATCGTCGCGAATAGAGTTAATAAAGTCATTTGTAAATTCTTCACTGGAAACATAACGAACACGCACGCCACCATAAAGCTCTTTTGCATAAGCCCCAATAGCGTGTAAAAGGTGCGTTTTTCCTAGCCCTGACTCACCGTAAATAAACAAAGGGTTGTAAGCTTTTGCGGGCGCTTCAGCAACAGCAACCGCTGCGGCGTGAGCAAATCGATTAGATGCACCAATAACAAAAGTTTCAAAAATGTAACGAGGATTAAGTTGTGAAACCTCAGAACTTTTACCTGTTGTACTTTCCACCCGGCCACTGATCAAACGGGGAGGGACAAAATCTATTTCCACTTCAGGCAATGGTGTTTCAATAATTTCTAAATTCTCATCAATTGTGACGGCGATATTTGTTTTCTCGCCTAATTCCCGAGAAAGCACATCACTCACAACACTACGAAGACGGGTTTCTAAAACATCTTTAGCAAAAGCATTTGGAGCAGCCACAAGAAAATTTGTTGCGCCATTGCCTTTCAACAAACCCAAAGGTTTTGTTAGAGACAAAAAAGCGCGATGTTGTGGGGTATCAATCTCAACGTCAGAAATTACCCGCAACCATAATTGAGCTAAGTCGGCCTCTACTATGGTCACAAAAACCTCTTCCTAAAATACGCTTATCCACAGGGTTATCCACAGGCTGTGGTCTAAACCCCTACTTGAGCCCTTAGCCCCTGTGGAGGAAGCGCAAAGTAGAGCGGTTTGAGCCAAAAAGCAAGTAGTTATCCACACCAATTCCAACAAGGGTTCACGCGGACCTTTTGAGCCTGTGGGTTAAGCCCAGTTTGACCCCTTTATCCCCAACCCTCTACCGTTACCTTCTCATTTGTCTCATTCGATCTTTCAACGCATTTTCTAGGAGTTCTCATGACTAAGCGCACCTTTCAACCGAACGTCCGTCGGCGCGCAAAGAAGCACGGTTTTCGTGCTCGCATGGCTAGCCGTGCAGGCCGAGCTGTACTTTCCGCTCGTCGTGCAAAAGGTCGCCTCCGAATTTCTGCGTAGTTAACTCTCGTGTTACCTCGAAACGCACGTTTAACTTCACCTGAAGAATTCGCACGCGCCACCAAAAGCGGTCTGCGCCTTGCAGGTTCATCTTTAGTTGTTTATCTCTACCAATCACAAACATTAGAACCAGCGCGTTGTGGACTGATTGTTTCTAAAAACGTAGGCGGCTCCGTTGTCCGCCATAAAATCGCACGACTCATTCGGCACGCACTTCGAGATCACCTTTCTCAACTTCCTGAAGGTGCACTGTTGGTGGTCCGGGCGCTTCCAACTGCAACCACATCTGAAATCCGAGACGAGTTAACAAAAACACTTGGAAAACTGATTCTTAAGAATTTGGCAAAAAAGTGAAATCACTTCTGATTACCGTGTTGCGCTTTTACCAGACCTGGATTTCACCAACATTTCCTCCACGGTGTAAGTATTACCCATCATGTTCTAATTACGCAGTAAAAGCTATTTCCACTTACGGTCTAAAAGGAATTGCGATGTCTTTATGGAGACTAGTGCGTTGCAACCCTTGGTCTAACGGTGGGGTTGATTATGTACCAGAGAAATCTACAAATTTATCCAACAAAACAAGCGAGGTAATGGCTTAATGAATACCATCCTAAACCCCATATATATAGGCGTTTCATGGGTCATTGTTTCAATCCACAAACTGCTATCCCCTATTTTTTCAGCAAATAGTGGAGTTTCTTGGAGTCTTTCTATTATCGGCTTGGTTATTTTAATTAGAATCGCACTAATCCCACTCTTTGTTAAGCAAATCAAAAGCCAACGGGCGTTGACGGCATTACAGCCACACATGAAAGCAATTCAAACAAAACATAAAGATGATCGCCAAAAACAATCAGAAGAAATGATGAAGCTTTACAAAGAACATAAAACTAACCCACTAGCTTCTTGTTTTCCAATATTGGCGCAAGCACCGATATTTTTTGGCTTGTTTACTGTTCTTAACGGAATCGGAAAGAACCCACCAGTTGCACACGGTGTACTAACAGAGGCCGATGTTGTAAGCGCCGCCCAAGCAACTATTTTCGGTGCCCCAATCTCAGCAACATTTTTGGGAACATCAAACACAACCGTAAAGATAGTAACTATTATCTTGATTGCATTTATGTCGATTACTACCTTTACAACACAGCGACAATTGATGCGCAAAGGTATGCCGAAGATGGATTCCTCAAACAATATGATGTTGCAACAGCAAAAAATTATGTTGTACGCATTCCCATTAATATTTGCAGTTTCCGGAGTAAATTTTCCTATCGGAGTTTTAATTTATTGGTCAACAACAAACCTGTGGACATGGGGACAACAGTTTTATGTTATTAAAAGAAATCCAACACCAGGATCTCCTGCATATTTAGAGCTACAAGCGAAGAAAGATAAAAAGATCACCCCACTCCAAACAGGGGAGACCAAAGTTGATGAAACAACTCAATCTGATGACAGCACGGAAGTTAAAGGCCAACGCCAACAACCCAACCGGAAAAAGAACCGGAAGAAGAAGTAAAACAGACAAATAGGTCTAATTCACCCAAACCCGACATAAGGGTATAAAGGAGTTCATAATGAGCAAAACAGAGAGCGTTACTGAAGTTGTAGATGAGGCAGAAAAGGCACCCGTGAGCCTGATTGCCAAACTAGAAGAGGAAGGCGATATTGCCGCCGATTATCTTGAAGGCTTGTTGGATATCACCGACCTGGATGGCGATATTGATATTGATGTTGAAAACGATCGAGCTGCCTTAGCAATTGTTGGCGGAAAACTACGCCACCTTGTGGGTTCTGATGGTGAAGTACTTGATGCCCTACAAGAACTCACACGCCTAGCTGTTCAAACAGCTACCGGAGACCGCAGCCGATTAATGCTAGATATTGACGGTTACCGTGCTGGTCGAAAGAGTGAACTACGGAAACTTGCAGAGGACTCAGCCCAAGAGGTCACTTCATCCAAAAACTCCCTCAAGCTAGCCCCCATGAACGCCTTTGAACGCAAAATTATTCACGACACTATTCAAACCCTGGGCCTTACTAGCGAATCCGAAGGTGAAGACCCAGATCGCTGCGTCATCATCTTTCCGGCTTAAAACCCCTTAAAAGGAGTTCTTTTCTGTGTCGGTTTCACGTGAAACCTTAATCCACTCCTTTTTTCCTGAAAAAGAGAAGGAGATTGAGCGCTACGCTCAATTCCTCACTACAGCGGGAATTGAGAGAGGGCTTATTGGTCCTAAAGAAGGCGAAATTATCTGGGAGCGCCACATTTTTAACTCCCTGCCCGTTATTTCACTCATACCCCAAGGGGCAACAGTGGTTGATATTGGATCGGGCGCTGGCCTACCTGGCATTCCCATAGCTCTAGCCAGACCAGATTTACAGATAACACTCGTCGAACCCCTTCAGAGAAGGTATGACTTCCTTGTTGAGGCCGTTGAAGGCCTTGGAATCACCGTTTTCCATGGACAGGCACAGGATTACTCTGTGAAAACATCAATCATTACCGCTCGCGCCGTCGCCCCTTTAGTAAAACTTGTCACCATGACCCGCCACCTCATCAATAAAGGGGGAGTTTTGTTGGCAATAAAAGGGGAGAGTGCAGCCGAGGAAGCTAAAAAAGTACCCGGAGCCGAACTTCACGAGATTTCTTTGGAGCATCTACCGCTTGGCCGTGTCATTAGAGTGGCTAAGCGTGCTTAACTTGCCCTCATGATGGATTCACGTGAAACCACGAACGAAACAAAGAGCGTCATTGGTGTTCGCCGACTCAAAGAGCCCATGGCTAAACCTGCTCATGTACGAATTTTTACGGTGGCAAATCAAAAAGGCGGGGTAGGAAAAACCACCAGCACCGTCAATATTGGCGCCGCTTTAGCAATGGGCGGGCTGCGCACTTTAATTATTGACTTAGATCCTCAAGGAAACGCCAGTACGGCCCTCGGCGTAGAACACCAAAACAATGAAGGCATTTTTGAAGTGCTTATGGGGAATGCAGCCATTGAAGATGTTGTACAAAAAGTAGTTGGCTTTCCTCATTTGGAATGTATTTCATCGAACACTGCGTTAGCACAAGCAGAAATTAATTTAGTGTCAATGGTTGCGCGCGAATTGCGACTTAAAGATGCAATCAATGAATTAATAATAGCAAGAGAAAAAGCCGGAATTCCATATGACTATATTTTTATTGACTGCCCACCAAGTTTAGGTTTACTTACTGTAAATGCTTTAACTGCTGCAAAAGAATTACTCATTCCAATTCAATGTGAATATTACGCTCTCGAAGGTTTAACTCAATTACTTGAAACATATTCAGTTGTGAAACAAAGATTAAATTCAGAGTTGAAACTATCAACAATAATTTTAACAATGTTTGATGGAAGAACTCGTTTAGCAAATGATGTAGCAGCAAGTGTGAGAACGCATTTTCCTACAGAGTTAATAGACATTCCTATTCCTCGTGCTGTTCGTATTTCAGAAGCGCCCTCGTATAGCCAAACTGTAATGACATACGATCCATTATCACCAGGGGCGTTGGCTTATATGCAAGTGGCGCGAGAAATTGCTGAACGCGGTAAACCATTTGATTCAAATGTTGTCAGTATTAATTACAAGAAGGAAGATATTGCGTGAGTATTAAACGCGGAGGTTTAGGTACAAATCTTGATGCACTTATTCCCACATCGCTTTCCGTCTCAGGTGTTGAGGTCGGACAACAAAACGAAATTTCTATCAACGCAATTTCTCCCAACCCACGACAACCAAGAACCGTTTTTGATGAAGACGCTCTTAATGAATTAACCCAATCGATTAAAGAAGTCGGCCTACTTCAACCACCTGTTGTTAGAGAAACTTCTCCTGGTAAATATGAATTAATTATGGGAGAAAGACGTTTTAGGGCGGCAAAGGCTGCTGGGTTAAAAACCATTCCAGTAATTATTCGCGCGACCGCAGATAACGATTTATTGAGAGATGCGTTAATCGAAAATATTCACCGAAGCCAACTCAACGCGCTTGAAGAGGGTGCTGCTTACACACAATTACTGAACGATTTTGGATGCACTCACGAGGTACTTGCCACCCGCTTAGGAAAATCTCGCCCACATATTTCAAACACAATGCGCTTACTGAATTTACCTGCAACCGTTCAAAGAAAAGTGGCAGCTGGAGTTCTTTCAGCGGGACATGCACGCGCGTTGCTGGGGTTAACTGACGAAGCAGAGATAGAGCGCTTAGCCTCAAAAATTGTTGCGGAGGGGCTGAGTGTTCGCGCAACCGAAGAGATTATCGCGACAGGAATAACACCGGCCAAAAAGAAGAATTTCGCGTCGAAAGTTATTTCCCCAAAATCTCACCAAGCAGCAGAAGAGTTATCGGATTATTTTGACACTCGCGTGAGCATTCAGAGCGGCAAAGCAAAAGGAAAAATTGTTATTGAATTCTCAGGCGATGCAGATTTAGATCGAATTCTTCACGCGATTAAAAAGAAGAACTAGCCTTTTAATTCAAAATTTCCATTTCTGCGGTCAATTTCAGATTTAACAACCCCACCAAGCGCCTTAATTCCTTCACGAATGCGCTCAGGTGTTGGGTGGCAATATGACAAACGCATAGCCCAAGTACCAAAACCATCCGCATAAAATGCGGTTCCAGGTACATAGGCAACTTTGGCAACAATCGCCTTAGGCATCATGGCTTTAGTATCAATTTCAGGGGGAAGATTTACCCAAACATAAAATCCACCACCAGGTTTAGTCCACGTGGCAGAGGCCGGGAAGTGTGTTTCAAGTGATTCAAGCATTGCATCGCGGCGCACCTTATATAAACCACAAAAAGTTGCGATTTGATCGCGCCAAGGTTGATCCGCCAAATAATTAGAAATTGTCATTTGAGTGAAATTAGAAGGACACAGAATCGAAGATTCACTCGCAATAACAAGTTTTTCTTTTAAAGACGCTGGTACTAGCGCCCAGCCAACACGGAGCCCTGGAGCAATTGTTTTAGAGAAGGAACCCAAATAAATTACATTTTCACTGTCTTCAGCTCGCATTGCATTGGGAGATGGCGCATCAAAACCCAATAAACCGTAAGGATTGTCTTCAACAACAAAAATGCTTTCGTTGCGGCAAATTTCAAGTATTTCAGTTCGCCTATCTGCAGACAAAAGAACACCAGAGGGATTTTGGTAGTTAGGGATTAAATACAGAAATTTAATTTTTCTTCCGCTAGACCTAACAGACTTAATAGCTTGGCGAAGCGCTTCTGGAACTAAACCTTGATTATCAAGTTCAACATGTACAACTTGTGCCTCATATTGCTTAAAAGTACCCAACGCTCCAACATAAGAAGGAGCTTCCACTAAAACAACATCACCTGGATCAATAAAAATTCGCGAAATAAGATCTAATGCTTGCTGGGAACCAGTTGTTACAACAATGTCATCTGCGTTTGCATTAATACCTTCAAGTGCCATAACTTCACAAATTTGTTCGCGCAACTTAGGTAAACCTTGACCATTGCCATATTGCAGCGCTTCTGCACCATTTTGTGAAATAAGATCTTGTACGAGCGAAGCCATAACATCCATTGGAAGTGCAGAAAGATTTGGCATTCCACCAGCAAGTGAAACAATTTCAGGACGGGATGCAACAGCAAAAAGCGATCTGATTTCACTAGCTTGCATTCCTGCAGCACGAGAGGCAAAACGCTCCTCCAACTTTAAAGGAGCGCCCGTATGCAGACGAGGGGTCAGATCAGACATTCTTCAAGTCTGCCATATCGAAGGGCTCATAGGTAAACCTATTTCCGCAACCCAGCTTTTCGAAGATCCTCAATTCTTAAAGTGCCTGTTTTTGCATCATCTTCTGAGGCTAAGTAAAGGCGTTGGATTGCAATGACAAGGGATTCGGCAATTGCATCTCGAAAATCTCCACGTCCCAAACGGTCAGCATCATGGCTATTGGTCAGGTAGCCAAGTTCAACTCGAACAGTTGGGGCAGTAGTGAGCCGAAGCAAGTCCCAAGTTTTGGCGTGTGTTCTACAGTTGATTAAATCTGTTCTTGCGCAAATTTCTCTTTGAACGAGTGAAGCGAACCTATCTCCTACTACCGAATGAATACCATGTGTTTGGCTTCCATAAAAATATGTCGAAACACCTTCAGCTTTTTGATTAGGGTAAGAGTCAACATGAAACGAGACCATTAAATCTGCTTTAGTTTCGTTAGAGAAAGTTATTCTCTCAATTTCTGTGGGGCAGTTATTACTTCCTCTAGTTAAAAAAACACTCACACCGAGCGCAAGTAACCTTCCTTCAAGTCTTTGCGCTATATCAAAAACAATTTCTGATTCATCAACACCATGCGCACTGATACCCTTATTTTCACCACCACAACTTGGATCAAGAACAATTATTTTATTCGCCAACGAAGGCCCGCGATTTTTATGCACTGCACTTTCACGCAAAGTAGATGGAGTTCCACCAGAAATAGTTTTAGTTAAACGCAATAGTGCAGTTATCGTTGTTGGCCCACATTTACCATCTATTGTTGCACCCACAGATTTTTGAAATTCTTTAACTGCAGATTCTGTTCTATGACCAAAAACTCCATCCACACGACCACAATCAAAACCCATTTCAGTTAGGCGTGATTGCAGCGTTGCAATGTCATCACCCCGCATCAATGGCTGCTCTTTTACGTATATAGATCTATCTCCAAGTTTCCATCGAGCCTCTTCTAAAG
>Ga0194061_1000314_pt1 | contig 29860 bp, 28 predicted proteins | sample SepL2221m_MetaG_FD_163423 | JGI IMG/M metagenome (GOLD analysis project Ga0194061, IMG submission 163423) | Anoxic zone freshwater microbial communities from boreal shield lake in IISD Experimental Lakes Area, Ontario, Canada - Sep2016-L224-21m | ecosystem: Environmental > Aquatic > Freshwater >... | reverse complement strand
CCCGGCGCGCTGAAAATGCTGGTCGCGGGCCAACTCGAATTCATGACGCTGATGGGTGGCATTCTAGGGCAGGTGGTGCCGGCGGCCGAAATCCAGGGGCTACCCTTCGCCTTTGGCGATACCGACCAGGTGTTCGGGGTCATGGACGGCCCGTTGGGCGATTACCTCAATGCCGAAATGCACGCCAAGGGCATCCACGGCCTGCCCGGATGTTGTTTCGAGAACGGCTTTCGCCAGATCTACGGTCGCGACAAACCGGTGCGCAGCGCCGACGACCTTGCCGGCTATCGCATGCGCGTGCCTGACGGCCGTTTGTTTGTCGATGCCTTTACCGCCCTGGGCGCGGTGCCGGTCATCGTCAACATCAAGGAACTTTACGAATCGCTGAAAAGCGGCCGTGTCGACGGGCAGGAGAATGCGCTGGTGGTGCACAAGGTCAACCGCTTGTACGAGGTGACGAAATACCTTTCGGTGACCAAGCACATGTGGTCCGGATTCAACCTGCTGGCCAACCTGGCGTTCTGGAAGCAGTTGCCGGCGGATGTGCAGGACATCATCCAGCGCAACGCGCGCCGGCAGGTGCTGGCGCAGCGCGCCCATACGCGGCGGGAGAACGAGGGCATGCTGGACTATTTCAGGCTGCAGGGCATGGTGGTGAACGAGACCGATACCGCGAGTTTCCGCGCCAGGCTCGCCGGTGATTTTTACCGGCGCTGGAAGAATGAAATCGGCGCCATGGCCTGGAACCTGTTGGAAGCACAGGTCGGCCGGCTGGGAAGCTGAACTAAGTGCACAATAGCACCGGGCAGCCGGAAAAATAAATTGGAGGAAAATCGCAAATGATTAATCTGTTCATCAAATCCATCGCCATCGCCGCGCTTACGATGGCTTCAATTGCCCATGCGCAGACGTTTCCGACCAAGCCGATACGCCTGATTTGTCCCTTCCCTCCGGGCGGTGCGGTTGACATCGCCTCTCGCGCCATCGCCAACGAGATGTCCAAGACACTCGGCCAGCAGGTGGTTGTCGAGAACAAGCCCGGGGCCGGCGGCAATATCGGCGGTGCCGAGGCGGCGCGTTCGGCGCCCGACGGCTACACGATTTTCATGACGACCAGCGGCATTAACGCCATCAACCCGGCGCTGTATTCGAAAATGCCCTTCGACCCGAACAAGGACCTTGTCCCGGTGTCGGCGCTGGTGTCGCTCAATAACGTACTGGTGCTGCACCCGTCGGTCACGGCCAAGTCCGTTGCCGAGATCATCGCCATGGCCAAGGCGCAGCCGGGCAAGATGACCTACGCCTCAAGCGGCAGCGGCACCAGCATCCATATGTCGGGCGAGATGTTCAAGCACCTGACGCAGGTCGACATCCTGCACATTCCGTACAAGGGCAGTTCGCCGGCGCTGACCGACCTCTTGGGCGGCCAGGTGATGATGATGTTCGACAACGTCCCTTCGGCACTGCCGCACATCAAGTCGGGCAAATTGCGCGCCCTCGCCACCACCGGCGCCAAGCGCGACCCCACGCTGCCCGACCTGCCGACTGTTGCCGAGGCCGGTGTGGTTGGCTACGAGTCGGGGGTGTGGTTCGGCCTTTCCATACCGGCCGGTACGCCGCGAGAGATCATTGCCAAGCTCAATGCCGAAGCGGTCAAGGGCACGCGTTCGCCGGATTTCGTCACGCGCATGACCGCCCTTGGTTACAACATCATCGGCAGCACGCCCGAGCAAATGACGGACATGCTGAAAAAGGAAGTCGCCACCTGGGGCCCCATCGTCAAGGCATCGGGCGCAAGAGCGGACTGAGCCAAGATCAATACACTGCGGTTTGATGTGATGCAGTGGGCGCAGGCACAAGACACAAGGGATGAGGCATGCACAGACATGGCCATCTTCAAGTTAGGCGAGAGTTGCCGGATCCAGAAAGACAGGCGCAAGTGACGCCAAAGTTTGCAGTGCCAACCAAGGGAGGGGATATGAAAATGTTGACGAATACCGTGATGGGTGGGTTGATGATGGTGTTATTGGGAGCGGGCCAGGTCGTGCACGCGCAAGCGCCTGCGGCGGCACCGGCGGCATCAGCACCCGCTGCACCGGTCGGCCCGGTCTATATGGTGACTTACATCGAGACCGTGCATGCCGACAAGGCCAAGGCGGTTGCGCTATTGAAGCAGGAGGGCAAGGCAAGCCGCGCGGCTGCCGGCAATTTACGCTATGACGTGCTGCAGCGGCGTGACCGGCCGAACCAGTTTGCCATCATCGAGGTGTGGCGCGACCAGGCCGCCGAGGATGCCAACCTCGCCTCGGCGGGTACCAAGCAGTTCCGTGAAAAGCTCAAGCCGATGCTAAGCAGTGCCTACGACCAGCGGCCGCATACGGGCATGGCGGTGGGTGGCATCGAGGCGGGCGCCGGGGCCAAGGGCGCCGCCGTCTATGTCGTCACCCACGTCGACATCATTCCGCCGAAAAAAGATGAAGGCATCGCCGCGCTCAACAAGCTGGCCGGGCCGAGCCGCGCCGATGCGGGCGCGCTGCGCTACGAGGTATTGCAGCAGAACAGCCGTCCCAATCACTTCACCCTGGTCGAGATCTGGACCGGGCAGGCCGCTCTCGAGAAGCACGAGGTGACGGCGCATATCAAAGATTATCGCGAAGGCTTGTCGCCGATGAGCGGCAGCCTCTACGACCAGCGTCTGTACAAGGTGCTGGAATAGGGCGGCCGGCCGGATCGTATTCGGCCGGCGTGATGGTGTTGCGCGGCCCTCAGGGAACGAGGATGGACGAGCCGGTAGTGCGACCGCCTTCAAGGTCGGCGTGTGCCTTGGCGGCGTCGGCCAGCGGGTAGCGCGCGTTGATGCTGACCTTGAGCGCGCCCTTGGCGAGCATGGCGAACAGTGCCGAGGACGAAGCCACCAGGTCGTCGCGGCTGGCGGTGTAGGTCACCAGTGTCGGCCGGGTGAAATAAAGCGAGCCCATTTTCTGCAGCAGGCCGGCCTCAACCGCCGGCGGCGCGCCGGTGGTGGTGCCAAAGGACACGAACATGCCGCGCGGCGCGAGGCATTTCATCGTTGTGTCAAAAGTAGATTTGCCGACCGAGTCGTAGGCGACCGGGACGCCGGCGCCGCCGGTCAGTTCCTTGACGCGCGCGACGATGTCCTCCTTGTTGCGGTCAATCACCACGTCATAGCCGTTGGCAAGGGCGAGCTTGCATTTGTCCGCACCGCCGGCGACGCCGATCATGCGCGCGCCGATGTGTTTGCCCCATTGCCCGGCGAACAGGCCCACGCCACCCGAGGCGGCATAGAACAGCACGTTCTGGCCGGGCTTGACCGGATAACAGCGGTTGAGCAGGTATTCGACGGTCATGCCTTTTAGCATCGAGGCGGCGGCAATCTCGTCGCTGACGCCCCCGGGCGTTTTCAGCAGCCGGTCGGCGGCGACGTTGCGCAGGTCGGCGTAGGCACCCGGACCGCCGCCGGCGTAACAGACGCGCTCCCCGGGTGCAAAGCCGGTCACGCCGGGGCCGGCCTTGACCACCACGCCGGCCGCCTCGTTGCCCAGGCCCGAGGGCAGGGGCATGGGATAAAAGCCGGAACGCTGGTAGATCTCCTGGAAATTGAGGCCGACTGCCGTCTGGCGCACCTGCACTTCGCCGGCGCCCGGATCGGGGAGGTCCATGGTTTCGAGCTTTAGTACTTCGGGGCCGCCGGGGGCGGCAAATCGGACGACGCGTGCTTGGGTGCTCATGGGTAAAACTCCTTCTGGATTGTGCGTGGCGAGGCAGTTCTCTGCTCTGTCGCGGGTGGGGCGCGGGTGGGGCGAATGGATGGAAATTGCGCCGGGCAGATGATATGCTGCGGCAACAACAAGAACAAGAATAAAACAAGTGTTGTTCCGAAGAAACCACCCCCCGAGGAGAGACCCCATGCGTTTCGTTCGCCACGCGGCAGCCGCCGCAATTTCCGCTTCCTGTTTGTTTGCTGCCGGGGTCAACACGGCCTCCGCCGAAGACATCAAGTTGCGCATCGCTTCGGGCCATCCTGCGGTCAACACCTACGTCAACCTGATGCAGACCTTTTTTGTGCCCGAGGTGACCAAGCGCGTCGCCGCGCGCACCAAGCACAAGGTCGAGTTCGTCGAGGGCTACGGTGGCTCAATGGTCAAGGTTACCGACACGCTCAAGGGCGTGCAGTCGGGCATCATCGACATCGGCGGCTACTGTTTTTGTTTCGAAGCGTCGAACCTGCCGCTGCATGCCTTCCAGGTGATGCTGCCCTTTGGCACCATGAGCCCGGAGAAGAGCGTGAAAATGGCGCGCGCGGTGTATGACAAGGTGCCCTACATGTCCGGCGTGTTCGAGGACAAGTACAACCAGAAGCTGCTGGCGCTGATCTCCGACAACGGCTACAACCTGGGCACCAATTTCCCCTGGAAAACCGTCGCCGACCTCAAAGGCCAGAAGCTCGCCGGTGCCGGGCTTAACCTCAAGTGGCTCGAATACGCCGGTGCGATTCCGGTGCAAGGCGCGCTGCCCGAGGCTTATACCGGCATGCAGACCGGCGTCTACAGGGGCTGGATCATGTTCCCCTCGGGCTGGGTCAATTTCAAACTGTTTGAGGTTGGCAAGTACTACACCGAAATCGGCTTTGGTGCGATTACCTGGCACGGCCTGACCATCAACAAGGCGCGCTTTGCCAAGCTGCCCAAGGACGTGCAGGACATCATCACCGAAGTGGCCAAGGAGTACGAAGCGAAGACCGGCACGGTCAACGAGGAGAATTATCCGAAGCAGCTGGCGCAGCTGAAAACCCTCGGTGCCGAGGTCAGCACGGTGCCCGACTCGGTGCGCGTCGACTGGGCCAACTCGCTCAAGGGCTGGCCGCAGGACAAGGCGACCGAACTGGACAAGGCGGGAATGCCGGCGACGCAGGTGCTCAAGCTCGCGCTCGAAGAGGCGGAAAAACTCGGCCACAAGTGGCCGGTGCGTTACGGCATCAAGTAATTTTCCTGTCGTGCTTGTGAGCGGCCCCGGCTTGCCGGGGCGCTTTCATTTTCTTTACATTTTTCGCAAGGAACAGCCGGTATGATTAAGCGGATGCTCGACTGGATTGCCCGCGCCATGCTGGTGTTTGCCGCGGTGCTCGGCCTCACGCTCAGTTTTATTGTTTGCGCCGATGTCATCGGCCGGGTGGTTTTCAACAGCCCACTCAAGGGGACACCGGAGATGGTGTCCTCGGCGATTGTCATCATCTGCTTCCTGCAGGCGCCCTACGCCATACGCTCGGGCGGCATGATCAATGTCGACTTTATCGTGCAGCATTTGTCCTGGCGCTGGCAGTCGGGGCTTGCCGCCTTTGGCGCGGTACTCGGTGCGGCGTTTTTCGGTTTCATCCTCTGGGGCGGCGTAGAGCCGGCGATGAGCGCATGGTCCACTGGTGAGTTCGCCGGCGAAGGCGCGCTGCGCGTGCCGGTATGGCCGGCGCGGTTGACCATCGTCGTCGGCGTGGCGCTGGCGACGCTCAATTACGCGCTTCTGGCCATCGCGCACGTCAACGCGGCGATCGCCGGCACTCCGCCGCAAAACACCGGCGGAGGCCACCTGTGAACATTATGCGCATGCCGTCTTTGCAGGGGACGAACCGTGTTTGACGTCTTTGACCTGACCATAGTGGTGGTCGTATTGCTCGGCGTGGTATTCGCCGGTGTGCATATCGCCGTGGCACTTGGCGTGACTTCGGTGCTTGGCATTTACCTGATGACGCGCGACATCGAGGTGGCGCGCCAGTTTGTCGCCAATACCGCCTACGAGGCCTTGCGCGACTATGTGTTCGCGGTGATACCGCTGTTCATGCTGATGGGCGAATTCCTCGCCAAGTGCGGCGCCGCACGCGACATGTTCACGCTCGTGACAAAGGTGACCAAGGCGGTCCCCGCGCGGCTGGCGGTGGCAACAGTGCTGGCCAATGCGATTTTCGCCTTTGTCACCGGCGTCAGCATCGCCGCGGCGGCGGCTTTTTCGCGCATTGCCTATCCGGAAATGAAGCGCGCCGGCTATTCGCGCCAGTTCGCCCTTGGCTGCATTGCCGGCAGCGCCTGCCTCGGCATGCTCATTCCGCCCTCGGTGCTGATGATCGTCTGGGGGGTGCTGACCGAACAGTCCATAGGCAAGCTGTTCCTTGCCGGTGTGATGCCCGGATTCCTGCTGGTGGCCTACTACATTCTGTATATCCAGTATGCCGCATTCACCAACCCCGAATCGGTCGGAGAGGTGCGCAAAGGCGCCGTGCCATTGACGCCGGCGCCGGCGACCGATGGTCACGTGGAGGGCGCGCTGCTGAGCACCGTACTGGTGATCGCACTGGTGATCGGTGTGTTGTGCGGCATCTGGCTCGGCGCCTTCACGCCGACCGAGGGCGCCGGTGTCGGTGCCGCCGCCGCGCTGGTGCTGGCGGTGGCCAAGGGCCTGCGCTGGAAAGAACTGTTCGAAGTCGTGGTGTCGGTGGGGCGCACCTCGGGGCCGCTGCTGTTACTGCTCTTTACCGCGCAACTGTATTCGCGCGTGCTGGCGATGACCGGGGTGACCAAGGCGGTGCAGGATCTGATACTCGGTTCCGGCCTCGGCCCATACGCCATCCTCGCGCTGATGGTGGCCGTCTGGTTTGTGCTCGGTTGCATCATCGATTCGATTTCCATCATCCTGCTTACCGTGCCGGTGTTCGCGCCGATTGCCGCGGCCGCCGGGTTCGACCCGCTGGCGTTCGCGATATTGGGCATTCTGGCAATTGAAACCGGATTGCTGACGCCGCCATTTGGCATACTGGTGTTCACGGTGCAGGCGGCGTTGCCCGAAGAAAAGGGGGCGGTTGGCGAAATCTTCAAGGGGTCCGTGCCCTACTGGATTGCGCTGCTTGGTGTGATATTGACTATCGCGGTATTTCCAGAAATTGCCACATGGCTGCCGGACCTTGCGTTCTCGGCCAAAAAATAAAGGAGTGTTCCCCTCATGGCTGCATACTGGCTTGCACGCGCCCGCATCGACGACCCCGTCGCCTACAAGAAATACACCGACCTGGTGCCCGGCATCCTCAAAATCTACGGCGGCAAGGTGCTGGCTCGCGGCGGCAAGTACAAGATCAACGAGGGCCCGGAGAACTTTCACCGCTTTGTCGTGATCGAGTTTGCCTCGCTCGAGCAGGGCGTCAAGTGCTTCGAGTCGTCCGAATACCAGGCCGCGGCGGCCTTTCGCCGCAACGGCGGGGGTGTCGTCGAGAATGTCATCATTGAGGGTGGCGAGGCCACGGTCATCTAGCAGATTAAACCGCTTATTAACCAACCAGGAACAGGAATACCAACATGGAATACGTCATTGCCGCACCCGCCGTCGTCAGCCTCGCCGTGGAGGGCTCCAAGGCGCGCTATCCGGTCAACCGCATTTACTGCGTCGGCCGCAACTACGCCGAGCACGCCCGCGAAATGGGCCACGATCCGAACAAGGAACCGCCGTTCTTTTTCATGAAGCCTTCCACTGCAATCGTCACCGATGGAGGCGATTTTCCCTATCCTTCGCAGACCAAGGACGTACACCACGAAATGGAAATGGTCGTCGCCATCGGCAAGGGTGGTTCGAACATCCCCTCGGCCAAGGCGCTCGAGCACATCTACGGTTACGGCGTCGGCCTGGACATGACGCGCCGCGACCTGCAGGGCGAGGCCAAGAAAATGGGCCGGCCTTGGGACACGGGCAAGGCCTTCGACTATTCCGCACCCTGTTCGGCGCTGGTCCCCGCGTCCAAGATCGGCCATCCGTCGACCGGCGAAATCGTGCTCGAAGTCAACGGCGTGGTAAAACAGAAAAGCGACCTGTCGCAACTGATCTGGAACGTGCCCGACACCATCGCCTTTTTGTCGACGCTGTTTGAATTGCAGCCCGGCGACCTGATCTACTCGGGTACGCCGGCCGGCGTGGCTGCGGTGGTAAAGGGCGATGTCATGACAGGCCGTGTCGCCGGCGTTGGCAGCATCAGCGTAAAAGTCGTTTAAATTGCTTGTCCGTCGGGTCCGCTGCGGCGGGCCCGGCCCGGTCAGCTTATTTTTTTGGAGGGCGCCATGCCGCTGCATCACCTCGAACATTTCCTCATCCAGACCGCCGACATGGAAGGGACGCGCGATTTCTACACGCGCGTGCTGGGCATGCATGTCGGCCCGTCGCCGGATTTCAAGTTCCCGGTGTTCTGGTTGTATATCGGCGACAAGGATGTGATCCATGTCACCGCCGGTGGTGCCAATACCAGCGACAACCGCAAGCAGTACCTCGGCCAGCAGTCCGATGCCGTCAGTGGCAGCGGTGTGATCGACCACCTGGCTTTTCGCTGCACCGGGCTGCCCGAAATGATGGAACACCTGACGGCGCACAAGATCGACTTCAAGCGGCGCATGGTCAACGACCAGGGCCTGTTCCAGTTGTTTTTCCTTGACCCCAACGGCGTCAAAATCGAGCTCAATTTCTCCAATGCCGAGGTTGGTGACGTGCGTCCGGCCTTGATGGCCTCGGAACTGCCGGGCTGAACTTGCGAAAGGCGCCGAGGCAGGCGCCCCGGCACCCGCGCCGGCGCAGCCGGCGTCTCGTCCGGATCGGCTAGAACGCCACGTCGATAGGTGCGATAATACCCCCGCGAAAAGACCGCTATTCCCGCTTTTCCGGCAGGGCGCGCGATGTTGTTCCGGGCCCTCCCGCAGCGACCCTAATCCTGATTCCAACACTGAGGCTTTGCATTCATGACCCAACCACTCGACCTACTCAAAATCGCCCAGGAAGAGCAGCACGGCGACCTGTTCAAGATGCTCGACGGCATTTACAAGCGCTCGGCCGCCAAGCCGCGCGGCATCAACGACGCCATCATCTGGGAAGGCGGCAACCCGGCCGGCGGCGTCAAGCCGGTGGCGCACGCCTTTACCGACATGTTTGCCTTGAATGGCACGTTGATGGCCCTTGACGTGCTCGGCCTGCCCTTCCTTGGCGTGCCGATGATGGCGCAGTTCCGCCACGACACCAAGCTCGCGTCGCTCGACTGGTTCGGCAAGCTCGACTTCACTTCGCTGAAGTGGTCCACCGCCGGTGATTTCATGGTCAACGAAGGCGGCAAGAAGGTCGTCGTCGCGGGCAAGTCGGCCAACGCCCCCTTGCGCACCGCCGCCGGCGTGTATTGCAACGTGCGTCCTTACGGCACCATCACCAGTATCCGCTTCATGCCCGGCCTGCCGTACTCGCAGGACAAGAAAAAGTTCGGCGTCGACCCGGCCACCGGCGTCATCCACTCGGAAATGAACACCCCCGGCATCCGCATGTGCTACGCCGTGCGCCTGTTCCTGAAAATGGTCCACGACACCAAGCAGATCGGCCGTGTCGCCACCAAGCCGACGCAGGCGCAGGAAGACACCGTCAACGCCGGCATCGTGCGCTGGATGCTGCAGGGCACGAAGTTCGCGCTCAAGCGCAAGTATTCGGTCGACGCCTACGAAGAGCAAAAGGAAAAAGTCGACGCCATCGTCGCGCTGCTGCCGAAGGATTTCAAGGCCGGCATGGAAAACTGGTCCGGTGACATTTACGAGCACATCTCCGACACCAATTTCGGCCTGCTGTTGCACGACATGATCCAGCAAAAGGGCGCGATTGTTTACGCCACCGACCTCGACGGCGACCGCCTCACCGACCTGATGGCCGATGCGCCGGACGTGCTGCGCGCCTGGGGCCAGATGGTCCTCGACAAGGTCAAGCCGGGCACCGACATGAACAAGGTCTGGGCCGACATGGGCTTTACCATGAAGAACGGCAAGGACATGACCAGCGTCATGTACCGCATCACCGGCGAGCCGATTTACGAACAGACCCTCGGTTCGGCCGATGCGATGCTGCTGCGCCTTTTGGCCGGCGACGAGACCGAGGCCGGCACCAAGCAGCCTTACGATCCGCGCATCCACTTCGTGCTGATCAACGAAGCCTACAAGGCCGCCAACCCCGGCAATGCCGCGCTGGCCAAATGGCTGGACGAGCAGCTGGCGACCTTCGACAAGATCTACGGCGCCAAGCGGCCGAAGTACCTCGACGGCTACAAGCAGCTCAAGGCGGCGATCAAGCCCTGGGGGGCTTGAGTTTTACAACCCGGAGCTTCGGGTAAGAAGTAAAAAGATGGCCCGGTTCGCAATGCAAACCGGGCCGTTTTATTGTGGGATAGGCTGGAAACCCGCGCCGGCAGGGCTTCTCCAGCTTGCGATCAAGCCTGATTAGCCGTGGCATCGGCCTGATTGACCCTTGGAGCGGTATTTATAAATTTTTCTGGAGCTTCCAATGAAGCAAGTCACTCGTCCTGTGCCGTCTCATTTTGGCATTTACACCATGGACCTGAAACGCATGGCTGAATTTTACATTCAGGTATTCGGGTTGACGGTTACAGACGAGGGCCAGCCCGCGCATTTCAAGCACGACCTGGTCTTCCTGAGTGCGTCAAAAGACCAGCATCATCAGCTTGTCCTGGCCTCGGGCCGCCCCGCAGACGCGGTTTTCAGCAATGTAATGCAAATCTCTTTCATGGTGCCCAGCATCCAGTACTTGCGGGATATCTGGAAAAAAGCCGAGGTGCTGGGTGCGAAAAATATCCGCGGCATCAATCATGGGAACACCTTGTCGGTTTACTTTTCCGACCCTGAAAACAATACCGTGGAGAGTTATATCGATATGCCGTTCTATGTCTCGCAACCGTACGGCGAGCCACTGGATCTCTCGAAGTCCGATGCGGAAATATTGCGGGAAACCGAGGAAAAGGCACGCCAGAATCCCAGTTTCAAATTATTGCCGGAGTGGCAGGCCTTGTTTGAGGCGCATCAATACGTGCTGCCAAGTCTCGGGGGCGTGAAGAACAGCGTGATCTGATCGGTACGCTTCCTAATTTGCAACCCTTCATTGAAGGATGATCCATGGCCCAAATGTTAATGAGATCCGGATATCGCTTGTTGCTGAGTTTATCCACGCTTTTCCCATTGTTTTCCCAGCCCGCTTTGGCACAGGAATTCCCGTCAAAGCCGATACGCATTGTCACCGGTTCCGGACCGGATCTAACGGCGCGAATTGCCGGTAAGAAAATAACCGAGATCCTGGGTCAACAGATCATCGCGGAATCGATTCCTGCCGGGAGCGGGAAATTGGCGGCCGAAGCCGTGGTCAAGTCCAAGCCGGATGGGTATACCTTGCTCAATGCCGTCCCAAGTTTGATCATTACCGGGGCCGTGCAGGGCAATTTACCGGACCTGAGCAAAGACTTTGCGCCGGTCGCCATCACTAATTTGCTGCCCTTTGTACTTATCGTCGCCCCGGAGCTCCAGGTAAAAACAGTCGAAGAATTCGTGCGCTTGGTCAAATCCAGTCCGGGAAAGATCAACTTCGGGTCGACGAACGGAACATTCCCGCATCTTGCCATTGAGCTTTTCAAGTCGATGACGAAAACGGAATTGTTCCATGTACCATACAAGAACGTCCCCGACACGGTGACGGCATTGCTTGCCGGGCAAATCCAGGTGACCGTGGTTCCGTACGGGAGCGTCGCGGGCCTTCACCAGAGTGGAAAGCTGAACGTTCTGGCGGTGACCTCCGCAGAGCGATCACGCGTCCTGCCGAATGTTCCAACCCTCTCAGAATCCGGATTGCCGGGCTATGGCTTGTCCGGCTGGAATGGATTGCTTGCCCCACTGGGAACCCCGCCGGAAGTCATCGCCAGGTTGAATGGCGTCATCCGACAGGGCGGCAAAGACCCGGAAATCATCAGGCAGCTTGCAGCGATTGGAAATGAGCCTGGTCCGGACTTTTCGCCGGAGCAATTTGCCGAATTTTTGCGGCTGGAAGTAACGAAGTGGAACAAATTAGTGAAGGAAGTCGGCGTCAAAATGAATTGACCCCCGGGGTGACACCTGCGGGAGGGGCGTGCTTACTTCTTCGGTATCACCGGCAACAGCAAATACGACGCCTGCTTGCCGCCGGTGAAAATCGTGTTTGTGCCGGTGTTGTAGTCGCCACTGTAATGCGTGTAAGGCGCGCTGCCTATGCCGTCGCGCGGCTGCACGTCGAGGCGGATGCGGTGACCTTTTGCGAAGACCATGCAGGTGGGCCAGATCTCCACCTCCACCTTGACCGCCTTGCCCGGTTTGAGCGGCTCGCGTAGCTGCTGCCCGTGAAAGGGGCGGTAGGGCAGGGAGCGATTTTCGTCGAGTTTGCGGTGCGAAGCGCGCAGCCAGCCCTTGGCCACGGGAACTTGCTGGCTTTGCTGGCCCATTTCAAAGATTTCCCTGCCGTCGGGCCCGATGTTGCGGATGGTGGCGAAAATGTCCATGTCCTCGGTGCTGCTGGCAATCCACATCACCAGGACCACCGGGCCGGTGACCTCGGTGTCCTGCTTGAGAGGTGGCGTTTCAAAGGAAACGCCCATGCGGCCGAGGCTACCGGCCAGTGCAGTGGAGGTCCATGAGGCCGAGGCGACGCCGGCCTTGGTCATGCCGCTGGCCGAGTACTCCAGTTCGCCGGCTTTGGCCGGTGCGGTGGTGACGAGGGCGCCTTCGGAGTCGTCTTTGGCCTTGCTGTGCGGCTGCAGGTAGAACTTCGTCCACTCGGTGCGCTTGAGCGGCCATTCGTTCTCGCTCCGCCACTGGTAATTGCCGTGGCCGCCTTTTCGAATGAGCAGCTTGACCGGCGGCTCTTTCATGATGCCGTTATCGATGCCCTTTAACCAGTAATCAAAAAAGCGCAACTGGTCCTCGCGGCCCTCTTCGGTGTAATAGGGGTGGTAATGGGTGCCGGCGTGGATGCGCAGTTTTTTGTGTTTGGAGGCGGCGTTCATGTAGCCCTCGGTATTGCCGCGCAGGTGCAGGCCGGCGCCGCTCCAGTTACCGGCGCTGTAAAAGGGAATGTCGATTTTTTTCCAGTCGGCGCGGCGGCCGTGGTACCAGTCGGAGTCAAGGTTGTGGCGCATGTATTCCCACACCCAGGGCGTGGAGAAGGCATCGGGCGTGGTCGCCTGCGGTTTGCCCAGCAGGTGGTGGGCCATGTGATTGTTGTACCAGTTGACGACAAAGCCAAAGGAGAACACACCGCCGTGATAGCCGAAATCGCGGTACATGTCGGCGGCGCCCTCCCAGGGGATCATCGCCTTGAGTGACGGTGGCTTGAGGTTGGCGACCAGCCACTGCACCATCGCAAAATAGGAAATGCCGCTGGTGCCGACATTGCCGTTGCACCATGGCTGTTTTGCGCTCCATTCGATGCCGTCGTAGTAATCGCGTGCCTCGGCCGGCGACCACGGATCGGTGCGGCCGGGCGACTTGCCCGAGCCACGGCCGTCTATGCGCACCAGGGCGTAGCCGCGCGGCACCCACCACAGCGGGTTGGGCGTCTCCCAGTTCATGTACGGGTTGGCTTTTTCCCCAAGGTCGTTGGGCGGGATCCAGACCTTGTCCTTCTGGTAGGAGCTGAGGGTGGTGATGACCGGGAAGCGGCCCTTTCCTCCGCTAACCTTTGGCCGAAAAATATCCGCCTTGAGTCGCGCGCCGTCGCGCATCGGGATGTCGACGTCTTTTTCTATGCTGAGGTCGTGGACGGGCTGGGATACCTTGCTGCTTGCTTTGCTCATGGGCTTGTGTGTTCGTCTAGTCGAGCTTGATCTTGTTGTCGCGAATGAAATCGGCCCATTTTTGCGTTTCGCCGCGCACGGTTTCGGTCCAGTCCTGCGGCGACTTCGACAGCACCACGGTCATCATCTGCTTGCCCAGGGTCTCTTTCATTTCCGGCGCGGACATGACCTTGACGATGGCGGCAAACAGTTTGTCGACGACGGGCTTGGGGGTGGCAACGGGGGCGAATATCGCCTGCCAGGCATTGGTGCCCACGCCCGGATAGCCCAGCTCGGTCAGCGTCGGCACATTGGGCAGTTCGGGCAGGCGCGCGGGCGCCGTGGTGGCGAGCACCTTCATCTTGCCCGCCTTGATCTGCTCATTGGTGGAGGAGAGGTTGATAAAGGCGAGCTGGGTTTCGTTGGCCATCAGCGAGGGCACCATGCCTGCCGCGCCGTTCTTGTAGGGCACATGGGTGATCTCCACACCCACGGTCTTGGAGAATTTGAGCATGTCCAGGTGCGGGTAGGAACCGATGCCGGCCGAGGAATAATTGGCCTTGCCCGGGTTCTTTCTCAGGTAGTCGATGGCTTCGGGCACGCTGTTGGCCGGGAAGGCGGTGCTCGCCGCGATGATGTGCGGAATTTCCGCCAGTTCGGTAATGCCGATGAGGTCGCGCGAGGGCTTGACGCTGCCTATGGTGGTCTCGTTGATGGCGTTGGTGGTGACATTGCCGACGAACAGCGTGTAGCCATCGGGTGGCGCCTTGATCGCCGCCTCAAGGGCGATATTGCCCGAGGCGCCTGGGCGGTTTTCGACGATGAAGGGCTGGCCCAGGGCGTCGGTGAGCTTGGCGGCGAGATAGCGCGCCACGATGTCGGTTGCGCCGCCGGGCGAGTAGGGCACCAGGATACGCACCGGCTTGTTCGGGTAGTTGTCGGCCGACTGTGCTGCGGCGAACTGGACAAAGCAGGCCAGCAGTGCCGCGCAGGCTAGCCGCGTGATCGCCGGAACTGCGCGTGCCGACGGCGAACCCTTCTTTGATGCGTCGCTCATGATCACTCCTCCGTTGTGCTGCGGTTTTGACGCTTTGCCGGTGCGGGGCCGTTGCGGATGCGATCTGTGTCGCGTTTGTGGGTCCGGGGCGATCCCCGCCTGCATTCTATGCGAATGATGATACGCAACCGCCGCCACCCCCGGCAAATGCTCATTGCGCATCCGTGCCATAACAAGCCGGCATCGCAGCGCGACCAGTGAAACCGGCGCGACCGCAGGCCTTCTTGATATGATGCCGACTTAAGGCGCATTGAACACATTTTTTCGCCGTCATCCCCGCGAAAGCGGGGATCCAGTGTCGTTGGGCTTAAAGATTAAAGTCGCTGGATTCCCGCTTTTGCGGGAATGACGGGGTTATTCATTCCGATCGTCTCTCAAAAAAACCGCCTCACAAGGACGCCCCATGCAGTCTTACTGGATACAAACCGAAGGCAAGAAAACCAAGGTCGAAATGCGCGACGTGCCGATGCCCGAGCCCAAGGCCGGGCAATTGCTGGTGCGCATGCATGCCGCCGGTTTCAACCGCGGCGAGCTCATCGTCGGCGGGCTGATCAAGCCGGGCGCAGTCAAGCCTGTGGGGCAGGAGGGGGCCGGCGAAGTGACCAAATTGGGCGAGGGCGTCAAGGGCTTCAAGGTCGGCGACCGCGTCATGGCGCGCTGCCCCGGTGCATTTGCCGAGTACGCACTGATAGATGTGCGCGAGGCCATCATCATTCCGGAAAAGCTGTCGTGGGAAGAGGCGGCGAGCGTTCCGCTCACCTTCATGGTGGTGCACGACATGCTCATTGCCAAGGGCATGCTCACGCGCGGCGAGTGGTTGCTGGTGACCGGCATTTCATCGGGCGTGGGCGTTGCTGCGCTGCAGCTGGGCAAGGCGCTGGGGGCAAAAGTGATAGGCACTTCCGGTTCGGAGGAAAAACTCGCCCGTCTCAAGGCACTGGGCCTGGACGTGGGCATACTTACCCGCGGTGCCGACTTCGCCGAGGCCGTGATGAAGACCACCGACGGCAAGGGCGCAAACCTCGTCGTCAACAACGTCGGTGGCTCGGTGTTCGCCGAAACCATTCGCGCGCTGGCCTTTGAGGGCCGTCATGCCACCGTCGGCTACGTCGACGAGGTGATGAAGGGCGAAATCGACATCGAGGCGTTGCACACCAAGCGCCTGATGCTGTTCGGCGTGTCGAATAAATTGCGCAATACCGACCAGCGCGCCGCGACGGTGCGCGGTTTTGTCGAGGACGTGCTGCCGATGATCGCCGACGGCCGCATCAAGCCGGTGGTCGACAAGGTATTCCCGTTTGCGCAAATGCAGGTGGCCAAGGAGTATATGGAAGCCAACAAGCACCTCGGGAAAATCGTCCTGAGCATGCCCGTGGCCTAGCCCGTGTCCGGCGACACACGCCGGATCGAAGGCTCGATATAATTGCACCACGGCTCGCAGAAGCCGCATGACAACTCAGGGGGACACACATGGATCGCAGGTTGCAGGGTTTGTTTGCTGTTGGAGCGATATTCGCCGTGCTGGCCGGACCGGCCGCGGGCAAGGACGAAGCGCTGCTCAAGCGCGGCAATGAACTTATGAATGGCGTCGTCGCCTGTGCGAATTGCCACTCCGCGCGCGATGCCCAGGGTAAGCCCATCGCCGAACTGGGCATGTCCGGGGGCATGAAATTCGACGACGGGCCGTTTGTCGCCTACGCGCCCAATATCACGCCTGACAAGGAAACCGGTATTGGACGCTGGACCGACAAGCAACTGGGCAAGGCGATTCGCGAAGGCATTCGTCCCAACGGGACGGTGATCGGACCGCCGATGCCCATCGGGCTTTACCGCGGTATCTCGGATACCGACCTCAAGGCCATCATCGCTTACGTGCGCGCGCAAAAACCGGTGAAGAACCAGGTCGTCAAGTCAGACTACAAGATACCCCTGCCGCCCAACTATGGTCCGCCGCTCGGCAAGGTTAGCGCGCCGCCCAAATCGGACCTGGTGGCCTATGGTGCCTACCTCGCCGGACCGCTGGGCCATTGCATTGAATGCCATACGCCCATGGTCAAGGGACATTTTGATTTTGCCAACAGCACCGGCGCGGGCGGGTTCACCTTTGATGGCCCTTGGGGCGTCAGCGTGTCGCGCAATCTTACGCCCGACGAGGGCGGCCTGAAGAGCTGGAGTGATGCCGAAATTGCGCGCGCCATCCGGGAGGGGATCAGCCGCGACGGCAGCAAGCTCAAGCCACCGATGGCGTTTGCCTGGTATCGCAATATCAGTGACGGCGACATCAAGGCGATCACCGCTTATTTGCGCTCGCTCAAGCCGGTGCCAACCGGCGGCGCGGCAAAGTAAGGCGCGTTATTCGGCTTTGATGCCGGCCGCCTTCACCACCTTGCCCCAGGTGGTGTATTCGCGCTGGATGTAGCGGCCCAGTTCCTCGCTCGTTCCAGGTTGCGGTTCCATGCCCTGGGCGAGGAGTTGTTCGCGCACTTCCGGCGTGTTGAGCACTTTGACCAGTTCGCGGTTGAGCCGCTCAAGCACGGCCTTGGGTGTCTTGGCCGGCGCGACATAGGCGTACCAGTTGAGCGCCTCATAGCCGGGGTAGCCGAGTTCGGCGATGGTCGGCACGTTGGGCAGGAACTGCGAGCGCAAGGCGCCGGTGGTGGCGAGGGCGCGGATTTTGCCCGCCTTGATCTGAGGCACGGCCGACGGTGCAGAAGCGAACACCGAGGGCACCTGTCCGCCAAGCAAGTCGGCCATGGCCGGACCGCCCCCTTTGTAGGGAACGTGGACCAGGTCGGCTTTTGCCTCGATGCGGAACAATTCTCCGGCGAGGTGGCCGGCGCCGCCTATGCCCGAGGTGCCGTAGGGCATGCCGCCGGCCTGGGAATTGGCGAGCTTCACGTAGTCGGCGACGTTTTGCGCTTTCACGGCCGGGTGGACCACCAGCACATTGGCAAACACCACCGCCATGGTGAGCGGGGCGAGGTCCTTCAGCGGGTCGTAAGGCAGGTTGGCAATCTGGTGCGGCGCGACCGCCATCGATCCGACGTTGGCAAGCAAAATGGTGTGCCCGTCCGGGGTGGCCTTGGACACCATGTCGGCTGCGATATTGCCGCCGGCCCCGGCGCGGTTTTCGACGACTACATTGACGCCGATGTTCTCGGCGAGCTTTTTGGCGATGATGCGCGCCGCGGTGTCGGTGCCGCCGCCGGGAGCGAAGCCGACCATCATGTTGATTGGTTTGTTCGGAAACGGCGCCTGGGCAAAACCTGCTGCGGGGCTGCAGGCGAGCAGGAAGGCGATGGCGAGGTGCTTCATGGCGGCTCCTTGTGGACGGCGTGTCGCGGCTGGTACCGCTGTCTGTGCGGGGCATTTTATCCCTTCCGTGTAAAAATCCGCGTAAAGCTTGCGAGCCTCGGCCCCTGACGCGATAATCTGGCTCCGGCCCGGTACTCGCGTTCCTGGCGTCAAGAGCCAAGCCAGCATGCCCCATATTCCCGCTTCCACCGCCCTGTCGCGTTTTCGTGTGCTCGATTTGTCGCGTGTGCGCGCCGGCCCCACTTGCGTCAAGCAACTGGCCGATTTTGGCGCCGACGTCATCAAGATCGAATCGCCGCCCGGCGTGGATGCCAACGAGGGCATGGGCGGACCGCGCGAGGGCGCAGATTTCCAGAACCTGCACCGCAACAAACGCTCGATCACGCTCAACCTCAAGCTGCCCGAGGGACGCGAGATCTTCAACCGCCTGGCCAAAAAAGCCGACGTGGTGGTGGAGAACTACCGCCCCGACGTGAAGTACCGGCTGGGTGTCGACTACGAATCGCTCAAGGCCATCAACCCGCGCATCATCCTGGCGAGCATTTCCGGCTTCGGCCAGGACGGGCCTTATCTCACGCGTCCGGGCTTTGACCAGATCGCGCAGGGTATGAGCGGGCTGATGTCGGTGACCGGCGAACCGGGCAAGGGGCCGATGCGCACCGGCGCGGCGATTGCCGACCTAACGGCGGGCTGGCATGCCGCGTTGGGCATAATGACGGCGCTGCTCGAGCGCGAAGTGTCGGGGCAGGGCCAGTGGGTGCAAAGTTCCCTGCTGATGTCGGGCATCGCGCTGCTCGACTTCCAGGCGGCGCGCTACCTGATGGATGGTGAGGTGCCGCCGCAGGTCGGCAACGACCACCCGACCAGCATGCCAACCTCGGCCTACAAGACCAGCGACGGCTACATCAACATCGGCGCCTCGGGCGAAGGCATGTGGGTGCGGCTGTGCAATTCGATAGGCCGCCCCGAACTGCTGGAGCGCGCCGAATTCAAGGGCAATGGCAGTCGCGCCAAAAACCGCGTTGCATTGAATGCCGAGATCAACCAGACGCTCAAGGGCAAAAGCAGTGACGAATGGATAGGCATCCTCAACGAGGGCGGTGTGCCCTGCGGGCCCATATACACGGTCGAGCAGGTGTTTGCCGACCCGCAGGTCCAGCATATCGGCGCGGCGGCGACGGTAAAGCACCCCAAGCGCGGCGACATCAAGCTGGTCAACCAGCCGGCGAGCCTGTCTCGCACCCCGGCCTCAATGGCGACGGCGACCCCGGATCTGGGCGAGCACACGACCGAGGTGCTGGGCGAAATCGGCTACAGCGCGGGCGAAATCGCGCACCTGCGCGACATCAAGGCGGTTTGAGAAAGGTGGAAATTCGTACCACCCGATCTGCCTGCTTCGTCATCCCCGCGAAAGCGGGGATCCAGTGACTTTCGATGAACGTCGCTGGGTTCCCGCTTTCGCGGGAATGATGCCTGCATCAAGAGTTTCCCTAAACGCAACTTTACGCACCAGGAGCCATCATGGCTGAACTCATCACGAAAACGGAAAACGGCGTTGGTTGGATCATTTTCTCCAACCTGACGAAACTCAATGCCGTGACCTATGACATGTGGGTCGATTTGCCGGTCGTGCTGGCGCGCTACGATGCCGACCCGGCGGTCCGCGTGGTTGTGATTACCGGCGACGGGGAAAAGGCCTTCATTGCCGGGGCGGATATTTCAGAGTTCGAGAAAAAGCGTTCTGACGCTGATTCCACCGCTGTTTACAACAGGGCGACCGAGGCGGCATATCTCGCACCCAAAGCCTGCCGCAAGCCGGTAATCGCCAAGATTCGCGGCATTTGCGTCGGTGGCGGGCTTGGTCTTGCCGCCGCATGCGACCTGCGCTTTGCTTCCGATGACGCGGTGTTCCGCATGCCCGCGGCGCGTCTTGGCCTCGGTTACGGCTATGCCGGCTTCAAGCTGTTCGTCGACATCATGGGCCAGTCAAATACCGCAGATATTTTTTATTCGGCGCGAAAATTCGGCGCGGCGGATGCATTGCGCATGGGCCTTGTGAGCCGCGCCGTACCCGCAGCCGACCTTGACCGTGAAGTGGCGGAGTATTGCAAAATGGTGGTCGAGAATGCGCCGCTCACGGTGGCGACGGCGAAGTTTGCATTGGCGCAGACGATTGAAGATCCGGACAAGCGCGATATTTCGGCGGTCGGAAAGAACGTGGCAATGTGCTTTGCCAGTGACGACTACAAGGAGGGGCGCGTGGCTTTCATGCAAAAGCGCACCCCTAGCTTTCAGGGAAAGTAGCATCCTCGTGCGATGTCGTTGCCGCTGAGCGTTCACCGGGAGCCGGGATGAAGTTTTTATTTGCCGTATGCGCGGGACTGCTGTTCGCGATGGATGTGCTGGCCCAGGCCTACCCATCCAAGCCCATACGCCTAGTTCTTGGTTTTGCACCCGGTGGTGCGGCGGACTACGTTTCACGCGCCATGAGCGAGCCGCTCAGCCGCGCCTTGGGCCAGCCGGTGGTGGTGGACAACAAGCCGGGCGCCGGTTCGAGCATTGCCGCGGACTTTGTCGCCAAATCGCCGCCTGACGGCTATACCATCCTGATCGCCAGTCCCAGCGCCATATCGGTCAACCCGGCGCTCAACCCGAAACTCGGCTACAAGCCCGGCGACCTCCTGCCGGTGACCAAGGTCTCGGCCTCGCCGCAGGTGGTGGCGGTGAACCCGTCGGTCGGCGTGACTTCCATCAAGGAACTCATCGCCTATGCAAAAAAGAACCCGGGCAAACTGAACTATGCCACCTCGGGCAACGGCTCGGCGCCGCACATGGCGACCATCCTCTTTAACCGCATGACCGGGATAGACATGGTTCACGTGCCCTACAAGAGTGGCGGCCTCGCCGTGCAGTCGGTGCTGGCGGGCGACACCCAGGTTACCTTTGCCACGCCGCCCTCGGTGCTGCCGCTGGTCAAGGCCGGCCGCCTCAAGGCGATTGCCATCACCGCACCGGCGCGTTCTTCACTGCTGCCCGAGCTGCCCGGCATGGAGGAGGCCGGCCTCGCCGGCTATGACATGTCACTGTGGTACGGATTCTTTGTGCCTGCGGGCACGCCGCCTGACATCGTGAAAAAGATTTTCGATGCCACCATTGCCGTATTGCGCGAGCCGCAGGTGGTGCAGGCCTTTGCGCGCGAAGGCACCGAGACCGCGGCTTCGCGCTCACCGACCGACTTTGCCGCCTTCCTCGCCGAGGACGACAAACTGATGGTGCGGCTGGTAAAAGAGTCGGGTGCAAAAATAGACTGAGCCAGGCTTTGCCGCTTGACGCACGCCTGATCAGTCTGTTCTGATGTGATTTCGGACTTTTTTTCTGGCACGGGATATACCATGCGAGTGCTCGTTCTTTTTGCGCACCCCCTTCACGACAGCTTTCACGGCGTCCTTCATCGAGCCATCGTCGAACGGTTAAAGGCCGGAGGGCACGATGTCGACGATTGCGACCTTTACGCCGAAGGGTTTGACCCGGTGCTTGATGCCGACGGCCGCCGGCGCTATTTCGATCTGGCGGCCAACCGACAGGGTGTGGAAAGCTATGTCGAGCGCCTGTTTGCGGCGGAGGCCCTGGTCATGTGTTTCCCTGTATGGTGCTTCGGTCCACCGGCGATCCTCAAGGGGTTCATGGACAGGGTGATGATTCCCGGGGTGTCATTCGCCCTCGATTCGCAAGGCGTGATGCGCCCGAACCTGCGGCATATTCAGCGTTTGGTGGCTGTTACGACTTACGGTCGCAGCCGCCTCGAATCGTGGTGGTTGGGTGATCCGCCGCGCAAAATGGTCACCCGCTACTTGCGCTGGTTTATAGCTCCCCGGGCAAGGCTGCGCTATATGCCTCTTTATGACCTGCACAAAAAAGAGGGCAGTGTCCAGTCAGCCTTCGTCGATGCGGTGGCGCGCGAGATGGACGCGATACCGGCGGCCTCAGTCCGTCGTTGACGACGGCGACAAAAGCGCCAGCGCCTTGGCCATCGACACCGCATCATTCTGGAGCGTGTCAAGATGGCTGCGCATCAGTGTGCCCGCGGCCGCCTCGTCCATTGCGAGTATGGCCTTGAGAATCCGTTCGTGCTCGAGCATGGTCGCGGCAATAAGACCGGCATGGAAGGTCGCCGCACGCCGGTAGGCTTCGAGCCTGTTGCGCAGGTTAATTGTCTGTTCTTCGAGATAGCTGTTGTGGCTGGCCCTGTAGATGGCCTCGTGGAAACGCTTGTTGGCAGTGTAGAACGGTTCCGGGTCCTTGCGTCGGGACACCCTTGCGCAGGCCTTGTGGGCAGCGTCCAGGGAAATACGATCCTCCGCGGTATGGCGGCGCGAGGCGAGGCTGGCGCAGGCCGACTCGAGAAATGCCATCATTTCAAACATTTCGGCCAGGCCGGAAACGCTATGGCGCGAGACGTACGCACTGGCGTGCGGCCGCAAGTCAACCAGACCTTGCGAGGCAAGGTGTTTGATCGCTTCCCGCACCGGCGTGCGCGAGGTGCCGTGGCGCTCGCTTAGCGTCTTTTCATCCAGTACGGCGCCCGGAAGGTAGCGCCCGGCGACGATGTCCATCTCGATGGCGGCGCGTACGCGGTCGCCTTGGGTCTGGCTCTTGCCGGCCGGCTTGTGCGCGCGGCGCGGCAGCGCAGGCTTTTTCGGGGGCGGGACTTTTTTCATCGGAGTTCCATTCGTGTTCCCCATAGCATACCGCAATGGCAGTTGACATTATCAGATGGTATGCGTAAGGTGAAAGTTGTATACATAATTCAATCGCAGAAAGGCGGCCAAGTTGGATCTGCAACTACGCGGTAAATCTGTCCTGGTGACCGGGGCGTCCAAGGGTATCGGCCTGGCGACGGCCGAGGCGTTTGCTGCCGAGGGGTGCGACCTTCACCTGACCGCCCGTTCGGCGGAGGCGCTTGAGACAACCAAGGCGGCGCTCGAAAAAAGACACGGCATAAAGGTGACCGTCCATCCGATGGACATCGGTGTGTCGGCGAACGTCATCGAGCTGGGCAGGCTTTGTCGTGACGTCGATGTCCTGGTCAACAATGCCGGCGAGATCCCGTCCGGACCGATAGAGTCGATTTCCGAGGCAGACTGGCGCCGCGGCTACGATGTAAAGCTTTTCGGCTATATCAACCTGACGCGCGAACTATACGCCGTCATGAAAGCGCGTCGCTCTGGCGTGATTATCAACGACATCGGCAACTCGGGCGAGAACTGGGATGCAAACTATATCGCGGGCAGTACCGCCAACGCGGCCCTGATGGCCTTTACCAAGGCGCTGGGCGGGCAAAGCCTTGATTTCGGTGTTCGCGTAGTCGGCGTCAACCCCGGTCCGGTGGAGACCGAGCGCATGGTCAAGATCAACAAGCGCCGCGCCCTGGACTGGTATGGTGACGCGGATCGCTGGCAGGAACTGCGGGAAAAATACCCTGGTGGGCGACCCGCTTCGGCCGCCGAAGTGGCCGATTTGATGGTGTTCCTTGCGTCACCCCGTGCCGGCTATATCACCGGCACCATCGTTACCATTGACGGGGGCATCGCCGCGCGCGGTTCGATTATCAAGGAACGGAGTCCCGGATCATGAAGCAGTTTGACATCCGCAATCGCCATTTTGACCGCCTGTTCAATACGCCCGGACTGATGTGGCTGGGGCAAAATACCAACCATTTCCCCACTCATCCGGCGGTTACCCAGGCCATGCTCGACTCGATCAAGAGCGAGGAGTATCACGCTTACGCTCCCCCGGCGGGGATGGAGGAACTGCGCGATCTCATCAAGGCCGACCTCGGTCTCGCCGATGCCGCGGTGCTGGTCACCGACGGCGGGGTCGAGGCGCTCTATCACCTCTGCCGCAGTTTCAGTTCCACGGGAGCGGAGTTCCTCACGACCGATCCGGGATGGAAGTGGCCGATGCAATTCGCCAGGGCAGCCGGCGCATCGGTGGTCGAGATCCCGATCTACAAGCCCGAGAACGGGTACAAACTGACGGTAAAGCAGCTGGAAGCCGCCGTGACCGAGCGTACCAGGATGTTCTATCTTGTCGACCCGAACAACCCTCTCGGTGTCTGTTACAGCGCGGCGGAAATCGAGGCCTTCGCAAAAATCCTGAAACGAGTGGGCGCGTATTTTGTGCACGACTGCACCTACCGGCACTTCGCCGACCAGCACACGCTCGCGGCGCGGTACTACCCCGAGCGCACATTCTCGATTTACAGTTTTTCGAAATGGCTCGGGCTTGCCGGGTTGCGGGTCGGTGCGATCGTCGCCAATCCGGATTTAATCGAGATGCTGGCTGCGGCCCCGCCCAATAACCTGGGATCGAACGTGATTTCCCAGCGTGCCGCGATCGCGGGGCTGAAGATAAAGGACAGCTGGTTCCCGGACATCAACCGGCGGCAGCGCCGCAACCAGGCGGAAATCCACAAAATGGCGGCGACCATTCCCGGAATGAAGGTTGCGGTCTATCCATCCCAGGCCAACTTCCTCGTGATCGAGTGCATTGATGCCGGAATCACGCCTGAGGCGTTGTGTTATGCCTATCAGGGCGAGGGCATCATGATCCGCCAGGGAACCTACCACACTCCCACGTTTGGCCATCGGTTCATCAAGGTGAGCACGACTGTGCCCGAGGCCTGGGCCGATGCATTCTGCGAGCGCTTGCCGGCGATGGTCGAGAAGGCGCGCGGCATCAAGGAAACAGGCCCGCTTTTCTAGGAAGGTCCTATGCAGTTTGCAAAGACAGATGACGGGGTGCGGCTCTACTATGAAGAGGTCGGGGCGGGCACGCCTATCGTCTTTGTGCATGAATTTGGCGGCGATCATCGCAGTTGGGAGGCGCAGATGCGTTATTTTGCGCGCCGTCACCGCTGCATCAGCTTTGCCGCGCGCGGTTATCCGCCCTCGGATGTTCCGGAATCGGCCGATTCGTATTCGCAGCGCCGTGCCGTGGAGGACATCATTGCGGTAATGGATGCCGCGGGCATCGTGCGCGCCCACGTTGTCGGCTTGTCCATGGGCGGGTTTGCGTCCCTTCATTTCGGTCTGGATCATGCCGACCGCGCCTTGTCCATTGTCGTCGCCGGTGCCGGCTACGGTGCGGAAAAGATTCACGAAGCCTATTTCCGTAATGTGTCGCTTGAGGTTGCGGCGCAGTTTGAGAAACAGGGCAGCGAGCAGTTCGCCAGGACTTACTCCCTCGGGGCTTCGCGCGTGCAGTTCCAGAACAAGGACCCGCGGGGCTGGCAGGAGTTTGCCACGCAGCTGGGGGAGCATTCTGCCCTTGGTTCGGCCAATACCATGCGCGGCGTGCAGGCGCGCAGGCCCTCCATTTACGACCTTGAGGATCGGCTGAAGAGAATGATGACGCCGACCTTGGTGATAGTCGGGGACGAGGACGACCATTGCCTGCAGCCGGGAATTTTCCTCAAGAAGACGGTACCCGCCTGCGGCCTGCTGATACTGCCCAAGACCGGGCACACGCTCAACCTTGAAGAACCCGACCACTTCAACCGCTTTGTCGGTGAATTCATCGGGCTGGCCGAGGTCGGCCGCTGGATGCCGCGCGACCCGCGGGCAATCCCGGCGCAGATCATGAGGACAACGTGAGCGAAAACGTTGCCAGTCTGGTGAACAAGGATCGCCTGTGGACGCGGCTTATGCAGATGGCGCGCCACGGTGAGACGCCCGCAGGCGGGGTTAACCGGCAGGCATTGTCGACCGAGGAGATCGCCGCGCGTCGCGACCTCATCGACTGGGGCGCCGAGTTCGGCTTGTCGGCACGCGCCGACCCGGCGGGAAATCTTTTCCTGCGCCTGGAGGGACGCGATGCCGGTGCGCCACCTGTAATGAGCGGCTCACACCTGGACAGCCAGCCCAACGGCGGAAAATTCGACGGCGTCTACGGCGTGCTGGCTGCGCTGGAGGCGGTGCAGGCGATCAAGCAAAGCGGGGAGCCGCTGGCGCGGGCGATCGAGATTGTCGCCTGGATGAACGAGGAGGGATCGCGTTTCGCGCCGGGCATGATGGGCTCTTCCGCCTATGCCGGCGCCGCATCGCTGGCGGACATATTGCCGGTGTGCGATTCCAGGGGAACCAGCGTTGCCGCCGCGCTCAAGGGGCTGGATGCCGCTTTTCCAGGATTGCCGCTACGGCCCCTTGGCGGCCCGGTTGCCGCCTATGTCGAGGCGCATATCGAACAAGGACCACTGCTGGAGCGCAAGGGTTTCAGCGTGGGGGTGGTCACCGGTATGCAGGGAAAACGCACTTTTCGGGTGGTCGTCAAGGGCGAAACGGCGCACGCCGGGACCTCGATCCGCGCCGAACGCAAGGATGCACTGCTCGCGGCGACCGCGGTGATCCAGGCGCTTGCCGCAGCGATGCATGATGCACAAGATATCGTCAAATTTACCGTCGGCCGGCTCGACATAAAGCCCAACGTGCCCTCGGTGGTGGCCGCTGAGGCGACGTTCTCCATTGATCTGCGCCACCCGGATGCGGCGACCCTGCGTGATCTGGGCGACCGCGTACCTGTCATTTGTGCCGCTGCGGCGCAGCCCTGCAAGTTGTTGATCGAGGAACTGGTGAGCGCCGTGCCGCTGCAATTCCCGGTGGCGATGCGCGAGTTGGTGCGGGAGTCGGCGACTGCGTTGGGTATTAAGACCATGGATATACTTTCGTCCGCCGGCCACGACGCGCGCTATCTGCACGATATCTGCCCGGCGGCGATGATTTTTGTCCCGTGCAAGGATGGCGTCAGTCACAACGAAGCGGAGTCGGCGACGCCGGAGGACCTGTACGACGGCACGCGTGTGCTGGCGCAAATGTTGTTCACGCTGGCGCATTAGCACTTTGTCGTGCGCACTAGTGGTGCATGCCGTTTTTGTCCGGCGGGCACCGATGGGAAGGATTGTGGTACCGGGAAGTGGCAACGGCTGCCGATGGACGGTTGGTAGGGGGTTGGAACAACGGCGGTGTTCAGCATGACCCGCCGGTCTGGAAGGTATCGGAAACGTGCAATGCCGGGTATTCGCGGGAATGTCTCTGTAAATCAGTGCCATATCGACCGAAATCGGGTTTTGTTGCCGGGATTCAGGTGGCTGGCGCGGGAATTGCTCTAAAGTTTTCAACTGCAAACGAGGTTGTTTGCAATTCGGTTTGATTGATTTTTTGGCCTCACTACTAACAAGGAGACGATCATGCAGGAGATACGAAAGCAGGGCGGTCGGTGGCTTGTGGGACGCAGGACGTTCATGGGGGCTGCCTTGGCGGCGGCGGCGGTGTTTGCCGCGCCGGCATTACACGCACAGCAGGGCGTGACGGCAAACGAAATTGTCATCGGGGCGCTCGGACCGTTGACCGGCGCTTTTGCCTTCATTGGCGCGCCCGGACGAGACAGCATCGCGCTGGCAATCGACAAAATCAACGAGGCCGGTGGCATCAACGGGCGAAAGCTACGCTTGGTCTTTGAAGGGGCCAATACACCGGCAGAAAGTGTCGCGGCGGCGAAGAAGCTGGTCGAGGAGACGAAGGTCTTTGTACTGATCCTCGCCTCAGGCAGCACCGGTGCGGCTGCGGCTGCCGATTATGTGCGCGCCGCAAACATCCCCACCTACAACATTTACGGCGCCACACCGATTATTCGCCTGCCGTTCGCCCGTAATATTTTCCACAGTGCGATTCCCGGGGCCGAGACCAGCGGCAAGGCGATGATTGACGAGGTGTTCCGCAAGGTGCCCAACGCAAAGAAGGTCGGCATCCTCGCCGGAACATATGCCTTCCCGCAATCGCACCTCAAGGCGATCCGCGAGCAGATGGCGACACGGGCCGGTGTGGAGGTGGTCGTGGAGCAATTTGATGCGGCGGCGCGCGATTTCACCGCACAGCTGCTGTCATTTTCCCGGCAAAAAGTTGAGGCGGTGATGGTGCTGGGCAGCTATACCGAGGCCGGGTTTGCTATCAAGCAGGCGCCAGAAAAGGGTTTGCCGGCCTCCATGACCTGGGTGCTCGACGGATCCGGCGTGAACGACGGTATCGTTGCCATTGTCGGCCAGGAGAACACCAAGAACCTGCACGGCTATTACAACGTGCCGTATTTCCCCACGCAGGTCGATGACGCGCCAATGGCAGGTTTTCGCAAGATATGGATCGCAAAGTATGGCACGCCCCCGCAAGGACGGCCGAACATATATGACTTGGTCGGGTACGGTTCGACCTATGTGCTGGCGCAGGCGATAAAGGGCGCGGGAAGCAACCTGACCTGGGACTCCCTCATCACCTCCTGGGAAAAGGTCAGCGAAGCCAAACCATCGGCTCTCGGCGGTTTTGACGTTATTTATCCCGAGACATTCTCTGCCACCGACCATCAGGGCGGCCGCAGGCTCGGATCGGCGTCCATCGTCGGTGACAAATGGAAGGTGGTTCGGTAACCGGTCGGCAGAGGGCGGAGGAGACGCATGTCTGAGTTCCTGATGGTGATTATCGGCGGCCTGGCTTCCGGCGCAGTGTATGCGCTGGTCGCCATCGGTGTTGTTGTCATCCACAAGGCGACAAAGACCGTCAACTTCGCCCACGGCGGCTTTGTGCTGCTGGGCGCTTTTGCCGCATACCTGATCGTGGTGCAATTGGGCTGGACTTACTGGGCGGCCTACGTGATCGTGCCGCTGTTGATCGGCGCTCTTGCAATGGCAATCGAAATGGCGATTCTGCGCCCGTTGCGCAAGGCCGACTTGTTCACGGTGATCACCGCGACCATCTTTATCGGCATTGGATTGTCCGAGACTTACCGGCTTTCCTACAACACCGAAATACTGTCCATGCCCAAGCCGATTGCGGGTCCGCCGTTTGTGTTTGGGGAGGTCATTCTTACTCCCGCGCAGTTGTGGGTGGGCGCCGGCGCCCTGGCCGCCGGTTTGATCGGCCTGCTGTTATTCAGCCACGCCCGCATTGGCAGGAGCATGCGGGCCATGGCGTCAAACGTGCGCGGCGCGACCTTGTGCGGATATTCCGTGAACCAGGTCTATGCGCTGGCGTGGTTCATGGGGGGGGCGCTGGCCGGGCTTGCAGGGGTGTTTGCCGGTCCGAGCAAGGGCATCTCACCGGATCTGGCGGTGGCAATGATTACCGCAGGGTTCGTCGGGGCGGTGATCGGGGGCTTTGACTCCCTTCGCGGTGCATTGCTGGGAGGGCTGCTGCTCGGGCTCGCCGAAACGTTCGCCGCAGCCTACGTTTCGAGTGCGATGAAAAGCGCGATCAGTTTCTTGCTGCTGTTCGTGGTGCTATTGTGGCGTCCGGACGGCTTGTTTTCGGAAAGAAAGATCCGCGATGTCTGACAGATTGAAGGTCGTATTGCGGATTGCGCTGCCTTCCCTGGCCATACTGTTGCTGACCCTCATTGGCAGCCTTCTCAGTTCCTACTGGCAGTATGTTTTCACCATTTCCATAGGTGCGACCATAATCGGCGTGGCGCTGGTAATGCTGGTTGGTTACGCACGCTGCATCACCATCGCCAGCGGCGCGATGATGGCAATCGGGGCCTACGCCTCCGCGCTCGCCGTCCTCAAGATGGGATGGTCTTTCCCGCTGGCCCTGCTCGTGGGGCTGGCATTCGGAGCGCTTGCCGGCTATGTTCTGGCGGTTCCCGCGGTGCGTTTTCGCAGCCACAACCTTGCCATGGTCACGCTGGTATTCCAGGAAGTGGTGATTATTTTCCTGCGTGAAGCGAAAACGCTGACGGGCGGCGCCGAGGGCCTGAATGTCGCGGCTCCGGTAATTTTCGGCATGGTGGTGAAA
>Ga0194061_1000313_pt1 | contig 29897 bp, 26 predicted proteins | sample SepL2221m_MetaG_FD_163423 | JGI IMG/M metagenome (GOLD analysis project Ga0194061, IMG submission 163423) | Anoxic zone freshwater microbial communities from boreal shield lake in IISD Experimental Lakes Area, Ontario, Canada - Sep2016-L224-21m | ecosystem: Environmental > Aquatic > Freshwater >... | reverse complement strand
CAAAGGCGGTGCTCTACCAATTGAGCTAAGTCCCCGTGGTTAACGGGAGTGGGCCTTGGAGGACTTGAACCTCCGACCTCTTCCTTATCAGGGAAGCGCTCTAACCAGGCTGAGCTAAAGGCCCCGAAAACCTGCGTAAGGCTACAGGTAAGTTGAGTTAGACCCAAAACGAGAAATTGTGCTCAGCTTTCGACAGCTGAATCCACCTCCGCGCTTTTAGTGACTGAAACAACCAGCACCCCATCGCTGAGGTTAACTAGCCGAACTCCCATCGAATCACGCCCGGTTTGGCGCACTTCGGCTGCTGGAGTGCGCATAACAGTACCAGCAGATGTAATGGCAAGAACCTCGTCCTCATCACGTAATACCAAGGCGCTGACAAGAACACCGCGGGAATCCTCATCGATCTTGGCGGCTTTAATCCCAATACCCCCGCGCCCTTGTAGTCGATATTCCTCAAGCGGAGTTTTCTTCCCGTATCCGCCATCAGTGGCGGTAAAGACCAAGAGATTTGAATCTTGAGAATTAATACGCGCCATAGTCAAAAGTTTGTCATCGGCACGGAATTTCATTCCAATAACTCCACTGGTGGATCTACCCATTGGGCGAAGAGATTCGTCATCGGCAGTAAAGCGCATTGCCATACCTTTTTGAGAAACTAATAAGAGTTCATCTTTCCCATCAACAAGCGAAGCGCTAACAACTTCGTCTTCACTCTTTAGGGTTATTGCAATTAATCCGCCAGCTCTTGGTGAATCATATTCACTCAACGGCGTCTTCTTCACTAATCCATTTTTTGTCGCTAACACTAAATAAGGCGCGGCTTCATAATTCTTAATAGATAAGACTTGGGCAATGCGCTCATCTGGTTTAAATGCCAAAAGGTTTGCCACATGCTGGCCGCGAGCGTCCCGTCCAGCATCAGGTAGTTCGTGAACCTTTGCACGGTAGACGCGACCCTGGTTTGTAAAGAACAATAACCAGTCATGAGTTGAAGCGATAAAGAAATGATCAACGACATCATCTTGTTTAAGCATTGCTCCTTTGACGCCCTTACCACCGCGTTTTTGAGAGCGATAAAGGTCGGCCTTTGTACGCTTTGAATATCCGCTATGCGTAATTGTCACTACAGCTTCTTGGTCGGGGATTAAATCCTCAGCCGAGAAGTCACCCTCGCTTGCAACAATTTGCGTACGTCGCTCATCGCCATACTTAGCAACTAGGTCCGAAAGTTCAATTCGAATGATCTCGCGTTGTTTTGCAGAGCTTGCAAGAATTGCGGTCAACTCGATGATGTCAGCCATAAGTCCGTCGTACTCATCATTGATCTTTTGACGCTCAAGGGCTGCGATACGGCGAAGTTGCATATCTAGGATTGCGTTGGCCTGGATTTCATCAACATCAAGTAACTTCATTAATCCAGTACGAGCTTCTTCGGGAGTTGTACTTGCGCGGATTAAAGCAATCACTGCGTCTAGCGCATCCAAAGCTTTTAAATATCCACGCAAGATATGTGCGCGACGTTCTTTCTCAGTTAAGCGATATTGGGTACGTCGAACAATGACTTCTACTTGGTGATCTATGTAGTACCGAACAAACTCATCCAAACGCAAGGTGCGAGGAACGCCATCTACCAAAGCCAACATGTTGGCTCCGAATGTGTCCTGTAGTTGAGTCTGTTTGTAGAGATTATTAAGTACGACTTTAGGGATCGCATCGTTTCGCAGCACAACAACTAGACGTTGACCAAGGCGCTCATTTCCTTCATCGCGAACATCTGCAATACCTTTGATTTTCCCGTCTTTTACTAATTCTGCAATTTTCAATGCTAAATTGTCTGGGTTAACCTGATAGGGAAGTTCTGTAACAACAAGGCATGTTCGTTTATTGATTTCCTCCACAGAAACAACCGCGCGCATTGTGATGGAACCGCGCCCAGTTCGATAGGCGCTCTCTATTCCGGTTCGGCCAACTATTAGCGCCCTGGTTGGGAAATCTGGGCCTTTAACAATTTTGAGTAGGTGCTCAAGGAGATCTTCTGGTTTAGCCTCTGGATTTGCTAGCGCCCAATCCACACCTTCGGCTATTTCACGCAAGTTATGTGGGGGAATATTTGTTGCCATACCTACTGCGATACCAGCACTGCCATTTACAAGAAGGTTAGGAAAGCGGCTAGGCAGAACATCTGGTTCTTCTGATCTGCCGTCGTAGTTTGGACTGTAGTTAACAGTGTTCTCGTCAATATCGCGCATCATCTCCATAGCTAAAGGAGAAAGACGTGCTTCCGTATAACGCATTGCCGCGGCTGGATCATTTCCTGGGGAACCGAAGTTACCGTTTCCGTCAACAAGTGGATAACGCAAGGACCATGTTTGAGCTAATCGAACAACGGTGTCATAAATAGCCGTGTCACCATGAGGGTGATATTTACCCATAACATCGCCGACGATGCGAGAGGATTTGTAGTAACCCTTATCTGGTCGGTATCCGCCGTCATACATGGCAAACAAAACTCGACGGTGAACTGGTTTTAGTCCATCGCGAACGTCAGGTAGTGCACGCCCAACAATGACACTCATCGCGTAATCTAAATATGAACGAGCCATCTCCACTTGGAGGTCGACGACTTCTAGGCGATCGAAGTCTTTCTTAATCTCGTCCATTAGTGTCCTTTAGTTTTTCGGCAATTAAATATCTAGGAAACGAACATCTTTGGCGTTGCGTTGAATAAATTGGCGACGCATTTCTACATCTTCACCCATCAAGACAGAGAACAAATCATCGGCTGCTGCTGCATCGTCGAGGCTTACATGGATAAGCACGCGATGTTGTGGGTCCATGGTTGTGTCCCATAATTCTTTAGCAGGCATCTCGCCTAGTCCTTTGAAGCGCTGAATACCATCTTCTTTAGGTAGACGTTTTCCAGCATCCACACCAATTTTAATGAACCCGTCGCGTTCGCGATCAGAGAAAGCATATTGAACTGGTTCCTTACCGCCCCATTTAAGTTTATAGAGAGGCGGTTGGGCTAGGTAAACAAAACCTTGCTCAATTAATGGCCGCATGAATCTAAAAAGAAGTGTGAGTAAGAGTGTACGGATGTGTTGACCGTCAACGTCAGCATCGGCCATCAAAATAATTTTGTGGTAACGCAACTTCGCAATATCAAATTCGTCGTGAACACCCGTGCCAAGTGCTGTTATTAGCGCTTGTACTTCATTGTTTTGAAGTACACGATCAATTCTTGCCTTCTCTACATTGAGAATTTTTCCTCGGATTGGAAGCACTGCCTGATAGCGTGAGTCACGTCCGCCTTTAGTGGATCCTCCTGCAGAATCACCTTCGACAATATAAAGTTCGCATTTTTCTGGTTCGGTCCATTGGCAGTCCGCTAACTTTCCTGGCATTCCACGACCTTCAAGTAAACCTTTTCTGTTTCTTGAAAGGTCACGCGCTTTTCTGGCCGCTACTCTGGCCGCTGCTGCGTCAATAGACTTGCGGACAATGTCTTTACCTTCGGCAGGGTTTTTTTGTAACCATGTAGCGAATTCCTCGTTAACAACTTTTTGAACAAACGATTTCGCTTCAGTGTTTCCTAGTTTTGTTTTTGTTTGTCCTTCAAATTGTGGCTCAGCTAGTTTGATAGACAAGATGGCAGTTAGGCCTTCTCGTACATCATCGCCTGTGAGTCGGTCTTCCTTCTTGCGAATGAATCCCCATTCTTCGCCGAATTTATTTACAATCGATGTCAGAGCAGTTCTAAAACCCTCTTCGTGTGTTCCGCCTTCTTGGGTGTTAATGGCGTTGGCAAATGTATATACCGACTCCGAAAAACCTGTATTCCATTGCATGGAAACTTCAAGTGCCATCCGCTGCTTAGGGTCCTCTGCAGAAAATGAAATAATTGATTTATGTGTTTCACCGCGAGTTAGATTTAAATGCCGAACGAAGTCTGTGATTCCACCCTCGTAGTGGTAGCGGACTTCAAGTTGCTCGCCTTTTTCATCCACATGTCCAGCACGTTCATCTTTGAGAGTAATAGTTAGGCCTTGGTTGAGGAATGCCATCTCTCGCAGTCGAGCCGAAAGGATCTCGAATGAGAAATCAGTAGTTTCGAAAATATCCTTGGATGGCCAGAATTGCACCGTGGTTCCAGTTGCATCTGAAGGCTCACCTTTTGCTACCTCTGCAGTTGGCTCACCAAGTTTATAATTTTGACTCCAAGAGAAACCATCTCTTTGAACGACGACAGATAGATCAGAACTCAGGGCGTTTACGACAGAGATTCCAACGCCGTGAAGTCCGCCAGAGACCGAATAGCCGCCATCTCCAAATTTTCCACCTGCGTGTAGGACGGTCATAACAATTTCTAGGGCTGGCTTCTTCTCTGTTGGGTGCATATCCACTGGGATGCCGCGACCGTTATCAACGACTTTGAGGCTGCCATCTGGCATTAAAGAAACATTGATATCGGTGCAATACCCGGCCATAGCTTCGTCAACGGCGTTATCGACAACCTCATAAACGAGGTGGTGTAGGCCCCGCTCGCCTGTGGAGCCGATATACATTCCGGGGCGTTTGCGTACCGCAGCTAAGCCTTCAAGGACGGTGATCGAACTTGCGTTGTAGGTGTTCGTTTTAGTTGGCACAACGCTCCTTTTACGCTCAAATCAGGGACTAATCCAGCGGGGGTGAGTCTTTCCTAGATTTCAGGAAAGTCGCTCTAATGACCCGCTAGGGATATTTCCCTAATATTATGGGTTTATCCTACCGTGAAACCAGCATCCATGTAGTACAGGTAAGCCCTAGGGGTGGGTATAGGGGCACGAACTCGCCCGAGGTTAGGGTTCCTATTATGAAAGTCTAGAAATGGCCTTCTTTCCTAGGTGTAAGTATCCCTGGGTCCTTGGGCTCCTTTTATCGAGCGGCGCCCGTGTTTCCATGTTGGGCCATCTGGCCCCAAAATATGTAAAGAGTCCACAAGGGCTCCCGGGGCGCTGTGTTGAATCGTCCCTAATACATCTGGGGCAACAAGTTGGAGTTGTGTCGCCCAAGCTGTTGATGAGGTCCTAATTGTTAATACTCCATCAAGGAGTGAAATTGGAGTTGTGTGCTCTGAGATTTGATCGCCAACAATTAATGGCCATGTTGAAAAAAGTGTTCCTTCTGCTATACCTGATTTCCAATCGCGGTCATGTATTAATTTAGACAATACATCGCTGAGAACTTGCGGGTCGGTTGCTGATTGCGTGCTTTCTTTAATTTGTTTTTTTGGTTTTCTTTTATGTGTTTGAAATGCATGATACAAATCTAAAGCGAGGTCTCGTTTAGCCATCATGCACCCCCTTCGGTAACTTGCCCTAATGATACAAACTTTCTTTCGCCTGCCAATCCCTCTGGGATATCACTTGATACTGCCGCGGTAATAATTGTTTGTTCGGCCATGGTTGTGGCGTTTAATAACTGTTGGCGCCGGGAATTATCTAGTTCGGCGAAAATATCATCGAGGATGAGGATTGGTTCTGCGCCTTCTTTTTTTAATAGATTGAAAGAGCCTAAACGTAAAGCGATTGCCATTGACCATGACTCCCCATGGCTTGCATAGCCTTTAGCTGGAAAGGGGCCTAGTTGTAATTGAAGGTCGTCCCTGTGTGGGCCAAAAAGTGTAAGGCCTCTTTCGATCTCTTGTTGGTGAACCTCTAATATTTTATCTTCGTAAATTTCTTTGTTTTTCTCTATATTTGTTGAGATATTTTCAACCGTTGATTTATAGAAAATCTCAGCGGGTTTCACCTCATTTAAATTGGCATAGCTTTCTTGGATATGTGGGTTTAAAACTTCGACCAAACCGATGCGTTCTGCGGTTAATGTTGCACCGATAGAAACCAGTTGCTCGTTCCATGGAGCTAGAGCGCTCTGGGTAGTTCTTGTTTTAAGTAAAGCGTTGCGTTGTTTGACTACTCTTTCGTAGTCAGAAATTACTCCAGCCAGCCTAGGACTTCTGGTAACTAATAATTTATCTAGAAAGTCTCGCCGTGTAGAAGGATCGCCGCGAACCAAATCTAAATCTTCAGGGGAGAAGTAGATTACTTGTAAAGCGCCAAGTATCTCTCTCTGACTTCTTGTCGTATTTTGATTGAGTTTGGCTCGGTTGGCTTTATTCGCGTTTATTTCTAAATCAACTTGTAAGAGCCGCCCATCTTTTTCGATCTCGGCGCGTATAACTGCTTGTTCGTGTCCTAAGTTGATTAAAGGTTGGTTGTTTGAAACACGATGAGAGGAGAGGAAAGACAGGTAAATAAGGGCCTCGGCGATATTTGTTTTGCCCGACCCATTATCTCCCAAGAAGGTCGTTACGCCAGGTTTAAATGAAAGGTCTAGTTGTTGATAAGACCTAAAATTTGTTAACGAGAGTTGATTGATACGCATTCATTTATGAGGCGTAGCGCATGGGCATTAGGAGATATTTATAGTTCTCTATTGGTGAGCCATCTTGAGTTGGTTTACCCATCAAGATGGCAGGTTTGTTTGAGCCTGTAAATGAAATTTGTACAAAAGGGGTACCAATCGCTTGCAGACCATCGATAAGGAATGTCGGATTGAAGGCAATTGTGATTGGTTCCCCGGTTAATAGAATTTCAATAGCTTCTGTGGCTTGGGCTTCCTCGCCAGCGCCAGCTTCTAGCTCTAGTGAGGAGCCAGAAAAAGATAATCTTAGAGGGACTGTTTTGTCGGTTACTAAAGCCACACGTCGCACTGAATCCAAAAATTGTGCAACTTCGACAACAACTGTTGTAGTTACTTCTTGAGGTAGTAAATGTTTAAACGGTGGGAATGTTCCATCCAACATTCTTGATGTCATTGACTTATTTTCTTCTGCGAAACCTGCAAGTCTGTCGTGGGAAGCTGAGGGCGCTAAAGAAATAGAAACGTTTTTTGCGCCAGTTAATGATTTCGCGGCTTCGGCTAAAGTTCGGGCACGCAACAAAGCGGTAGTCTCAACATTAGGTTGTGAGGCCTGCCATTGAAGTTCTCTCACCGCTAAACGATATCTATCGGTTGCTGCCAAAGTTATTGTGTCGTGATTGATATCGATATGGATACCGGTGAGTGTAGGTAGTGAATCATCCCGACCTGCTGCTACTGCCACTTGAGCTACCGCTATTGAAAACAGATCGGCAGCAATTACTCCTGTTGGTTCAGGTAGTTCCGGAAGACTTGGGTAATCATTAAGTGAAAGAGTTGGCAGAGTAAATTTTGCACTTCCTGCTGTAACTTTCACTCGTGTTCCATCGAGTTCTACTGTTACAGGTTTTGATGGAAGAGATCGTGAAATTTCCGCTAGTAGTTTCCCAGGGACTAGAACTTTGCCTGCTTCAGAAACATCAGCGTTAAAGTTCGCTTTACTTGAAGTTTCCAAGTCTGAGCCTGAAAGAAAAACCTCATTGTTTTTTACTTCTATAACGATTCCTAATAAAGCGGTCATGATTGGGCGAGTGGAAAGACTCCTAGAGACCCAATGAACTGCATCCGCTAACGCGTGTTGTTCGACGGTAAATTTCACGCCGCACCTCTCATAACCATAGATAACCGTGAGCCTGGCGTATGCAGGGCTCCTGCTTGAAAGTCTTTCATAAAGTTCTCCACCCTCAACCTTTTAATAGATATAAGTAGTAGTAGTAGCCACAAGGTTTCTTGTGGATAGAGAGCAAAAGACCAGTTCACAGCAGGGTGTCTGCTTTTCATTATGTGAACAACCTTTGCGAATGTGTGGATAACTTCTGTACGCCGAACGCTTGTTTAGCCGCGGAAAAAGGAGAAACGTGAAAAGAGGAAACTTGTGCACCAATTCCCCCGAGGTTATCCACAACTTTCCCCCAGCTGGGGGTAAAGGCTCCCATATCGGACATTTCGACCTAGACGCTCTTCGCTTGCTGTTTAATCCGGTTGGTGAGCTCTGTAACTTGGTTATAAATGGATCGGCGCTCTGCCATCAGCTGACGGATCTTTCGATCTGCGTGCATAACTGTTGTGTGGTCTCGGCCGCCAAACATCTGGCCGATTTTAGGTAAGGAGAGCTCGGTGAGCTCCCTACATAGATACATCGCGATCTGGCGGGCGTTAACTAAAACCCGAGACCTAGATGTTCCACAGAGGTCATCCATAGTCAAACTGAAATAAGCCGCTGTCTGCGCCATGATGGTAGCGCCAGTGATATTGGGAGTTGCATCATTTGGAATTAAATCCTTTAAAACAATCTCGGCTAAATTTAAATCAACACCTTGTCTATTTAAACTAGCAAAAGCTGTAACGCGAATCAAAGCACCCTCAAGTTCGCGGATATTGGTAGAAATTTTACTAGCAATATATTCCAAAACCTCATCCGAAGCATTGAGTTTATCTTGAGCAGCTTTCTTACGAAGGATCGCAATACGGGTTTCTAGTTCTGGTGGCTGGATATCAGTGATTAAACCCCACTCAAACCGGCTACGTAAACGATCTTCCAAAGTTGTGAGTTGTTTAGGAGGGCGATCACTGGAGATAACAATTTGCTTATTAGCGTTATATAAAGTGTTAAACGTATGGAAAAACTCTTCTTGGGTACGTTCTTTGTTTTCTAAGAATTGGATGTCATCAACAAGCAATACATCTAAATCGCGATATCTACGCTGAAAAACAGAAGCTTTATCATCACGGATAGAGTTAATAAAATCGTTCGTGAATTCCTCACTAGAAACGTATCGAACTCGAACACCACCATAAAGCTCTTTCGCGTAAGCGCCGATCGCATGAAGTAAATGGGTTTTGCCTAGACCGGACTCGCCATAAATAAACAATGGGTTATATGCCTTTGCAGGGGCTTCAGCGACAGCGACGGCCGCAGCATGAGCGAAGCGATTGGAAGCTCCAATAACAAACGTCTCAAAAATATATCGTGGGTTTAATTGTGAGACTTCAGATGTTTTAACGTTCGATTTATCATCGCGGCCTGTTCCTGATTTTGGCGGTATTACTTCAAACTCCACGTCAGGCGTTGGTGGAGTTGGAAGATCCAACCCCTCATCAACAGTGACGGCAATATTTGTTTTCTCTCCGAGTTCACGCGAGAGAACTTCACCAACGACCGCGCGCAATCGGGTTTCTAAAACATCCTTCGCAAAAGCATTTGGCGCGGCGACGAGAAAGTTGGTCGAGCCGCCGGATTGGATAAGTCCTAAAGGCTTAGTGAGGGCTAAAAAAGCCCTATGTTGAGGTGCATCGACTGCTACATCGGCAATAACTCGTGCCCATAAGGCGGCCAGATCGGTCTCAACAACAGCCACTTTAGACCCCTTAAACTATCCACAGGTTTTTCCACAGGCTGTGGTCTAAACCCTTACTTGAGCCTCAAAGCACCCCGGCCCTGTGGAGAGGTTCGAAAAATAGAGGGAAATGGCGAGAAAAGCAAGTAGTTATCCACAAGATTGGAGAGCCAGGACTCCTTTTAAGCGCAAGGCCCCTCCAATGGTAAAAGTGAGTTTGACCCAGTTATCCCCAGACCTCTACCGTTACCTCCTTGTTCCCCTCTAATGACTTTTACCGCACCTTCAAGGAGTTCTCATGACAAAGCGCACTTTTCAACCAAACGTTCGCCGTCGCGCGAAGAAGCACGGTTTCCGCGCCCGCATGGCAACTCGCGCTGGCCGAGCTGTTCTTTCTGCCCGTCGCGCTAAAGGTCGCGCCCGCATCTCTGCGTAATCACACCTCGTGCTACCTCGTTCTGCACGTTTAACAAGACCTGAAGATTTCGCACGGACAACAAAAAGTGGCCTTCGAGTCACAAGTAAATCTTTGGTCGGCTATTTATATCCAACCCTCTCTAGTGATCCTGCCCGCTGCGGATTAATTATCAACAAAAGCGTGGCTGGCTCTGTAGGACGGCACAAATTAGCTCGCCAAATCAGGCACGGACTCAGTAATTACTTACCTCAACTTCCTTTAGGGAGTTTAGTTGTTATTCGGGTGCTGCCAAATGCCGAGAAGAAAAATCTATACACGGATCTAGAAAAAGTAGTTACCTCATTAATTGAACGATCGATGGCGCAAGCATGAAAAATGTAGCCGTGCGTCTTATTGGGGTGTACCAAAAATGGATTTCTCCAATGTTTCCTGCCCGTTGTAAATATTACCCATCATGTTCGTCATACGCGGCCACAGCAATCTTACGTTTTGGTCTAACAGGACTACTAATGGCAGCGTGGAGATTAGTTAGATGTAACCCTTGGTCGCATGGCGGCGTGGATTACGTTCCCGAAAAGAAAAGCAAATTTATCAACCACGACAACCGAATAATTAAAGGCGTAAATCCATGAGTACTATCCTAAAACCCTTATATATCGCTGTTTCTTGGGTGATTATCTCAATCCATAAACTACTCACACCAATCTTCTCATCAAACAGTGGTGTGTCGTGGAGTCTTTCAATTATCGGCCTTGTGATTCTAATTCGTATCCTGCTTATTCCTTTGTTTGTAAAACAAATCAAGAGCCAGCGCGCACTAACGGCGCTACAACCACACCTTAAGGAAATTCAAAAGAAGCACAAAGATGACCGCCAGAAACAATCTGAAGAGATGATGAAGCTCTATAAAGAGCACAAGACAAACCCACTCGCTTCTTGTTTTCCGATCTTGGCTCAAGCACCGATCTTCTTTTCGTTATTTACAGTCCTTAACGGAATCGGAAAGAACCCACCAGTTGCACATGGAGTGCTCACCCAAGCAGAAGTTATCAGCGCACATAACGCAACCTTCTTCGGGGCTCCTATTTCAGCAACCTTCTTAGGTTCTTCAAACACCACAGTAAAAATCGTTACGGTAATTTTGATCGCTTTCATGTCGTTAACAACATTCACCACACAGCGTCAGTTAATGGTTAAAGGAATGCCGAAGATGGATTCCAGCAACAACATGATGCTTCAACAACAAAAAATTATGTTGTACGCATTTCCCGTTATCTTCGCACTCTCCGGTGTTAACTTTCCTATCGGTGTTTTAATTTATTGGTCAACGACCAACCTTTGGACATGGGGCCAACAGTTTTATGTTATTAAGAGAAACCCAACACCTGGTTCACCCGCTTTCTTAGAGCTCCAAGCCAAGCGAGCCAAAAAGAGCGGTATTTCACCCGAAAGCGCTGAACTCCCCACTGATGAGAACCAGCCTCCAGTAATTGACGTTAAAGGCCAACGCCAACAACCACAAAAAAAGAAGAAGAAAAAGAAGGCATAAATACACCCAAATAGGTTTATAAACACACAAACCCGACAAACGGGCTAAAGGAGTACCACAATGAGTGAAACAGAGATCGTCACGGAAGAAGTAACCGAGAAGCCTGAAGGCTCTCTTATTTCAAAACTTGAAGAAGAAGGCGATATTGCCGCCGATTACCTTGAAGGACTTCTCGATATTACTGATCTCGATGGAGATATTGATATCGATGTAGAGAACGACCGTGCCTCACTAGCCATCGTTGGCGGAAAGCTTCGCCATCTCGTGGGTAGCAACGGGGAAGTTTTGGATGCCATCCAAGAGTTGACTCGCCTCGCTGTCCAGACAGCCACAGGAGATCGCAGTCGCCTTATGTTGGATATCGATGGCTACCGTGCGGGACGCAAGACCGAACTACGCCAACTGGCTAACGAGAGCGCGCAAGAGGCTACCTCAACAAAAACTTCGATCAAATTAGCCCCAATGAACGCCTTCGAGCGTAAAATTATCCACGACACCATTCAAACCTTAGGCCTAAGCAGTGAATCTGAAGGCGAAGATCCAGATCGCTGCGTCGTCATCTTCCCAGCCTAAAGAGGCTTGACCTACCTTATGGTTTCACGTGAAACCTTAATAACTCGTTACTTTCCAGGCCACGAGAGCGAGATCACCGCATATGCGGATTTCCTCACCTCAGCCGGCATTGAACGAGGGCTTATCGGACCCAAAGAGGGCGAGATCATCTGGGAGCGTCATATCTTTAACTGCCTACCGGTTATTTCTTTAATCCCACACGGTGTAAAAGTGATCGATATTGGATCGGGCGCAGGTTTACCCGGAATACCTATCGCTTTGGCAAGACCAGACCTCACCGTTCTCCTTGTTGAGCCTCTTCAAAGACGAGTGGATTTTCTTAACGAAGCCCTTGAGTTGATAGCCATAGAGTCGGCTACTGTTTTTCGGGGGAGAGCTCAGGACTGCAAAACCAAAGCCGAGATAGTTACAGCCAGAGCCGTAGCGCCGATCGAGAAGTTAAAGACAATTACCTGGCATCTTCTAAAACCAGGCGGTTCATTGCTCGCCATTAAAGGGATGAGCGCCCAAGAAGAGGCAACAAGGGTCCAGGGGGCTCAGTATCACGAGATCGATATGGAAGATCTACCCCAAGGTCGCATTATTTCACTTCGAAAGCCTGGTTAACTAGACCTTATGGATGATTCACGTGAAACATCACCAAAGGTGGTTGTAGGCACCCGAAGGCTAAAAGAGCCCATGCCGAAACCAGAGCACCTTCGGATCTTTACAGTCTCCAACCAAAAAGGAGGAGTAGGTAAAACCACTACTACGGTAAATATCGCCGCCGCATTGGCTATGGGAGGCCTTCACGTATTGGTTGTGGATTTAGACCCTCAAGGAAATGCCAGCACGGCACTTGGTGTGGAACATCGCGAAAATAGCGGGATTTATGAAGTCCTCATGGGAGACACACCTATTGAATCTGTGGTTCAAAAAGTGGCTGGATTTCCTCATTTGGAATGTATCTCCTCAAATACTGCGCTAGCACAAGCAGAAATTAATTTAGTTTCCATGGTCGCGCGAGAGTTGCGACTCAAGGAAGCTCTCAATGAATTAGTCCTAAGCAAAACAACTCAGGGTCAACCATATGACTACATTTTTATTGATTGCCCACCAAGTTTGGGGCTACTTACAGTCAACGCTTTAGCAGCTGCTCAAGAACTACTTATTCCGATTCAATGTGAATATTACGCACTTGAGGGACTTACTCAATTGCTAGAAACGTATTCAGTTGTGAAGAAGCGACTCAATTCTGAATTGAAACTCTCGACAATAATTTTAACAATGTTCGACGGTCGGACTCGATTAGCAAATGATGTGGCAGCAAGTGTTCGTTCACATTTCCCACAAGAGTTAATTGATATTCCTATCCCTCGCGCAGTGCGTGTTTCGGAAGCACCGTCCTACGGACAAACAGTGATGACTTATGACCCAGGATCACCAGGGGCGATCGCTTACTTGCAAGTGGCAAGAGAGATAGCAGAGCGCGGTAAAGCATTTGATTCCAACGTTATAAGTATTAATTACAAAAAAGGAGAGAGTGCGTGAGTGCACGTAAAGGCGGTCTCGGAACAAACCTTGATGCATTGATTCCTACTTCTCTATCTATTTCTGGTGTTGAAGTTGCTCAACAAAATGAAGTTGCAATCGATTCTATTTCGCCAAATCCAAAACAACCCCGCACGGTTTTTGATGAAGACGCTTTACATGAACTAACGCTATCGATAAAAGAAGTTGGTTTGTTACAACCACCTGTTGTACGAGAAGTTGCACCGGGCAAATACGAATTGATTATGGGTGAGCGCCGCCTGCGTGCTTCCAAAGCAGCGGGTCTTAAAACCATTCCAGTAATTATTCGCCAAACATCCGATAATGAATTACTTCGCGAAGCACTTATTGAAAATATTCACCGGAGCCAATTAAACCCACTTGAAGAAGGCGCTGCTTACACGCAAATTCTAAACGATTTCAATTACACCCATGATGAACTCGCGAGCAAACTAGGAAAGTCACGACCTCACATTACAAACACAATGCGGTTGCTTAATTTGCCGGCAACCGTGCAAAGAAAAGTAGCCGCTGGAGTTCTTTCAGCAGGCCATGCGCGCGCATTATTGGGTATGGCAGATGAAGTCGAAATTGAGCATCTGGCATCAAGAATTGTGGCAGAAGGACTTAGTGTTCGCGCAACTGAGGAGATAGTTTCATTAGGGACTAAAACCAAAAGCGCATCAACAAAGAAGCCTTCAGTAGCTCAACCTCATTTGATAGAGGTAGCAGATCGCTTGTCAGGGATTTTTGATACCCGTGTCAGTGTTCAATCAGGAAAGGCAAAAGGAAAAATCACGATCGAATTTTCTGGACAGGCAGACCTTCAAAGAATTGTTGATTTACTAGAAGATTAACCTTTAATTTCAAAAGCGCTGCTACGTCTAGCAATTTCTTGCTTCACCACACCACCAAGTGCTTTGACGCCATCGCGGATTCTCTCTGGAGTTGGGTGGCAAAAAGACAAACGCATAGCCCAGGTTCCGAAACCATCTGCATAAAAAGCAGTTCCAGGTACATACGCAACTTTTGCAACGATCGCTTTAGGGACCATTAACTTAGTGTCAATTTCGGGCGGCAGATTTACCCACACATAAAACCCTCCGCCAGGTTTTGTCCACGTCGCAGAAGCAGGAAAGTGTTCCTCCAATGACTCCAACATTGCATCACGGCGAACTTTATAAAGGTCGCAAAAAGAGGCAATCTGATCGCGCCAAGGTTGATCAGCCAAATAACGCGAAATCGTCAATTGAGCAAAATTGGAAGGGCAAAGAATTGAAGATTCACTAGCGATTACTAACTTCTCTTTTAAGGAAGGAGGAACCAAAGCCCAACCAACACGCAAACCTGGCGCAATCGTCTTTGAGAAAGTTCCTAAGTAAATTACATTCTCACTATCTTCAGCACGCATAGCGTTGGGTGATGGACGGTCGAAACCAAGAAGTCCATATGGGTTATCTTCAACGACAAAAATTCCCGCTTCGCGACAAATTTCTAAAATCTCAGTTCGGCGATCTGCAGGCAAAAGCGCCCCTGTTGGATTTTGATAATTAGGGATCAAGTAAAGGAATTTGATTTTCTTTCCAGCGGCGCGTACTCCGACAATGGCATCTCTGAGTGCTTGTGGAACCAACCCTTGTTCATCGAGTTCAACATGGACTACTTGAGCTTCGTACTGATGGAAAGTACCGAGAGCGCCAACATAGGAAGGCGCTTCAACTAAAACCACATCACCAGGATCGATGAAAATCCGAGAAATTAAATCAAGAGCCTGTTGAGATCCCGTGGTGACAATAATGTCGTCGGGATTGGCTCGGATTCCCTCAAGCGCCATAACGTCGCAGATTTGCTCGCGCAAAAGTGGGTGGCCTTGCCCGCTCCCATATTGCAAAGCCTCGGCGCCGTTGGTCAGAATCAGATCACTGACAACTGATGCCATCATGTCCATAGGCAACGCGGAAAGGTTGGGCATACCACCAGCAAGCGAGACGATTTCAGGTCGAGAAGCGACCGCAAAAAGTGAACGGATTTCACTGGGCTGCATTCCCGCGGCACGCAAAGCGAAACGCTCCTCTAAGTTCTGAGGCGCTCCTGTTTGGTGGCGGTTAATGAGTTCAGACATTGGGGAAGTGTGCCACATTCGCGAGCGTGCTCGAGAACCTATTTACGAATGCCAGCTTTTCGAAGGTCAGATAGACGCAGCGTTCCGGTTTTCGCATCATCCTCAGAGGCTAGATAAAGCCTTTGAATCGCAATCACAACGGATTCAGCAATAACGTCACGGAAGTCCGGCCGGCTTAAACGCTCAGCATCGCCAGAATTGGAGGCGTAACCCAGGTCTATCCGTACAGCTGGCGCCTTTGTTAAACGCAATAAATCCCATGTCTTTTCATGGGTGCGGCAGTTAAGAAGATCTGTACGTGCGCATATCTCCCGTTGAACAATGGATGCAAAACGCTCTCCTACAACAGAATGAATACCGTGGGCACGGCTACCGTAAAAATAAGTAGCGACGCCATGTCCTTTTTCATTGTGATAACCATCCACATGCAAGGAAACAACTAGATCTGCGTTTGTTTCATTGGCAAAAGCTAGCCGTTGACTTTCAGAAGGAGAGTTATGAACCCCACGAGTCAGAAAAACACTAACACCTAAAGCTAGCAGCCTACCTTCTAGCCTTTGAGCAACATCAAAAACAACCTCAGCCTCATTAATCCCAAAACCTTGAAATCCTAAATCACTACCACCACAGCTTGGATCAAGCACAATTACTTTATTGGCAAGAGCGGGCCCACGATTTTTCTGAATTGCGCTCTCTCTCAAAATCACAGGTGCTCCACCAGAGACAGTTCGAGACAGTCGCATCAAAGCTGTAATTGTTGCTGGCCCGCATTTACCGTCAGCGATAACACCGACAGATTTTTGAAATTCTCTGACTGCATTTTCTGAACGATCACCAAAAATTCCATCCACTCTTCCACAATTAAAGCCCATCTCAGTAAGTCGGGCTTGAAGTGTTGCTACGTCATCACCGCGCATTAAAGGTGAGCCTTGGAGATACAAAGACCTATCGCCGAGTTTCCAGCGCGCTTCCTCAAGGGAATGTAGCGTTGGGGAATCTACAATTCCCGTGACCACCAATCCTCGAGATTGCTGAAACGCGCGGATGGAATCAACAACTACAGAGTCGATGTGATCATGGACAGAGGACAACAATCCCAACCGATGTAAAATATTAATAACATGGGTCGCGACATCGTTCTTATCATTTAGTTTGAGCGGTAATTCTTCCATTGGCTGCTAACTAAATAAAGGAATCAAGTTCTTTCAAAAGTGCAGGTTTTGGCCTGGCACCGATGATCGATTTAACTACCTCACCATTAACAAAAACATTCAAAGTAGGAATTGATGTAATCCCATATTTGATAGCAATGGCGGATTCTTCATCAGTGTTGAGTTTTACAATCTTGATCTTGTCACCATGCTCATTGGAAATCTCCTCAAGGATTGGTCCCACTGCACGGCAAGGCCCACACCATTCTGCCCAGAAATCCACCAAAACAGGTGTCGTGCTCTTGAGAACCATTTCATCAAAAGTTGACGTGGTTACATGTTCCAGTGCGCTCATTTGTTACTCCTTTTTGGGTGCTCTAACGACTTAGTTTACAGGTGCGACAAAAATCTTTCAGCATCTAAGGCAGCTTGGCATCCCGAGCCTGCGGCTGTTATTGCTTGGCGATACGAGTGATCGACCAGGTCTCCACACGCAAAGACTCCTTCAAGATTAGTTTGTGTGGTTCGTCCTACAACCTGTACATATCCTTCAGAATCACATTCGATTTGACCCGTGACAAGCTCGCTTCGGGGAGTGTGGCCAATAGCAACAAAGAGACCGGTAAATGCACGAACTGATCGTTCTCCAGTCACGGTATTTTGTAATTCCAAAGCTTCAGTTTTCTGTTCACCCAAAACATCTACAACTTCGTGATTCCATAAAAATTCGATCTTTGGATTAGCAAAAGCCCGGTCCACCATAATTTTTGACGCCCTTAAAGTGTCTCTACGATGAATTAAAACAACTTTACTGGCGAAGCGAGTCAGGAAGGTTGCTTCCTCAATTGCCGAATCACCGCCACCCACAACCGCAATCTCTTGGTCTCTAAAAAAGAAACCATCGCACGTGGCACACCAAGAAACTCCTCGTCCTGAAAGTCGCTTCTCGTTGGGTAAACCAATTTCTTTGAATGCAGAACCCATTGCGAGGATTACCGACTTTGCGCGGAGTGTGTTCCCAGAACCATCCTTCAAAATCTTTATTGGTCCTGCAAGATCCATTTCAACAATATCGTCAGTGATCAAATTTGTCCCGAACCGAAGAGCCTGCTTTCTCATCGATTCCATTAAATCTGGGCCCATCACACCGTCAGTGAAACCCGGAAAATTTTCAACCTCAGTGGTGTTCATCAACGCACCACCAGCTGTTACTGAGCCCTCATATAAAACAGGGGTGAGTTGAGCACGGGCAGCGTAGATCCCCGCTGTGTAGCCAGCGGGCCCTGAGCCCACAATCACAACTTGATGAATATCAGTCTCTAATGTCATAGCTTCACCATAACCGCATTCTAGGGTTACTTATTCCCCTGATTGAGAAGTTGATTTGCGCACTCTTGCTGTGGCGCGCGCAAATTGAATTTTAATGAGTGTGCTTGTGACGGCAATCTCCTCAACACCTAAGGCACGGGCTATAAAGAAATACAGAACAGGGCTAGCGGTCATTACTATCAACAATTGTGCCAAGTGTTCCAATTTACTTGAATTACCGCCCACCCAATGAAGACTGGAAGAAAGAAGAAAAAACGGTGCCATGGCTAACACGGAGGCAAGGTAGAGCCGCAGATGTTGTTGGCCAAATTGGCCTAATCGGATCGCACCCGTGTGGCGTTTCAATAGCGCCAAGGTCACGAAAAGTCCGACTATATAACTGACAGAGAAAGCAAAACCCAATCCCACTGTTATCCATCGGGTCTTCAGAGTATTTAGAAATAGGTAGGACAAGCCAACGGCAATAATGTTAATAAGCAAGATTGATAGGACTTGGGTCCGAGTATCTTCGAAAGCGTTAAATCCACGTATCAAAATGAGGTTGATACTGAAGAAAACAAGGCCCAGACCTAAAGCTGACAACACATAGCCAATATATGTTGAATCCTCCTTCCCAATTCCGAAATATAAAACCTTGGTGATTAGTGGGCCAAAAAACATAAATGCCACACTGCTAGGGATGGTGATTACTCCAACCATCTTTATTGCCTTGACTAACTGAACTCGAACTTCTTCACGTTTCCCATCGATAGCCAGCTTGGACATGTGCGGTAGAAGTGCAGTAATAATTGAGATGGTCACAATTGAATAAGGAAGCATCATTATTAGATAAGCATTGCTAAAAGGGGTGTAACCAACCCCTGTCTTGATACCTTCCCGAGCACTACGTACAGCAGCGCTTGTAGAAATATTTACCGTAACCAAATAGCCCAACTGCGAAATTAGGACGTAGACCAAAGTCCAGCCAGCAAGGGAGAAAGATTTACCTAAACCCTGCCAACCTAGTTTCGGACGAATATGAATACCGGATCTCTTCACGACTGGGATGAGAATAAGAGCCTGGATAACCACACCAAGTGTCGTACCCCAACCAAGAACTTGCGTTTGAGTAGAGGTAATAGTGGAGCTAGCTAAATGCGGCGATTGGACCAATACGCCAACGAAAACCAAGATCACAACGAGATTATTTGCAATAGGAGCCCACATAAGGGGAGCGAAAGACCCACGAGCATTTGCAACTTGTCCAAACATCGTAAATATACCTAAGAAGAATATTTGCGGCAGACAATATCTAGTGAAAGCGACTGCTAAACGAAATTCATTTTCGAATCCAGGGTTTGTGAACTCCGGTGCATAAATACGGACTAAAAGTGGTGCCAGGATTGTTCCCACAACAACAAGAGCCAACAAGATCGCACTGATCGAAGTCACTAACCGTGAAGCAAATGCATGCCCACCATCCTCATCGCTAAATGAGCGAACTAGCTGCGGGACAAAAATCGCAGTGAGAGCACCGCCAACAAGAAGGTTGTACAAAATGAACGGCAAAGTATTTGCCACGTTGTATGTGTCGGCTAATAAAGCAGTACCAAGAACGGCAACAGCCAAGATCCCTCGGATAAAACCAGTGATTCGAGAAAGTATGGTTCCAAGTGCCATCACGCTGGAGGCATGAAAAAGTTCTGTTGGTTTCATTTGCGACCCCTTCTCACCCTACGAACACTCTGAGTGATTGCCGCGAGAAAAAGAATGACTGCAGCACCTGTTGTAAACCATGCGACGGTGGGACTAATAACCGAACTATTGATGGTCAGAACGGAAACGTCATTTATAGTTTTACCAGAACCATTTCGATATTCGACGAGAACAGTGGTCGTGCCTGCAGCTATAACAGTGATTGGTAAGAAGACTTGAATTTTCGATTTTGCAGGCAAAATCACTGGCCTAACTTTACCTATTTTTATACGCGAGTTCTGAACTCCCAAATAGAGATTGGCTGTGATGGGCGTATCAAAGTCATTAACCAAAGTGACGGGTATTTTTTCGTGCAAGGAGGTTAAGCGATAGTTTCCGCCTACTATCCTTAAACGATGTCGCTCTTGCATAAGTGCCAAATCTGCACTCGCTGCAAGTGTGCGTTGTCTTGATTCACTAATTCCTTCAGATAGCAATGCCGCCAACCTAGAACGCATTGGGTTTAGTTGCTCCACGGGAACAACAGTGCTCATTAAAACCAAAGCTCGACGATTGTACGTATAAGAAAGTGCCGCTTCGGAAGTTACTTTTGCCTTCCCCGTGTACCACTTTGCAGATCGATTTATTAAAACTACTTTTCCAAAGAAAAGCTGTAATTGACTCTGACTGTAGTCAAAATAGAAACTGAGTTCATTCGGCGCTAGACGCTTAAGTAAAGATAAGTCTGGATGAGCATAAGGAACAGCGATGATCGAATCTTCGCTAGATATGGTTTTTAACTGTAGTAACCAGTTCTGAGCATCGACGCTCTTGACGGCTAAAGCTTGAACGTCTTCAAGGAGCGCAGGGTCTATTAACCAGGTTCGCGGACGAGTTGCCGGTGTGAATACCTTTATCCCGAGAGATCCTGTTGGCAGAAGGGTGCTCGCAAAGTCATCAGTAAAAAAATTGCCTTGGAAATCTCTATGAGGTTGATCAACCAGGACGATGTTCTGATTTGGTTCGGCATGAGCTACAGGCAACGAGGCCAGTATTGGAAACAGAAACACGGCAACTAAAACAAGCGCTCTGTATTTTTTCATATGATCAAGTCACCACTTCTACCGATAAGTTTCTTCTCATCGGGATATGCCAAGCGCTCAATGATTTCAGCCAAAGGAAACCACGCAACCTCATCAACTTCACTTACTTGCGGAGCTAAAAGCCCACCAGTCTCACGAAATAAATAATGGTGAACAGTTTTATGAATTCGTTTTCCACCAGCCATAAACCAAAAATCGATAACGCCTAATTCGCGCTCGATCGCACTCTCAATTCCCGTCTCTTCCATAACTTCCCTGATCGCTGCTTGCTCGGGAGTTTCACCTGCCTCAATGTGGCCTTTCGGCAGCGACCACAACAATCTGGCTCGGGTGGCATCTTTTTGGTCAATCCGCCCAATAAGTAAGCCCAAAGTCCCAGTCGTGTCGATAACGAGCCCGCCCGCACTAACTTCATCTACCCGCTTTGTGTATGGGCGATTGGTCTTGTTATCGGTTTTAGGCGCAACTTTTTGAGCGGGAGGTGTAGTCGAATCTTGCGGGGCGCGATTGGCGGGCCGTCTGCGCCGCCTCTTCTTTTTCGTACTTTCGCTGCCCGCACTGGGTGCAGGGGTCATGGGGCAAGGGTAGTCCTCTAGCCTTACTCATTGTGACGAGTGCATTAGGAGCCGCGGGGGAACTTGCGATCCGCTCCCTTATAGAACGGGCCCCTTTGGCGAGCTCGCTCGCTGACGCCTTTAAAAGCGCTGGATATCGATTGGCCCTTGTTGGAGGTCCGGTACGCGATGCGATTCTTGGCAGACTCGGCAACGATTTAGATTTTACAACCGACGCGCGCCCAGAAGCCACGAAGAAAATATTAAAAGTGTGGGCCGAAAATATTTGGGACACGGGTATTGCCTTTGGAACGGTTGCGGGAAAACGCGGAGACACAACAGTTGAAGTGACAACATACAGAACCGAAGTGTACGAAATTGATAGCCGAAAGCCAGAAGTTGAATATGGCGACAATATCGAAGGTGATTTGTCGCGAAGAGATTTCACGGTCAACGCAATGGCGCTAGAGCTGACTCAAGGTGCGCCAATATTCATTGATCCATATAACGGGTTACAAGATCTTGCCAATAGAATTTTGCGAACCCCTACGAGTGCAACTAATTCGTTTTCAGATGATCCATTAAGAATGATGAGAGCTGCTCGATTTGCAAGTCAACTCAATTTTGAAGTTTCTCCTGATGTTTTAGAAGCAATGAAAAATATGGCTGGACGAATTTCAATTATTTCTTCCGAGAGAGTCCGTGAAGAATTAACTAAATTGTTAATGTCATCAAACCCTCGAATCGGTATAACCATGTTGGTTGATGTTGGTTTAGCAGAAATAGTTTTGCCAGAAATTCCAAAACTTCGCCTGGAGATTGACGAACACCATCACCATAAAGATGTATATGAACACTCACTAACCGTTTTGGAACAAGCGATAGCACTAGAGGATCGCTTAGGCGGCCCCAACCTAGTTATTCGCTTAGCTGCACTTATGCATGACATAGGCAAGCCGAAAACACGAGCTTTAATTCAGGGCGGTGGAGTTTCATTCCATCATCACGAAGTTGTCGGCGGTCGTCTCACTAAAGAACGTCTAAAGGCTCTCCGGTTTAGTTCTGAAATCATTGAAGAAGTTTCCACGCTGGTCTCACTCCATCTTCGTTTTCATGGATACGGCGATGGTGAGTGGACAGATTCAGCAGTGCGCAGATATGTACGGGATGCCGGACCACTCTTAGAGCACTTGCATGTTTTAACGCGAGCCGACTGCACTACTCGCAATAAACGCAAGGCAGACGCACTCGCTGCCACCTACCAAAGTCTGGAGGATCGCATTGCTGTCCTTATGGAACAGGAAGAACTCTCTAAAATCCGACCAGATCTAGATGGCGGCCAAGTAATGCGTTTACTTAATGTGAAACCATCATCAGTCGTCGGTGACGCATTAGATTTCCTACTTGAACTTAGATTAGAAAATGGACCACTGGGCGCAGAACGAGCAGAAGCAGAATTGCTGAAGTGGTGGGCAACTAGAGGGTGAAGTTGAAAACCGCAGGACGCAACATGCGTGTGGCTGAGAGCAAGTAAACACCAGAGATTAGAAGCGGAACCAAGACAGATTTGCCGGAAGGGTCAAGCAAGATGGCAGCGATAACAGCGCCAGAGACTATCGCACCATTTACGAGTACGTCATAGACGGCAAAAACTCTGCCACGAAAGTAGTCATCTATCTTGGATTGAACCAGAGCATCATTTGTGACCTTCAAGCTCTGGCCAAACAAGCTTGTAAAAAACGCCGCTATAAACAGCGCCACGGCCGTGTGAGTGATTGCCAAAAGAAGCGGTGAAAGACCACTGGCTAACATCATGTAGCGAATCCATCTGTGCCGACCAAACTTATCTACGCCGAATGGAGCAATGAGCGCTCCGATAGTTAAACCAACTCCAGCAAGAGTTAGCGCTACAGCCAAACCAGACAACCCCGCTTCAGGCTTGGAAGCAGAATGAAAAGTATTGCGCTCAAGCAAGATCGCAATAATCAATAATCCGTTTAAACCACCACGCTGGATCGCTGTTGCAGCAATTCCGCGAGCAACATCAGTATGACGGGAGAGAAAATCAAATCCTTCGCGCATTTCAACGATGCCGTGACCAAAACTTGCTGATGATTTTTGATGGTCAAGAGGCCCAATTTCTTTCTTGCCTAACCTCAGTATTAGTAACGAGGTAATGAAATATCCGATGGTGGCCACCAAAATTAGCGAGGCATCTGAATGATTCGCGTTGTGCAGTGAATCGAATATTTTGCGAAGACCCAAACCTATTCCGCCTCCAATAACAACAAAGATCGAGCCTCCAGTCACAGCCATTGCGTTGGCAGAAATAAGAGAGTCGTTATTGATTATCAAGGGAAGCCCAGCTGAGAGGGCCGCAAGGATCAATCTGTTTAGCCCGAATGCAATAAGAACAACGAAGGTGAGTTCCAAACCAGTGTGGCCTTGGGAAATCAGCAGCGCAATAACCAACAAACTACCTGAACGAGCCAAGTTGGAGAATAGGACAGCTCGTTGTCTAGATACACGATCAAGGACTGTTCCAACAAAGGGGCCAATAAGGGAGTATGGAAGTAGAACCACAGCAAAAGCCAATGCGGCACTTAGCGCATTCGCCTTACGTTCAGGACTAAAAAGGACAAAAGATGCAAGGGCACTTTGAAAAATTCCATCGGTCGTTTGGCCAAGCCACCGTGCAGCAAAAAGACGAGAAAGCCTGGGGTGCCTAAGCAACTCTAAAAACCCCAAACTAGTCATAAGGACAGAATAGTTTCTTTACTTCCCTCCGTCTTGTTATTCTTACCCCTGTGAATTCCTTGCGCGGCTATATCGACTACACGTTGGATAAACGTGCGACGCTAAAAGCGCTCTTCAAAGGCAGAGTCGATGCGTGTGATGCAGACCCCTATCTTTTACTGGCTGCGAAATTTCACGGAGTAAAAGTTGAGCGTCCTTGTCCGGTATGCAAAAAGGCGCTGGTTGAATTGAGATATACCTTTGGTGATCAGCTAGGGCAATATTCTGGCCGGATTAAGTCACTTGAAGAGTTGGCTCAAATGGAGAAGGAATTCGGAGAATTTCGCGTCTACGTTGTAGAGATTTGCCGAGATTGCTCTTGGAACCACCTGAGCGCTTCTTTCATATTAGGTGATGGCTCAGAGCGAAAAGCTCCTCGACGTCAACGAACCTTGGAAGATGATGATTGGGTAAAGCGGTAACCTTCACACGTGATCCGCAAAATACTCTTTCGGTCAGCCATTTTTATTGGCGGTACGGGCTTCATTATTGGCTCAGCTCTTTTTGCTTATGCGTATTTTACGGTCAACATCCCAACCGTTAATTCATTTGTTAATAGCCAAGCGACCATTATTGAATATTCCAACGGAACCGAAATAGGCAGAATCGGCTCAGAAAATCGCACAATCGTTCCATTAGCCCGAATTCCTCTGAATGTTCGCAGGGCGGTACTCGCGGCGGAGGATCGCAATTTCTACTCTGAACGAGCATTCAGCCCAACGGGAATTTTGCGAGCTATCGTGAATAATTTGCGCGGTGGTGCATTGCAGGGTGGATCAACAATTACGCAGCAATACGCGAAAACGGCCTTCTTAACCCCAGAGCGAAATATTCAACGCAAAATCAAAGAACTTGTCATCGCAATTAAATTAGAAAACCAACTATCAAAAGATCAAATCCTTGAAAATTACCTCAACACGATTTATTTTGGCCGAGGCTCCTACGGTGTACAAACCGCTGCGCAACAATATTTCAACCGCGGTGTTAATCAATTAAATCTTTCTCAAGCGGCGGTCTTGGCAAGCATTCTGCGATCACCTGGTTACTACGATCCTTCTTATTCCGATGCAAACGCAAAGAGATTAGCTGGAAGATTTGACTATGTAATTCAAGGAATGCTTGGGGCAAAATGGATAACTGCTGCCGAAGCCGCTAAAGCAAAATTGCCGACAGTTCGCCCACGTGTGACTTCAGGTTCACTCTCTGGCCCTAAAGGTCACATTATGGCTTTGGCGCAAAAGGAAATGAATGCTCTTGGATTTACAGATGAGCAACTGTTGGTAGGCGGACTGATTGTAAAAACGACGCTGGTTCAAAAATCTCAACAAGCAGCTGTGGATGCCGTTGAAAAAGGATGGCCTAAAAAGTCACCACCGAATCTTCATATTGGATTAGTTGCAATTCGCCCTGGAACCGGGGAAATTGTTGCCCTTTATGGAGGCAAAGATTTTCTAGTGCGACAACTGAGCGATGCAACTCAATCGATTGCATTAGCTGGATCGACCTTTAAACCATTTGCTTTAATAGCTGCCCTGGAACAAGGAATCCCGTTAACGTCAGTATGGAACGGTGACTCACCACAACTTTTTGACGACGCTGGAAAACCCTATGTTGTTTCAAATTATGGAAACGAGCAATGGGGGCAAGTAAGTCTTTTGAAGGCCACCGCGAATTCAATAAATACTGTCTATGTCCCACTAGGAATTAAAGTTGGACCAGACAAAGTGGTTGATGTTGCAAGGCGCGCAGGCATACCAACGAGCGTTGCAATGATGCCTACCCCTTCTGTGGTCTTAGGCGCTGCGAGTCCACACGTTGTAGATGTGGCTGGAGCGTATGCAACTTTTGCCTCACAAGGCGTTTATGCCAAGCCTTTCCTAGTTAGCCAGGTACTGGGCGCAAATAAAGGTGTTTTGTACCAAGCAAGGCCGCAAGGTCAAGAAGTATTTACAAAAGATGTTATGGCTGATTTAACGTATGCGCTTTCTGAAGTTGTACGTCATGGAACTGCTGCATACGGCACTGCAGGACTTGGTCGACCTGCCGCAGGAAAGACAGGTACAAGTGAGCAAAATGCATCGGCATGGTTTAGTGGATTTACCCCGCAACTGGCCGCATCGGTAGCGTTCTTTAGAGACAGCGCTTCAGAGACTCTTAATGGAATCGGTGGTTTAACGTCGGTAACAGGCGGAACCTTCCCTGCAAAAGTATGGACCGCATTTATGAAGGGGGCGCTCAAAGGTGAGCCGATCCTTCAATTCCCTGCTCCAGTGCATATTGGTGGCGAATTACCAACGGTGATGACCTCACCGACACCACTTCCGGCTGGTCCAGCTGACTCTGTAGCGACAAACGGAAAGTAATATACAAAGGTTATGCGCACCTCCATCTTTTGGAGTTCAGCCACTAAGTTACTTATTCTGCTTTCACTACTCGCTGGAATTTTATCTTTCGTAAAATTTGACCATTGCATTAATTCAAATTGGGCAACCCCTGATGTGGATATACATGCATGTTATTCAGATATTCCATCGCTTTTCACGGACCGTGGTTTAGATAAACACCAATGGTCTTATAGCCATGGTGAAAAAGCTGTGGAGTACCCCGTCGTGATGGGCGCGGTGATGTGGGCAACGACATGGTTGACACCAGCGGGCGGAAATGAAATCCGAAAGTATTTTTACGTGAACGCCTTCTTACTAGTACTGCTTTTTATTGGTGTCGTTTTATTAATAGGAAAGATGCGACCGAAATTTGCCTACTTACTTCCGATAGCTCCGGCCGTTATAGGATCACTTTTCATCAATTGGGATATGTGGGGAATCATCACAATGATTCTTGCTATTTATTATTTTGATAGATGCCATTACTCTCTCAGCGCCCTATCATTGGCGATTTCTGTTGCAACCAAATTTTTCCCAATTTTGCTTCTCTTACCAATCTTTTTCATTTTTTGGAAAGAAGGTAGATTCAAGACGGCCGCCCATTACCTGGGGATCACAGTGCTGGTGTGGGTTGCACTCAATGCGCCAGTCTTTTTCACAACCCCTAAAGGTTGGTGGCGCTTCTATGACCTCAACCTCAATCGCGATGCGGACTGGGGATCGATCTGGTACGCCTTTTCGTTATTGGGTGTGAATATGAGCCACCTAAATTTCTTTAGCGTTTTGGCACTTGTTGTCGTGCTCGTCTTCTACCTTCTATTTCTGGCAGATTTTGAAATACCTCCAACGTTGGCTCACGTCAGCTTCATACTTATGGCCAGCGTTCTTTGTATAGGAAAGGTGTATTCGCCTCAATATGTCTTATGGCTTGCCCCATTGGCGGTTTTGGCTCTGCGTGACCGACGAGATTTGCCTGCCTTCTGGATTTGGCAGGCAGGTGAAGTCATTTACCACCTCGCCATCTGGCAGCATTTGGCCCTGATTAGCGGCGCCCACTTTGGTCTTCCTGATGGCGCCTATGCCATCGCCACGCTCATCCGAATCGCCACGACCCTCTACTTTGTGCTCGTTTTGGCCCGCAGAGCCTTATCCCACCCATCCAACCGTAGGCGTGGGAGGCGAGGGACACTGGCCGATTTTCTATTCGGCACTGCTGAGAGTTACCCTTAGCCCCCTTCGCAAATGTCTACCCACCTGGGTAGATGCAGGCAAGGGAGCACTAACCCTCCTGTCACGGAAATGCCGTGGCCGCTTTAGTCCAGAGGAGGTCGGGTTAACGCATGCGTCACTATGAACTTATGGTCATCCTTGATCCAGAATTAGAAGAACGAACAGTCGCACCAAGCCTTGAGACCTATCTCAAGATCATCAAAGAAAGTGGCGGTCGCGTAGACAAGCTCGATGTTTGGGGCAAGCGCCGTATGTCTTTCGAGATTCTTAAGAAGTCTGAAGGAATCTACGCAGTGGTTGATATGCACTGCGAGCCAGCTGCCATCAAAGAATTGGATCGTCAACTCAATTTGAACGAAGCAGTGTTGCGCACAAAAGTTATGCGGCCTGAGTAGTTCACTCTATTTATCCAGTAACTTTCTAGGTTCCGAATTCACATTCAAGAAAAGAGATAAAAATGGCAGCAGGAGATACGAACATCACCATGATCGGCAATCTTGTCGATGATCCAGAGCTACGTTTCACACCTTCAGGTGCGGCCGTCGCAAAATTCAAAGTTGCCTCCACTCCTCGTTACTTAGATAAGAACACGAACGAATGGAAAGACGGAGATACTCTTTTCTTGCAGTGCAACATTTGGCGTCAAGCAGCAGAAAATGTTGCTGAGTCACTCACCAAAGGTATGCGCGTGATTGTGTCCGGACGCCTAAAACAGCGTTCATATGAAACCAAAGAGGGCGAAAAGCGCACAGTCTTTGAGGTAGAAGTTGATGAAGTAGGTCCATCTTTACGTAACGCAACTGCGAAGGTCACAAAGGCCACTCGCACGGGCGGAGCATCGGGCGGATTCTCAGCACCATCATCAACAGAAGCATTCAATGACGATCCATGGGCTGCTGCTTCAACCTCTCCCGCCGGCGGCGGATGGGCAACCACCACCAACGACGACCAACCACCCTTTTAAATCCACCAATCCATCCATTCCTGCAATTGATTGAAAAATCAAGGCAGGGCACCCGTAAAGGAGCACCACAATGGGAGCACGTAATAACAGAGCGCTCAAGGAGCCTAAGAATAAATCAGCAAAGGCTGCTGCGCTCAATAAGAAATTCAAAAAGAAGCCATGCAGCTTCTGTCGCGACAAGGTGAGCTATATCGATTACAAAGATATTGCCACTCTTCGCAAGTACATCTCCGATCGCGGCAAGATCCGCGCTCGTCGTGTTACAGGCGCATGCACACAACACCAACGCTCAGTAGCAACTGCGGTTAAGAACTCCCGCGAAGTTGCATTGCTGCCTTACACCTCAACGGCGCGATAAGGGGAGATGACATTATGAAACTCATCCTTACTCGCGAAGTATCAGGTCTTGGCCGCGCTGGCGATGTTGTAACCGTCAAAGATGGTTTTGCACGCAACTTCCTTCTTCCACGTGGAAATGCAATCGCATGGTCACTTGGCGGAGAGAAGCAGATCGATGGAATTCGTCGCGCTCGCGCATCACGCGAAATCCGCGATCTAGACCACGCAAAGGAAGTAAAAGCGACTCTAGAAGGCGCAGCAGTCACCGTTAAAGTGAAGGTTGGCGCAGCAGGCCGTCTCTTTGGATCAGTAACAGACAAAGATGTTGCAAATGCCATTAAGGCAGCAACGGGCTTGGATGTTGATCGCCATTCCATCAAGACTGCTGGTCACATCAAGACAATCGGAGCACATGCGGTGAAGGTTTCATTACCTCACCATGTTGTAGCAAGCGTCACCGTAACGGTGGTTGCTGCCTAACTTCGACCGATAATTAGAACGGGTCCGCTGATTACAGCGGGCCCGTTTTATTTATGTGTAACCTGCTGAAGTGCCTTGTGAAAGCGCGCGCTGGTGAACTCTGATTGTGCTAAATCGTATTTGGCCATTCCCCATTGCCAGAAATCAAAATCAAGGTCAGAGACCGAACTCTGTATAGAGGCCCACATCGTCCATCCATATTTACCCAGTAACGCCTGCAACCATGCACGCGCTAACTTGTCAGGGCGATCTGCCCCGTAATAGGCGGTGACAAGTTCCTCTAACTTTTCATAGTCAAGAAATGATTCAGCCCAGATATTTCCCAGCTCAAAGCACGCATCATTATTTCCCGAGTACTCATAATCGATGAGCCAGATTTTCTCCCCATCATCGATAAAG
>Ga0194061_1000311_pt1 | contig 30029 bp, 28 predicted proteins | sample SepL2221m_MetaG_FD_163423 | JGI IMG/M metagenome (GOLD analysis project Ga0194061, IMG submission 163423) | Anoxic zone freshwater microbial communities from boreal shield lake in IISD Experimental Lakes Area, Ontario, Canada - Sep2016-L224-21m | ecosystem: Environmental > Aquatic > Freshwater >... | reverse complement strand
ATTCCTCTTTGGTGGAACCGTGGCGCAGAACTTGCGCTATGGCAAGGCAGATGCCACGGATGAAGAGTTGTGGGCTGCTCTAGAAATTGCGCAAGCTCGAGACTTTATTGACGATCTTCCCGAAAAACTGGAAGCGCGCGTTGCACAAGGAGGAACGAATTTCTCTGGTGGACAGAGGCAACGACTTTCCATCGCTCGAGCGCTAGTCAAGAAGCCACAACTTTTGATATTCGATGACTCTTTTAGCGCCTTGGATTTCACCACCGATTCGAAATTGCGAAGCGCCTTGCACGATGCGATGGGCCATACGACGATGATCGTTGTCGCGCAACGCGTATCAACTATTTTGCAGGCGGATCAGATCGTGGTTCTAGATGAAGGAAGAATTGTCGGAATAGGCACTCACGCAGTTCTTATGAATGACAGTGAGACCTATCGCGAAATTGTTCTCTCGCAATTGAGTCCAGAGGAGGCGGCTTCATGAGTCAGCGTGCGCCTCAAGGTGGGCGCCCACCCATGGCTGGAGGCGTAGGCCGAGGCGGCCCGATGGCTGGGATGATGGGCGGTCCTCCGCAAAAATCTAAAGATTTCAAGGGCTCGTTGCGTCGCCTTCTTGGTGAAGTTGGCGAAGAACGCAAAACTTTGTACGCGGTCTTTGCTCTGATATCCGCAGCAGTAACGATCGGTTCACTAGGACCCAAGATTTTGGGCCACGCGACCAACGATATTTTCTATGGATTTCTAGGTCGCAAATTGCCTGCCGGGCTTACCAAAGCCCAAGTGGTTGCCGACCTGCGCGCCAAGGGCCAAAACACTTTGGCCGATGTGGTGAACAAAAGCGGAGTAATACCCGGCAAGGGTATTGATTTCAGCGCAGTTGCCCATTGGATCTTCCTGGCGATCGGTCTGTACATAATCTCATCGCTATTTCTATGGTTGCAGCAATACCTCTTAGCTGGAGTTACCCAGAAGACCGTCTTTAGATTACGGCGATTGGCGGAAGAGAAGATCGGGCGCTTGCCACTGCGTTACTTTGATGGCACATCTCGCGGCGACTTACTTTCTAGAGTCACCAACGATGTGGACAATATTTCGACATCTATGCAGCAAGGTTTATCACAGATTCTGAACTCAGTATTAACCGTCGTTTCGGTGCTGGCAATGATGGTATGGATTAGCCCATCACTTGCGCTCGTTTCACTCATTGCGATTCCACTTTCAATGTTTGTGTCTATCCGCATTGCGAAGGCCTCCCAGAAGCAATTTATCGCGCAATGGGATTGGACGGGAAAACTCAACGGCCACGTCGAAGAGATGCACACTGGTGCCGCGCTGGTAAAAGTCTTTGGCCGCCGCCAACAAGCGATCAAAGATTTTGGGGAGCTCAACGAGAATCTCAACAAGAGTTCGTTTAATGCGCAATTCATGTCTGGCATCATCATGCCAGCGACAACCTTCATTTCTAATCTGATATACGTTGGAATCTCAGTGCTAGGAGGATATCGCGTGGCAACTGGCACCATGTCACTTGGCGATGTACAAGCATTTATTCAATATTCACGCCAATTTGGCATGCCGCTGGCTCAGATCGCCGGCTTGATGAACACCGTACAATCTGGTGTTGCATCTGCCGAGCGCCTCTTCGAGTTATTGGATGCAACGGAGGAAGAAGCTGATCGTGATCCGAGTGTGCCCGTCGCGCGTGCGACTGGTGCAATCTCATTTAAAGATGTCTCGTTCCGATATAAAGAGGACCAACCCCTCATCGAACACTTTAATCTCGATGTAGCTCCGGGTCAGACCGTTGCCATCGTGGGTCCAACGGGCGCAGGTAAAACCACTTTGGTGAATTTGATTATGCGCTTTTATGAAATTGATGGCGGCCAGATTACTTTGGATGGTATCGATACCCGCGACATCACTCGCGATGATCTACGTCGACAGTTTGGAATGGTCTTGCAAGATACCTGGCTTTTCTCTGGCACGATTCAAGAGAACATTGCCTTCGGTTCCGCCAACCCTTCTCTTGAAGCGGTAGCCGGTGCGGCCAAGGCAGCGAACATCGACCACTTCATTCGTGGTTTACCAGGTGGTTATGGTTCGCTCTTGACGGATGAAGATGCGACGGTTTCCAACGGAGAACGTCAGCTACTAACTATCGCTCGTGCCTTTATGGCCGATCCAGCGGTGCTGATCCTTGATGAAGCGACCTCGTCGGTTGATACTCGCACCGAGGTGTTGGTGCAGCGCGCCATGGCAAAGTTGCGGTTGGGCAGAACTAGTTTTGTCATTGCACACCGACTCTCGACGATTCGGGATGCTGACACCATTTTGGTTATGGATAAGGGAAGTCTGATCGAACAAGGGAATCATGACGAGTTGATGGCCGCCAAAGGATTCTATTTTGACCTTTACGCCAGCCAGTTTGCCTCTGCAGCGACCGAGTAATCTCAGCGGTAAAACACCCACGAAATACGGGATTTTCTTGGCAAAACTCTCGCATTCAGCCTGTTTTAGCCTGTAGGGTCAGCCGATATCTCACCCGCGCATCAATGGATGCTCTCTACCCGGAGGTCTTTACGTGGCGAAACACATTGAAGAAGAGAACGAAATTGGCGAAAATAAATTAGCTTCAAATGTAATAGGACTATTTGAGTCCTCCATTATGGGTATCGCAGGCTCCGCCCCCGCCTACTCGATCGCAGCAACGACAGTCACCCTTGCGGTCACCGTGGGTCTCTTCGGTCCTGGAGAACTTCTCTACTCTGGAATAGCGATGTTTGGCGTAGTAATTGCCTTCCATTACATGGGAAAAGTTCGGCAAAATGCCGGCGCAACATATGTCTGGGTACGTAATGCGCTGCACCCCATCCTCGGATATTTGGCTGGTTGGTCCCTGGTAACCGCCTCCATCATTTTCGGACTTGTCTCCACGGTTCCGGCTTCTACCGGCTTGCTCTCACTCTTTACTAACAATCAAAATACGATTAACAATGTCCATTGGACGACCCTTGTGGGCGCACTCATTTTCATTTTTATGGTGGCAATCATCGCCTATGGAATTAAATTCACCGCAAAAGCTCAAGTGGTTATGACGGTCATAGAGCTAGGGCTGCTCTGGATCTTCGACATAATTGCTCTGCTTCATCACCCACACACCCATCACTTTGATTGGGGATGGTTCTCCTTCAACCAAATTAAGGCTTACTCAACCCCTGATGCGGCTGCCACTGGTGCGAATCCCTTCGATCCAAAATTTGCGGTAGCACATGGTTTAAGTGCCATTTTAATTGGCGCGGTATCTGGTGCCTTCTTCTACTGGGGTTGGGATGTCACAGCAAATCTCAACGAAGAGACAAAAGACGGTAAAGACAATGCCGGTAAAGGCGGAATTGTTGGAATCTTCTTCGTCTTCTTCACCTTCCTTTTAACTCTTATTGCAATCAATATGGTGCTCAGCGACGCAACATTGCACAACAGCGCGAGCATTTTGAGCGACTTTGCCGCGGTGTTGATACCGGGTTGGTTCGGAAAATTCATCATCGTTTCAGTGCTTCTTTCAACAGTAGCAACAATTGAGACGCAGATGATTCAAGTCACAAGAACGCTCTTTTCAATGGGAAGAGATTTCACGATGCCAGGTGCTTTTGGCCAGGTGCATAAGAAGTTCCGCACTCCCTGGAATGCCACGCTGTTTACCACGGTATTTGTGTTGCTCTTCTTCGTCGGCTCACAATTTATTGGCAAAGTAAATGACATTGCGCAAGCAGGAGTATCGGCAATTGGTATCCAAATCTGCTTCTACTACGCACTTGCTGCAATCTCAGTAATTGTCCTGTATCGCCATTACCTATTAAAAGACTTCAAAACCTTTGTGCTCGTTGGTTTATGGCCTGCACTTTCTGGCATCTTCTTGATCGCCGTTCTCTTCAAGGTGATTCCAACGCTGAGCCATCTTGCGCTCTGGGTTGGCGTCGGAACCGTCGCGATAGGCGTAATTCCGATGACTGTCTTCTGGAGGCAGGGATCTACCTACTTTAATAAGGTTACAAAAGAGGAGCGTCGCGCAATTCTTGAAGAATAGCTCTCCAAATCGCTTAGAGATTGGCCCGGTTGCATTTCTTATAGCCGGGCTAATGTTCATGGAGTTTCTCGACGGGGCAATCTTGCCTACCGCTGCTCCAACAATCGCTCGATCCTTTCATATACTTTCGGCCCAAGTGGGCATCTGTGTAACTACCTATATGGTGACGATAGTGGTTTTGATTCCCATATCTGCATGGTTGGCAGATAAATATGGTGTTCGAATCGTTCTCTTCTCCAGCATCGCAATATTTATGGCGGGCTCTCTATTTTGTGCGTTAAGCACAAATCTATTGGAGCTCACCTCTATGCGAATCTTGCAGGGGATCGGTGCCGCGACGATGGTTCCGGTGGGGCGCCTGATTTTGATGCGCTCAGTCGATAAGACTGAAGTTATTAGAGTGATCTCATATTCCGTCTGGCCAGCGTTGGCAGCACCAGTTGTAGCTCCCGTGCTCGGTGGTTTTCTTATTGCGCACGCCTCTTGGCACTGGATCTTTCTCGTTAATCTGCCGATCGGATTAATCGCGCTCTTGGTCGGGATGAGAATTGTCCCTCGAATTCCAGGTGGCAAAGTCGAGCGGCTCGATTGGACCGGTTTTTACGGGAGCACCTTAAGTTTAGGGATATTGGTATTTGCTGCCGCTAATTTAGGTTCACCCCACATTAATGTGGCCACCACTCTTCTCCTATTTCTATTGGGGTTCGGGATTGGTCTTCCCACGATTCGCCACTTGAAAAATGTAGCTAAGCCTTTGATTGACTTATCGGTGCTGAAGATTCGTACTTTTCACCTGAATAGTACGAGTGGTTTGTTATTTAGGGTCTCGCAAAATACCGCCCCCTTTGTCCTACCGCTGCTCTTCCAAGATAAGTTTGGGTGGAGCGCAGAGCGAGCCGGTGGAGTTCTCTTCTTTTATATGCTCGGAAATTTAACTTTTAAAATATTTACTACTTCCCTCATGAACAAATTTCGTTTTAAACCCCTCATTCTCTCCGCTACGCTCATTAGCATTCCGTTAACAATTACTCTTGGCTTAATTCGGTCATCACTTCCGTTTTTCTGGATAGCGATTTTGTTACTGATTACCGGCGGGGTTCGCTCTCTCGGAATGACTTTCTATAACACCATAACCTTCGCTGACACCGACCAAGAGATAATGTCTCATGCCAATACCCTTTCAAATATGGTGCAGCAACTCTCCTCGGTCATTGCGGTAGCCGCCGCGGTAATTGCGATAAATCTTGGGCGAGTCTTCGTAGGAGTGCGCCATGAGTACACCTTCGCCTTCTCATTTGCCATTGCCGCTTTGGTTATCTCACTCTGGAGCGTCATCTCTCTGCCACGTAGCGCAGGGGATTCGCTACGCAAATAGGCGTACTCTTAGCGCGTGCTTAGCCCAAGACTCCGCTTCGCCATTCTCGTCGCAAAGAGCGCTGGGGCAGTATCTCGCCTGCTCGGCAATAAGGGCGAGACCCTTCCGGGACGAATATTGCTTGCGATTGAGCCAGAGGCCATCTCGCTTTTAGCACAGAACAAAGAGGTAATTCTGGTCTCTGGAACTAACGGGAAGACCTCAACCACCAGAGCTGTTGCAGCAATCGTCTCGCAATTGGGTCCGGTTGCCACAAGTGGGTCTGGTTCTAACCTGGCGTGGGGCGCCGCAAATGCACTCATGTCTTCTGCACCCTATGCGGTGCTCGAGATTGATGAACTTCACCTACCCGGAATTATCGCGCAGACCGATCCAACCGTAGTCCTGCTTTTAAACCTCACGAGAGATCAACTGCACCGCATGCACGAAGTGAAGCGAGTGGCAGATCGTTGGCATGTTGAATGTTCCGAGGCAACAAACACCGTCTTTATTGCAGATATTGATGATCCTTTTATCAATTACGCGATCGTCAACGCAACTAACGTTGTTCGAGTTTCATTTGGCGGGCGCAGGCATCCAGATGGCGCTGTCTGCCCCCGCTGTGGAAATTACTTGTCCTGGGTGCGTGGCAAATATTCATGTACCTGCGGTCTTACCAACAAGATTAGTGAAGTTAAATTAAAGAAAGGTTCCGCGGCTTATCGCAACGCTGTTTTAGCAAATATCGTTGGCGAAGTTGTCGGTGCCTCCCCGATGGAATTTACAGAATCAGAATTAGAGCGAAGTGTCACCAAAGAGATGGCGGGAAAGAACGCCCACTTTCGATTGACAAAAAACCCGGCATCATGGACGGAAGCTTTGCAATCCGACCTGCAGCGGGATGTCATTTTGGTTCTCAATGCGCGACAGGTTGATGGCATCGATACCTCGTGGCTCTGGGACGTCTCATTCGAGGCGTTAAAAGGCCACCGCGTAATTGTGTGCGGTGAGCGTGCCCTTGATATGGCTTATCGAATCCATGTCGAAGGAATCGACTCAGTCGTGGTTGAAAACTTTGATGAGGCAATCTCCCTAGCAAAAGGGCGCGAAGTGACGGTGCTGTCTGCATACACAGCCTTCTTTGAGTTGGTGATGTGATGCTAGAAATTATCCGGATTCATAATGAACTCTTGGGAACATATGGAGATCGTGGAAACGCTGATGTTCTTAAATTCCGTGCCGCGCAACGGAAGATAAAGTCACGGATCACCGACATTTCTTATTTGGATCCACTCCCAAAGAGTGGCGATATATACCTCTTAGGTGGGGCGGAAGATGCCGCGCAATTGCTATCCCTTACCGCGCTTCGTAAAGGATCAATACTTGCGCGAGCTGCGAATAAGGGTGCGGTGGTACTTGCGATTTGCGCTGGTTTCCAATTGCTTGGAACTAAATATGCTACGCGAGATGAAGAGTTTGCCGGCCTCGGGTTACTTGATGTAATCACAACGCCGGGAGAGAAGCGTTTAGTGGGGGATATCGCCGTTAAAACAGCGCTCTTCGACTTTCCGCTAACAGGATTCGAAAACCACAGCAGCGTCACAACGTTGGGTGTAGCCGCCGAACCCTTTGGAAGAGTCTTGCAAGGAAATGGAAATGGCGTCGCTGCTCTCGATGGCGCAATCAATGGGAATGTATTTGGAACGTATTTACATGGACCAATACTGGCGCGTAACCCTGAATTCGCCGATTTACTCATAGAGCGAGCGTTAGGTGAGGCCATTTCTCCGCTTGATGATGAGCTTGCCCAGCGTTATGCGAAGTGGCGAAGAGAGCAGATTTAGTAGGTTACAATTAGATGTTGCATCCGCAACACAACTCACAGAACCTCTGTTTGTCACCATAAACAAGTTCGTTTGCGAGTCTTACATCAGTCTTAACTGATAATCACCACGAGACACGCATCTATGTCTCGATTGGTATAGCTATGTCTACGTTCCGCAATTTAGGTGTTACCCCTGCGCTCTGCGAGGCTCTTGAAGCCGAAGGCAAGACCGCCCCATTTCCTATTCAAACTGCCACCCTGCCTGACGCGATTAAAGGTCGCGACGTGCTTGGTCGCGGACAGACCGGCTCGGGAAAGACGCTGGCATTTGGCCTAGCCATGCTCACGCGCCTTAATGGCCGCACCGCAAAGCCTCACAAGCCACTTGGCTTGATCCTCTCTCCTACCCGCGAACTAGCGGTTCAGATCAATGATGTTGTCTCACCACTTGCTCGCAAGATTGGCCTCTCATCTCAGGTAGTAGCAGGCGGACTTTCATATATTGGTCAGATTCAATCGCTTAAGCGCGGTGTACCTGTGATTGTTGCTACCCCTGGTCGCTTGATGGATCTTCTTGAGAAGAAGCACATCGATCTTTCAGATGTCATGATCACTGTTCTCGATGAGGCCGATCAGATGGCTGATATGGGATTCCTGCCAGTGGTTAAAGAGATTCTCTCTCTTACCCAAGAGGGCGGACAGCACCTCTTGTTCTCGGCCACCTTGGATCGCGATGTCGATACCATCGTCAAGCGCTTCCTCAAGGATCCGATTACTCACTCGCTCGAGAATGAAAAGTCTCGCGCCGCTGATATGACTCATCACCTTTTGTTGCTCGATCAGCAACATAAAGATGAGATCTCAGCACAAATTGCCGCCCGCGATGGCCGCACAATCTTCTTTGTTCGTACCAAGCATGGCGCAGATAAGCTCGCTGAAAAGATGCTTCGCAGCGGTGTGCCAGTTGGCGTGCTCCATGGCGGAAAATCTCAAGGCCAGCGCACTCGCGTCCTTAAGGCATTCAAAGATGGTCGCGCTTCAGCACTCGTTGCTACAGATGTCGCTGCCCGTGGTATCCACGTAGATGATGTCTCACTTATCGTGCATGTAGATGCACCAGCAGATCATAAGGATTATCTCCACCGTGCCGGTCGTACCGCGCGCGCTGGCGCAACCGGAACGGTAGTAACTCTGGCAACTCACAAGCAGAAGAAAGCGGTCTTTGGAATCACCAACCGCGCTGCTGTGAAGTTGATTGAGAATAACGTTCGCCCCGGAGATTCAAAACTTCAGGAAATCACCGGCGCACAAGAGCCATCTGGTATTCCAATCGCGGTAGAGCCTGAAAAGACATCCCGCAACGACCGCAAACCAGGAAGCCGTAGTCGTTCCAACGATCGCGGTAACCGCGACGGCAACTTCAAGGCCCGCAAATCTGGTGGAGGCCGTTTTGAAAGCCCAGCCAAGGCTGAAGGCACGGAATTTCGTAGCGAACGCCCAGAACGTACCGAGCGTCCAGAGCGTTCATTCCAAGCACCACGTGAAGAGCGCCGTCCAACTACGGAGCGCACTTTTAGTAGCGACCGTCGTCCTGCCACAGAACGCAGCGATCGTCCATTCCGCTCTGCTCCCAAGAAGTGGGAAGACAAGGCCAGAGATTCACGCACTCGCGAAGAGAGCGCAACACCTGCAGGAAATCGTGGCCGCGTCGAAGGCGTAGCGCGTCCTGCAAAGAAGGCGCCCCGTATGCCGCTGGAAAAGCGCATTGCTCTTGAGAAGGCTGAATCACGCGCCCGTTCTGGCAAGCCTGCTGCAGGTCCAAAGAAATTTGGCAAAGCCGGCGGAAAGCCTTTTAAGGCGGGAAAGCCAAGTCAAGCTAAGCGAGGCTAATAACTCGATCGAAGTATTTAAAGATGGCGTCCTGATTGTGAGAAATCACCAGGACGCCATTCTCTTTCTTAATCTCGTTAATCAACTCGATGATATTTGCTGTTGCTTCTGAATCTTGGGCGCTAAACGGTTCATCAAGTAGATAATATTTAGCGCGCTGACTCAGCGCTAACGCCAAGCTCACTCGCTCCTGTTGCCCAATTGAAAGTTCGGTGACTTTCTTGTTTAACAATTCCGTCAAACCTAACTTTTCGATAAGATGTGAATTATCTACAATGCGCATCTTCTTCGGTAAGAAATGCAGAACTTCCTTAACGGTGAAAGCTAAAGTGAACGAGCGTCTTTGCGGAGCGACCGCACGTAGCATCGCCTGCTCTTTTGTATTTAAAGAATTGACTGCCACGCCATCGATTGTGATCGCGCCTGATTGGGCTTGGAGTAAGCCACCAATTAATTGGATCAATGTGCTTTTACCTGCCCCATTGGGACCGGTAAGAAGAACAGCTTCACCCACTTCGAGTTGAGCGTTGAAATCGTTATAGATCTGGTGGTTACCGCGAGCGAAGAAGAGACCTTGAATTTCAATCATGGCTCACCCACGATGCCCGCTTAATGCGGAGGAGAACTATCAGGGCTGGAGCGCCGAGAAGCGATGTCAACAAACCTAAGGGAATTTCATGTGGCTGAAAGAGAGTGCGCGCGAGAAGATCAGCGAGCAAGAGAACAATAGATCCCACTAGAGCGCTTAGAGATAAGACCCTGCGATGCGCAGGCCCGATTAGCAAGCGAACAATGTGAGGAACCAGCAGTCCTATAAATGCAATTGTTCCAACTGCGCTAACGGAAGCACCAATTAAGAAGGCCAACCCGATAATCGCATAAAGCCTTAAACGCTTTGGGTTTACCCCTAGGTAATGCGAAGAACTTTCACCGAGTGAGTAGATATCAAGGCGGCGTGATACTAAAAAGCAGATGATAATTCCGACTTCGATATACGGTGCGATCATTCCAACGGTGGCATTATTCAACAAGGTCAAAGAACCGAAATTCCAGAAGGTAATCGATTGAATACTGGGTTTGGGGGACATGGATATGAGCAATCCAGCAAATGAGGTGAAGATTGCAGATACCGCGATTCCGGTGAGTAAGAAGCCGAAACCTTTACCGGGTGCGATCCATTGAACAAGAAGGGCGGTAAGCGTTGCTGCCAAGACTGCCGCCGAAATATTTGAGCGCGTTCCGTAGACCGATGCGCCAGAGGCGATGAGGGCAATGGTTCCCAGAGTTGCACCGCTGGAGAGACCAATGAGAGTCGGCTCCGCCAAAGGATTGCGGAAGATGCCTTGAGCCACGGCGCCAGCAACTCCTAAACCAGCCCCAATTATTGCGGCTCCAAGGGCACGCGGGAATCGAACCTGCCAGACAGTTGTGGCATCAACGCTGTGTTTCCCGACCAGCGAGAAGACCGAACTTTGTAAATGGAGAATGCCAACATTAAGCGAGAGCCAAAACAGGAAGAGGAGCAGCGCAAAACCGCTGATATAAACCAATGTCTTTTTCATAGCTTTGCCGCCGCAATCAAGAGAGGCCGCAAAGCTTTAGCCATCGGGATCGTCCGCGGACCGAAGGAGAGCAGGAGAGAGTCATCGACCGTAACCACACGCCTATATTTTCCGGCAGGCGTCTGCGCAATTCCTGGGAATTGCACTAAACCCTTGATGCCGCCAACAGATGCCAACCCCTTTGTCATTAGAAGCAAGACATCAGGCTTTAACTTGATTAACTCTTCTGCATTAAGCGCGTTAAATGGATTTTTGAGATTCGCTGCACCTACATCAATAAAACCATCAGCCAGCAGTATTGAATCTGCTCCGGAGCCGGGCCCTCCAATGAGATAGATAGATGCCGTGCCGCGCATGTAGAGAAATGCCACTTTTATTGCGCTCTTTGGCGCTTTCAAAGAGCTGACCTGAGATTCCAAGGCTTTGCCAGCTTTCGGTACTCCTAAGGTTTTAGCGATCGCCTCTTCTTTGGCGTAGATATCCGCTAATGTGAACGCGCCGGGAACGCTCACCATCTGAATCTTCGCGCTCTTCAAGGTTGCAATCGCCGTTGCTGGCGCAGTGTTTGAATCAATAAATACCAGATCTGGACGCTGTGATAAAACGGCCTCCGCTGAAACTTGCATGGCAGATTCAACGATAGGAATATTTTTAAGTTCAGGCATTGTCGATGCGATGTCCCGACCCACCAAAATATTTTTGTATCCGAGTGCGACGACAATCTCTGCCGACCCATTGGCTAGCGCAACCACCCGCTTATAACGGGGGACTTCTCCACTGTGCACGATTGGCAATGAGACTTGCTGGGCAGTTATGTCCGACACTGCTGCCTGTGCTGTCGGGGAAAAAGAGATGAGGAGGGCGCTCACAACTACTGCGCCCATTGCTCGTGACCTCATTTGCCTATTCTGGCATCTCCTTTTCCGACATGGGAGGCAAAGTTGTCGGAGCGAATTTCCCTAAATCCTCTTAGATTAACGCCATGAAATCGAAATTTTTCTTAGCGCTTGGTGTCATTCTTGCGCTTGGTGTTTCGAACGCCGCCGCTGTAACTGGCCAGCATGGAGAGGTCCTTGCAGTTTCGAAAGTCTCTGCAATTAAAGTGGGGCAATTGATCACAATTACTGGAAAAGGTTTCGACAAGTCCGTCGGAATCTACGTAGAAATGTGTCAGATAGTTCCTGCTGGAACGCTACCAAGCGTTTGTGGTGGTGGACAGAATGTAACCGGCTCCGGTGCTGCCTCATTTTGGATCTCATCTAACCCTCCCGCTTATGGCAAGAATCTGGCTATTCCATTTAAAGCCGGTGGGACCTTCTCGGTCGGATTGAAAGTACAACCGTTGATTGGAAAGGTCGATTGTCGCAAAGTTCAATGTGCCATCTATGTGCGCGCTGATCACACTAGGACGCAGGACCGTACTCACGATATAAAGATTCCTATCACCTTCAGTAAATAACTAACCCCACAATAGAAGAGAGATATACATGAAGAAGAAGCTCATAGCTGCTCTTGCAGTAGTACTTGTTGTAGCGGCTGCACCACTAGCCAACGCTAAGGCAGTCGTTACCGCAACCCCGACAAAGAACATCGCTCAAAAAGGCGCAGTAGTGACTTTCAAGTTTGCGAAGTTGCCAGCCAAGAACGGTGTATACATTGAAGAGTGCATGGCTCCAGCGACAAAAGGTGCGACTCCTACTGTCTGCGATTCAGATCAGAGCGCACAAGCATGGGTTTCGAATGTGAAGGCGGATCTCGCACAGGGTGCTACTTCCGGTAAGGGTAAGGTCAAGTTCAAGCCAGTCCCTTATTTCACTAACGGAGACTGTGTTCACACCACATGTGTCTTCTTCATTACAAATGATCACAACGCTGCTGGAGATAAGTCACAGGATCAGACGATTCCGTTCACCTTCTCAGCTAAGTAATTAGTTCTTAGGCAGAGCTCGAAGTCCTGCTAGCGCAAATGCAACAGCGCTACGGATTTCGAGCTCTGCCTCATTTCCGGCATCAATTCTGACCGACGCTGCGTCGGTGACGCTCGCTAATAACGCCGCCGCAGCACGTACATTTGAAATTCCGGTTTCAGCCAATGATTCTTGCAATGGCGCCATCATGCGACGGTGGCCCATCACGATCTCATCTTTGCGTTCGTCCGGTGTATTAATCGTGTTTAAAGATTTCACCAACATGTGGCGACCATCGGCCACGTAGCGCAAACTCTCTGTAATCCAGAGTTCGATACGTAAGTAGGGATCAGTTGCACCTGCGACCGCTTCGCTAAGTCGACGGGTGTAGTACTCGAGTTCTTCAAGAACGAGATCGGCTACCAAATCAGCGCTAGATGCAAAGTATTCGTAAATAGAACTTCGTGCGAGTCCGGCCTTGGCCGCAACAGCTGCAACGGTAATCGACTCGGCACCATCTGCGATTGCGAGTTCCATAGCAGCGCTCATTAATTGCTGACGTCGCAATTCACGATGGAGCGCAACAGTCGGAGCTTGAATCTTTGGCATAAGACGAGAAGTATCTCACCATTTTTCAACTGGCGAGTAGTTGAAACTTCAACTAATATGAAGATATCAACTATCAGATAGGTAAAAAAATGTCAGATTTACTACATATTGAGGTAAGCCCACTGGGCGATCGCTCCATCTCACGCGCTATTTCTAAGGAATTTCTCGCTGTTTTCAATGAAAAGAACCCAGGCCCAGTCATCGTGACCCGCGATCTTGCTGAAGATTCCATCCCCCATCTCGATGGCGAGACGATCAACGCTGGTTATACGCCCGAGGCCGACCGTTCACCTTCTATGCAAGCCAAGCACGCCTTTCGCGCCACGTTGGTTGAAGAGGTTAACAACGCCAAGCACATCTTGATTTCAACACCGATGTGGAACTTTGCTGTTCCATCGGTCCTCAAAGCTTGGATAGATCAGATCATGATGCCAGGAACGACGAAGGCCACCGGCAAGGTCACGGTTATTGTCTCGCAAGGCGGATCGTATGCCGAGGGTGCACCTCGAGCAGGTTGGGATTGGCAGACCGGTTACTTAAAGCAGGTATTCACCTCAATCGGAGCGACCGATGTTGAAATCATCTTGTCAGAATTTGGTCTTGCCGGAGTAGTTCCTGCTATGGCCAATTTTGTGGAAGAGAAGAACGCTTCGATCGCTGCAGCTAAGAGCGCTGCAAAAGAGCGAGCAGCTGCTTAAGCCTTAACTCCACGCCGCACATTCATGAACCGCGATGCGATAACAGCGCACATCGTCATCGCGGTTCCCGTTAATAGATATCCGCTGACAGTTGCGTGAGCAGCGGGAGCCAGCCAATCGAAGAGAAGCGCCCCGACTAATTGTCCGCTCACGCTAAAGGTAATGAAATTGAGTAACCCGATGTGTTTGAGGGTATAAGCAGAGACCGCGATAAAGGTAAGTCCAAAGAGGCCACCCAAATATAGCCAAGGACTTGTTGGAAGCCGACCTATAGTTCCACCTCGGCTGAAATTGATCGCTAAGGCGATAAGCAAAAAGAAGGTACCAATCATAAAATTGAAGAACGTCGTCGCTAGTGGCCGTTGAGATACTACGTTTACTCGAGCATTAACTGCTTGTTGGAAAGCGACAACTATTCCGGCGATGATCGCTAGCAAAATTGGTAAAATCTTAAATGTAGAATTGCTCAAGTCTGGATAGACGGCGATGGATACTGAGAGAAGAGTCACCACGGCGATCAAGATCCGCGCGAAAGTAACTGGCTTTTTTCCAGATGGCGTTAAACCAATTTTATCTACCAATAGTGATGAAGCGGTCTGACCTCCAACAAGTGAAATTGTGAAGAGCGCTACGCCAATCTCAGGAACCGTTACGCCTTGGGTGCTAAGAAATATGGTGCCACCAAGACCGCCGAGCATCTCCCACCAGGCGAGACGTCCCGATTTAACTGCGGCGATGGTGCGTGAAATACCCTCGCGCTCCTTTTTAAAGAGAAGAGCGATCGTTATTAATACAACTGAACCGACGGTATTTGAGATCAATCCAGCGCCAATTCCGTTGTGGATTTGAAAGGAGAGCTCACCATTGAAACGCGATTGCGCTGCTGTGAGGGCCCCAACAAATACCGCTAAAGCTATATACATTAATTAACGCAAGGAATTCCCGAACCAGCGACTGCGGTTCCATTTGCTAAATGTGCAAAATTAAACTTAGTTGGTTTAGGTTTTGGCGTAGCGCTTGCGCTCACACTAGCCCCTGGCTTGGGTGAGGTTGTAACTTTGGGTGCCGGATAGAAAAGGTCATGAACAAATTTACGGACCGTCGGGATGTCGATGATATTTACATCCTGTTTATTGCGTAGGGCGTAGCCTTCAATCGGCAGAGTGTGGAATGTGATGTGCCCACCGGTGAGCGCTTTGGCTTGGGGCAAGAAACCTAGGACATCCCATCCTGCGTCAATCACCACATCTTTCTTCGCGACGTCAAGGAGAGATTGCAATTTTCCGAGATCGCCAAAGATGCCTTGGGTGCGGAATTTTGTGATTACACCGGTGATAAATGCTTGTTGGCGGTGGGTTCGATCTAGATCCCCATATGGAAGACCGTGGCGCTGTCTGACAAACTGAAGAGCCTGCACCCCGGTGATGGTCTGTAGTCCAGCGGGAAATACTGCACCGGAGTATTGCGAATCATTCACCGCTCGATTGAGGCAGACCTGAATTCCGCCGAGTGCAGTGGCGAGGTCGTAGAAGCCAACCAAATTGACTTCTGCGAAGTGATCAATTGGAACGTTGAGAAGATTGGAAATGGTTGAAATCGTTGCAGTACGGCCGGCGTCACGACTTAGCTTCTCGCGCAGAGGATTTTGGACACCTTGTTTGATCAGCTTGTTCTCAGAGGTGTATTTAGCCAAGCCATAGGCCTCTTTAATCTTCTGCATCCCCCACCCTGCAACCGCAACGTAATCATCGCGCGGTATTGAAATAGCGACGGCACTTTTACCGTTGGCCGGGATATGTATCAAAATCATGGTGTTGGTGTTATAGCCACCTATCGAGGAGCTCGATCCAACGTGCATTAAATCAAGGAGCTTGCGCGGCAGGTTATTTCCGTTGGCGTCGCGCCGCGAATCTAGGCCGAGCAAAAGGATATTGGTATCGCCACCCGTGGATTGTTTGCTGCCTTTGAGAACGTTAGAGCGCGGAATAGCGCTGCCCGCGGTCTTCTCAAAGTAGTTAAAGGATAAGGCGAGGAAGGTGATTGCGATGGAGATTGTCGCGGTAACTCTCCTAAAGCGCATGGCGCGAATCTTACCGACTAGAGTCTCTGCATGGATCACGTCGGCGCTCTCGCCCTGGTGGGCTCTGGTGAGTACCTGCCCGGAATGGCGGAATTAGAGGGTGATTTGCTGAGAAGTGGCATAGAGCGCGGTTTAAAAAACCGATATGTGCAACTTCCGCTGGCGGCGGGGCGAGAGAGCGTTGATCGCATCCGTTATTGGGAAGAGTTGGGCGCTGCTCAAGCGGAACGATTAAATTCTGATCAAATTTTTCTGCCCGTATTCTCCCGCAGCGATGCCATGCGCGAAGATTTGGCGGAGCAGATCGATGGTGCGGGGCTTATATATATCTCAGGCGGCGATCCTTCCTATCTAGCTACCTCACTTATAAACACGCCTGTGTGGGAGGCGATTGAGCGTAATTGGCGCAGTGGAAGTTCTCTCGCGGGCTGCAGCGCCGGAGCGATGGCGCTATCGGGAGATATTCCAAATTTTCGCAAGCAGAGCGCGCTGGGAACACAAGGGCTCAACCTCCTTCCCACGCTACGCACCATCCCGCATTACAACAAATTCTTCGGGTGGATTCCAGATAGCGCGGCTAAGTTAATGGTTCGCGCGCCAGAAGGCGTTTCTGTTATCGGAGTTGATGAGATGACCGCGGCAGTTGCTGGACTTAACCCTCAAACCAGTTACGAAACCCTCACCTTCGAAGTACGTGGAGTTGGTGGAGTTCATCTATTAAGAGGTCAAGCGACTCACAAATATGTACATGGTGAATTAGTTCAACTTCATTAAACTTAATGCATGCTCCAGAAGATAAATGCATTTAATACCGGACTAGCAGCAAAGATAACTTCAGGTGTTGCAACCATGTGGTGCGCATATGCATTCGCCGCGATCGCGTTGATCTCACTTCCCGCGGCGCTTAAAACCGGCAACTTGATCACCATCGTCGCCTGGGTGGCGCAGACCTTCTTACAGTTAGTTCTCCTCTCCATCATCATGGTTGGACAAAATGCGGCATCAGCGTCGGTGGAGAAGAAGATAACTGAGACACATACCGCTTCTCTGGGTGAATTTGAATTAGCAAAGGAGGCTCGTTCCTTGAATCAACAGGAGATCGTTGAATTGAAGCAGATAGCATCCGATATCCATCGCGTGATCAAAGATATCGAGTCAAAAACCAATAAATGACTGTTCGCGCCACCCTTAGCCACAAGTACATCAGGAGGTTCTTTCTAGCGCGCTTCATCTCCAATTTCGGCAATGGAATGGGACCGATTGCGCTCGCCTTTGGAATTTTGCACCTGCCTCACGGAAGCGCCAAAGAGTTGGGCTTTGTTCTCGGGGCGCTGACCGTTGCGATGCTCTGCATGCTGCCCTTTGGCGGCGTAATTGCTGATAAGTACGGACGTATAAAGATGTTAGCGATTGCTGATGTAGTTGGCGGCCTCGCGCTCTTGGTGCAGGTTTACTTCTTCGCCAGCGGGCATGTGCCGATAGCGGCTCTTCTCTTTTCAAATATAAGTTTTGGTTTGATGTGGGGAATATTTTGGCCCGCCTTCTCTGGCGCGCTACCCGCGCTCTTGCCCGAGGAAGAGTTGCAACAAGGAAATGCGATTAATCAATTCATCGCCAACTTTGCACTCATCAGCGGAACAGCAGTCGGTGGATATCTAATTAGTGCATTTGGAAGTACTGTTGCGCTCTTTATTGATGCAATAACTTTTATTATCTCTGGAACTTTGGTCATTAGCTTTCGCCATCTCACACCAGCGCGCGCAGAAACTGGTGCATCGGTGAGAGCCGATATGCGCGAGGGCTGGCGGGTATTCTCTTCGTACCCGTGGATCGTTGTTACTGTCGTCGGCTTTTCATTTGTCGTTATGGTCTGGGCAGGCGCACAAGATGTCCTTGGCCCGGTGATTGCCCTCAAACACTTTCATGGAGCAAAATCCTGGGCAATTGTCCTCACCTGTGAATCGATCGGATATGTAGTCGGCTCGCTCTTAGCTATCAGAATTAAGATTAGGTACCAGATGCGCTTTCTCACGGTGATTTCGCTGACCTTGACCGCCTATCTGGTGATGCTCGCGCGGCCAGAACCCCTGGTAGTTATCTGTGTGGGCGCCTTCTTTTGGGGCATAACCCTCGATCTCTGGGGTGCGCTCTGGGGAACCGCTTTCCAGCGCACTATTCCACGCGAAGCGCTCTCCCGCGCCTCTGCCTTCGACGGGATGGGGACGATGCTCTTGCGCCCCGTTGGATTGGCGGTAGCCGCCCCGTTGGCCAGCCTTCTGGGGGTGGGCCACACCATCCTCATCTTCGCCGCGGTTTCGCTGATCGTTATCGTGAGCCTGCTAGCGATACCGGCGGTTTGGAAGATGGAACTACCCGAATCTCTCTCAGAGAATTCTTAGCATCGACTGCGTATTCTTTAGGTTCTAGCCGTTTAAATACGGCGTAGGTAATTTCATGACGAAAGGGATAATTCAATGTCAATCTTCCAGAAGATCAATGGCCTGAGCACGATCTCCAAGCTCACCATCGGCTTCATTGCTGGGGCAACCGCTATTGGTGGAGTTGCTACTGCTGCTAACAGTTTGACCTCCTCTAGCGTTATAACCGCATGCGCTGATAATCGAACGAATGCGTTATATGCGAGCACAACTGGAACTTGTACAGGCAATAGAACTGCCGTCAACGTCGGAAGTGGCTCCCTAAAGAATATTGTAAATATAGTTGCACCTTCGGTTGTTACGGTCGACGTTCTGGATAGCACTGGTGCAGGCGACACTGGATCTGGTGAAATTATTAAATCGGATGCAACTGGCTCTTATATCGTTACAAACAATCACGTTATTGATGCGCTAACAGTTGCAGGCAATTCTTACACTCTCAATATTGATCTCAATAACGGCTTAAAAATTCCAGCCACATTAGTGGGTCGCGATATCTCTTACGATTTAGCCGTTCTACACGTTGCCACGCCTAACCTTCCGGCGATTGCAATCGGTGATTCATCTACTATTTCGATCGGCGATCCAGTAATTGCCTTTGGTTCCCCGCTAGGTCTTACCGGAACCGTTACCGCCGGAATTGTTTCGGCCTTAAATCGACCTGTATCCACACAGAGCACTAACTCGACAACTCAGTCCTATGTAGATGCCATTCAAACTGATGCCGCAATTAACCCTGGCAATTCCGGTGGCCCCTTGACCGACTCGAAAGGTCGCATGATCGGCATTAACAGTGCGATCGCATCCAATGCGTCTACAGGTAGCACCGCGGGATCTATCGGTCTTGGTTTTGCAATCCCAATAAATGAAGCGCAGCGCACTATCAACGAGATCATCACAAGCCCAACCCATACATCTACCAGACCAGTTCTTGGTGTCTACTTCGATCAAAACTTCACTGGAGTTGGAGCTAAGGTTTCACAGCTCGTTACTGGAGGAGCCGCTGAAAAGGCGGGAATTCTGGTCGGTTCGATCATCACCAATATTGGTGGAAGTCGAGTTCCAGATGCAGAAACGGCGATCGTTCGGATCCGCTCATATGCACCCGGCAGTACCGTCTCAATTACCGCAACGCTTCCTAGTGGGGTCAGTAAGGTATTTACCGTTACTTTGGGTTCGGCACCTTCGAATTCTTAAGAGGTTCAATCCGTGACAGACTATAGGGAGTGAATTTACTTAACTTAGAGTCGGTCTCGAAAGCCTTCGATATCCGCCCACTTTTGGATGGCGTCTCACTCGGCGTTGCTCAAGGTGAGCGGATTGGCGTGGTCGGCCGCAATGGTGATGGCAAGAGCACCCTTCTGAAGATAATGGCGGGCACCCTGGAGCCAGACGAGGGCCGTGTCGCGAAATCAAATGCGGTCCACATAGGGATCTTGAGCCAGGCCGATAACGCGGCCGCTGGCGCAACAATCCGCGAGGTTGTCCTCGGCGATCTGCCAGTCCACGAATGGGCTAGTAATAGCCGTATTCGCGAGGTTTTACAGGGCCTATTTGATGGCCATAGCGATGACCTGCTGGATCGTAAGTTTCACTCCCTCTCTGGTGGGGAGCGCCGTCGCGTTAATCTCGCCAAATTACTGGTCTCCGATCTCGATCTGATCTTGCTCGACGAACCAACAAACCACCTCGACGTAGAAGGGGTGGCCTGGCTCGCGTCACACTTAAAGTCGCGCATTGGTCTCTCGGTAGTCGTTATTACTCACGATCGCTGGTTCTTGGACGAGATTTCGGATCAGATCTGGGAAGTAGTTGGCGGCAAGGTGCTGGAGTACGAAGGCGGGTACTCCGCATTTGTTCTCTCTAAGGCCGAACGTTCTCGTCAATCCTCGGTTGAAGATAACAAGCGCAATATGTTGATTCGCAAAGAGTTGGCTTGGTTGCGTCGAGGCGCACCTGCGCGAACATCAAAACCTAAGTTTCGTATCGATGCGGCAAATACTTTGATTGCAAATGAACCACCACCTCGTAACGAGGCTGAACTTCTCAACTTTGCTGCTAATCGCCTCGGTAATACCGTGTATGAACTGCACCAAGCCTCTATTAAAGCGGGCGACTTAGAACTCCTGGAGAAGATTTACTGGAACATTGGTCCCGGGGATCGCATCGGAATCGTAGGCGTAAACGGCGCCGGTAAGACAACGCTGATGAAAGTATTGAATGGTGAAGGGAAGGTCTTTGCCGGCAAGCTTGTTACGGGAGTAACAGTTAAGGCCGCTTATTTGTCGCAACATCTTGAGGAGCTAGATCCCACTTGGCGCGTGTTAGAAGCCGTGGAAAAAGTAGCAAATAGAGTGCAGTTAGGAAACGGAAAAGAACTTTCTGCCAGTCAACTGTGTGAACGTTTGGGATTTAACAAAGATCAACAGTGGACTCCCGTCGGAGATCTCTCCGGTGGAGAGCGACGCCGTTTACAACTTACGCGCCTACTCATGGATAGCCCGAATGTATTGCTTCTCGACGAACCAACAAATGATTTCGATGTGGAAACTCTCACCGCTCTCGAAGATTTATTGGACTCTTTTGGAGGGACTCTCTTAGTTATTTCGCATGATCGATATTTCTTAGAGCGAGTCTGCGATACCTTTGTTGGACTGGTGGGCGATAAGTCACTCCGAGACTTACCGCGTGGAATTGAGGAATACCTTGAATTGCGCCGTACCGGCCTGGCCTCTGGGAATAAGGAATCCGGGGTAAAGAAAGAATCGAGCATTTTGGAGCAAAAGGCACTTAAGAAGGAGATTGCACGCATTGAAAAGCAGATGGAGCGCCGGCAAGCGAGAATTAATGAAATAACCATCGAACTTAACTCAGTTGCCGCTGACCATAATAGATTGATTGAACTACATACCGAGCAAGAGAATTTACAGCGTGAATATGACGAGCTAGAGACGGCTTGGTTAGAGCTGAACGTCTCTTAATTGCTGCGCTGATTGCTCTGGCTTCAAGTCCATGATGAAGGCTCCCATTGCAGCTTCGGAGCCCGCTAGATACTTAAGTTTCCCTGGAGCACGCCTGATACTCGTAATCTGCCAATGTAAACCTAAAACTTCGCGGCCAGAACGCACCGGTGCTTGATGCCATCCGGCGATATAGGCCATTGGAATTCCAAAAACTCCATCGAGGCGGAGCAATACCTCTTTCGCTACTTCGGGGAATGCGTCGGCAACGGTATCGCTGAGGTCAGCTAAATCCGGAATAAATACTTTTGGCGCCACATGAATTTCAAAGGGATACCGAGCGGCGAAGGGGACGTACGCGATCCAATGTTCATTCTGCGCAATAATTCGTACTTCATCTTTGATTTCGCGATCAATGATGCTCGTAAGCAATGGAACATGGTGTTTATCGTAATGCTCTTGCGCGACCTGCAACATCTTTGTTGTGCGTGGAGTGATAAAAGGGTAAGAGTAAATTTGTCCGTGCGGATGGTTGAGTGTGACCCCAACCTCCTCTCCCCGGTTTTCAAAGACAAATATCTGCTCTACATATGGCAGCTTAGATATCTCACGGGTGCGGTCGATCCAGGCGGCCAATACCGTGCGCATCTGTGCCAGATCTAGACTTCCGAAACTTCCATCGTGCCGATCGGAGAAAACTACGACCTCGCAACGCCCTGTGGCCTGAATGGTTTCAGGCGGAAGTTGATCGGATGGTGCGGCGAAAGATGGAGAACGATTTTCAAAGACGACGACCTCAAAAGTTGAGTCGGCGACCTCGGTACCGAAATCACTCTGTGTCGGGCAGAGCGGACAGAACTCTTTAGGCGGCAGGAATGCACGCGCTTGGCGGTGAGCGGCCATCGCGATCCATTCACCGGTGAGAATATCTTCACGCATGTCACCCGGAAGCGGCCTAGGCTCAAAAGGGCGCGAATCGACTGCGGTACGGGCCACAGCCTCCCGGTCATAATAAAAGATCTGACGCCCATCAAACATTTGAAGTTCAGTGCGCTTCACAAAGGCCATGGCGAGAGCCTAATCCATATCCGTTTTGCGGTAAATCAATGAGCAGAGGCGCGCACCGCAGCAGCAACAGAAGTAACAACTCGGGGATCGAAGACGCTAGGGACGATGAAGTTAGCGTTGAGCTGATCAGCACTAACGCACTCGGATATCGCATGGGCAGCAGCAACCAGCATCTCATCGGTGATCTTATGAATTCGTCCATCTAACAAACCTCGGAAGATGCCCGGGAAGGCAAGAACATTGTTGATCTGATTGGGGTGATCGCTGCGGCCGGTTGCTACGACAGCGGCGTACTTTCGGGCGATTACAGGGTCAATCTCTGGCTCTGGGTTTGCCAAAGCGAAAACGATCGAGCCGGGTGCCATCGAGGCGACATCTGATTCCGTTAATACATTCGGTGCGCTCACACCAATAAAGATATCGGCTCCAGCCATGGCATCGCTGAGCGAACCACGGAAATCACCGGGATTGCAATTATCAACGAACCAGGTCCGCATTACATCGTCACCTGGCTTGTTCTCGAAGACCAGTCCATCCTTATCAAAGCCAATAATATTCTTTGCTCCACTTGCAACAAGAAGGCGGGCGACCGCCGTACCTGCTGCTCCCGCACCGCTCATGACGATTTTGCTATCAGCAAGATTTTTCTTGACGAACTTCAGCGCATTTGTCATCGCCGCGAGAACCACGATGGCGGTTCCATGTTGATCATCGTGAAAAACTGGAATATCTAAGAGTTCACGTAACCGACGTTCGACCTCAAAGCAACGAGGCGCAGAAATATCTTCTAGATTAATCCCGCCGTAAACCGGGGCGATAATCTGCACGGTGCGAACGATCTCATCGACATCTTGGGTGTCCAGGCATACGGGCCAGGCATCGACATCGGCAAAGCGCTTGAAGAGCGCTGCCTTGCCCTCCATAACGGGGAGAGCTGCTTCCGGGCCGATGTTGCCAAGACCAAGAACTGCGGAACCGTCTGTAACTACTGCGACGGTATTTCGCTTGATAGTTAACCGGCGAGCATCTTCTGGGTCGGCGGCAATCGCCTGGGAGATACGTGCTACCCCGGGAGTGTAAGCGCGCGACAAATCATCGCGAGTTTTCAAAGGAACTTTTGAATTGACTTCGATCTTGCCACCGAGGTGCAATAAGAATGTCCGATCACTCACTTTACGAACTGTAAGCATGGGATTTTCTGAGATTGCAGCGCTGATTCGCTCTGCATGTTCGCTATCCAGTGCATCGCATGAAACATCCACAGTCACGCGATCAATAAATGATTCGACAACATCAAGCGCGGTGATTGAAGCGCCGGCCGCGGTGATCGCAGCGGTTATCTCCGCAACTGGCTGTGCAGAAGGAGGACCTTCTACACGAATTGTTATTGCATAACCAGGACTGGTTGATGCCATTACACAACTCCGTAAAGTCGGTCGCCGGCATCGCCGAGGCCCGGAATGATGTAGCCCTTCTCGTTCAATTTTTCGTCGAGCGCGGCCGTGACCAAAGTTAAATTGGCCGCCGAACCGGCAAACTCTTTCTCCAACGCGGCAACGCCTTCCGGAGAGGAGAGAATGCAGATCATTGTTATGTCAGTGGCTCCTAGATCAATTAAATAATGTATTGCAGAGATCAAAGTTCCACCGGTAGCAAGCATTGGATCTAGGACGAAACACTCGTGGTTGTGTAAATCTTGCGGGAGGCGATTGGCATATGTCTTGGCCTGCAGGGTCTGTTCGTCACGGACCATGCCTAAAAAGCCCACCTGCACAGAAGGCATGAGTCGGAGCATCCCATCGAGCATCCCTAGGCCCGCTCGCAAGATTGGAATAACGACGGCGTCGGGCTTAGCCATCAGTGCGCCTTGAGCGATTGCAACCGGGGTCTTCACCGTCACGGGAACGGTCTTCACATCGCGGGTGGCTTCGTAGGCGAGCAAGGTGACAATTTCGCCAACAAGTTCCCGGAAGATGGATGAGGGAGTCTTCTCATCGCGAAGTACGGTGACCTTGTGGGTAATGAGTGGGTGCTCTGCTACATGAACTTTCACGAACCCGACTTTACCCGTGGAATCCAACCTTGTCGCGTATCCCAATCAGTGGGACGATGGTGCTATGACGAACCAGGCTGAGTTCAATAGTGACGACTTCGGCGTGATCGCTTGGCGTGAAGATGGAGTGTGGCGAGCCTCACGACTTGTAAACACTCGGGACCTTGGTTCGATCATGGACCAGTTAAAGGCGCAACAGGGCGAGGGCGGCTCTGTGGCACTGATAGCGGTCGATGAAGAATTCTTTCTCATAGCTCGCAGCAACGGCCCATCGATGCAAATGATGTTGAGCGATGTGACATATGCCGTCGAATATGAAATCGCAGCAGACCTGATCGATGCGCTAGATCTCCCATATCCAGAAGATGATGATGACCCACAGCCAGGGGGCGATATTGACCTGCTCGCTGATTTTGGAATAAGCGCAATGGATCTAGAGGTAATGAGCGATGATCTTGAGATGTATCCCGAAGAGCAGATCACTCTGCTTGCCGGTCGATTAGGGTTCGGTGACCAGTTCGAACAACTCTATGATCGCAATTAATGGTTGATTATCTACCCTTGATGCGTGAAGCGATCGCGATCGCAAAGCTTGCGCTCATCACCGATGACGTTCCCGTAGGAGCCTTAGTCATCAATCCGGCGGGGGTAATTGTTGGACGGGGAAGCAATCAAAGAGAGATCGAGCGAGATCCGACTGCTCACGCCGAAATTGTGGCGCTGCGTCAGGCCGCCTTGGAGCAGAATAATTGGCGTCTGGATAACCACACCTTGTTTGTGACCTTAGAGCCTTGTGCCATGTGCGCTGGGGCCATCGCACAATCACGGATAAAGACGGTGGTATTCGGAGCTTGGGATGAGAAGGCCGGCGCAGTTGGTTCGGTCTGGGATATCTTGCGCGATCCGCGCAGCCCGCATCAGGTAGAAGTAGTTGCTGGCATTCTGGAAGATGAATGCGCTGCGCTCTTGCGGGAATTTTTTAAAGAGAAGCGTTAGGGCGTATCGTCACCCCTGGTGGCGTGTCTGAGTGGCCTAAAGAGCACGTCTCGAAAGCGTGTGTTGGGTAACCAACCGTGGGTTCAAATCCCACCGCCACCGCCATACATTTTGCGATACTAGTGATTGATAATGATTTCGTACGATGGGTTGAGAATCACTAAGTTGCCATCGGTTTCACCGACCATGCCTTCGGCACACAAGATAGAACCGACTTCCAGTCCAGTGATCTCGCGGCGGCCAATAAATTGCAGGGTAATTCCCCCAGTTTCATCCCAGATCTCGATATCAACATGCGGAGTGGAATTCGCCGGTGCATTTCTAATATTCGTAACATGTCCTTTGACGTGAGCGCGATGGCGCCATTGTGCAGCGGCAATCGGCTTAATATTTTCGGCGTAGTGGCTGGTTTCTTCCAGAGTAATCGGCTCATCATCGAGGCGACGAGTCTGCGATTTGGCCGGAATCTCTTCTGTGAGATCGGTTCCGTGCTCTTCGTGAACCGTTATCTGTCCGCCCGTAATGATTCGTTCGACATCAAAAGGAATAATTGTTGCGACCACTCGTGGGAGCTGTGAGATCGGATCGGCAATAGCTTCAGCGGTGCGATCATGCATAAGTCGACCAACAAAGCTCGAGTAAGAGCGCCGCGGTAATAGCAGGGTCAATTCCACGTCCGGCGAGGTGGTTGCTCTTATCGCATAATCAAGTGCCGCATTGGGAAGCCTACGGTCAGGGCAGTCAATAAACTCAATAGCCACATCTGCAAGGGCGGGATTGAGCATCCATGCCTTCTTGATATCTTCTGCGTGTTGATCATCGAGTACGAAGTGCACCGCTGAAACGCTCCGCGGATTAACACTGCGCGCATAACGAACTGCGCCGATCGTTGCGAGATCTACCGTGTCCACAAGTACGGTTACTTCGTGACGCGAAATAGTTACGGCGCGGGTATTAATTGCATCAACCTTAAGAGCGGTTTGCTCCAATCGATATCTGCGGTTTAGACGATTGAGTGCATAAACCAAAACGGGAGTAATGGCCAAGACCACCCAAGCGCCTTCTGTAAATTTAACAACTGCGAAAATTACAATGATTGCGGCGGAGACAATTCCCGAGAGCAAATTAACAATGTTTCGGTAGACCCAACCTTTATCTCTACTTTTGCGTGCTTTGGAGGCCATACCAAATCCCACGAGAGAGAAGCCGGTAAAGACTCCCAGCGCATAAAATGCCACCAGGCGGTTTACAGAGCCTCCGGTTACCAGTACTAGCGTCGTAGCGCCAGCGGCCAAAACGATAATTCCATTTGAAAATGCTAAACGGTGACCGCGCTTGCTTAATTGGCGAGGCAAGAAACCATCATTTGCTACGAAGTTAACGAGATAAGGGAAACCAGAGAAAGCCGTGTTTGCTCCAGTAATAAGAATCAACATGGTTGCCGCTTGTACGACGTAGAACCAGACCGTTCCAAAGGTAGCGGATCCCATCGTTGCTTTTACAACTTGTGAAATCACGGTTGGGGATCCTGATATGTAAGGCGTAGAGAAAGTTCGATGCGCGAAGTAGGAAACGCCAAAGACCATCGATCCCAGGATCACCGACATAGCGACCAAAGTCTTGCGTGCATTTACGCCTTCTGGAGTGCGGAAGAGCGAAACTCCGTCAGAGATTGCCTCAAGTCCAGTAAGTGAAGATCCGCCGTTTGCAAATGCGCGTAGCAAGATAAAGATCGCCGCAAAACTAAAGAGTCCTTGCGCATGCCCGATTGCAACAGCCCCATGAAGAGTCGTTGGATCATATTGCGGCAGGGTGCCGCGGATTATGCGGTAGATGCCAGTTATGAACATAACGCTTAATGACATTACGAAGAAATAAGTAGGTAACGCGAATGCGGCGCCTGCCTCTTTTACTCCACGGAGATTTCCAAAAGTTAAAATTGCAATCACGAGGAGGGTCATTACAACTTTGTAAGGTTGCAAGGATGTGAATGTTGAGAGGATTGCGTCGATACCCGCCGAGGATTGGATTGCTACGGTAACGGTGTAATCGAGCATCAGAGCTACAGCTGCAATTTGTGAGAAGAGCGGTCCTAAATTATCTCGCGACACCACATATGCCCCGCCGGATCGCGTATAGACCTGTACGACTTCGCGGTAAGAGAAAGTAACAATTACAAGTACTACTAGAACGACAACGGTCATCGGCATCAAGATCCCAAATGCCGCCAAACCAAATGCAGGGAGTAGGGCTAAGAGGATCTGCTCAGAGCCGTATGCAGATGATGAGATGCAATCTGATGCCAGAATTCCTAACGCGAAAGTTTTGCTCAATCGTTGGTGCGAGAGTGAATGTCTGTTGAGCGGCTTTCCCAAGACTGCCTTCTTAAGCTTGTAAGAAAGCGGATCTTTCAGGTGAGCATGCTCTTTGAGAACCTTGGGTTGCGGAGCGTTATCTATCCAAGCTTTTGGCACGATTACCTTCTTCTTGAGTCATGGCCCAATTAATTGATCAGGTGCAGATGATTATTTTAGGGTCAAAAATAGGCAAAGCTACTCTGAAGGGCTGAAATTTCACTTTTTGGTTGGCTAACGCCCTATCTCTAAGGAAAATAGCCGCTTGCGGATATGAAGATGGTCTCTAGAGCCCTAACTGCACCCTAGCTTCACTATTGGCGAATTGATCCCTTAGGTTCTGAATTTTCTCTTCATCGCTGCCGCTCAACTCGAAGAACGAAAGGGCATTTGAGAAGGTTTCTCCATGATCTCTGGAAACCTTAAAGTAGGAACCTTTGTCATCGATCCAATAGCGGATCACAACTGGTCCTTGAACCACGCGGAGCAACCGGTTGCTAAGCAACTCTTTGGCCTGATTCTCGTATCGTGATTGATTGTTTATGTAGAGCTCTACTAAAAGCGCCACGAAAGCCTCATGGCCTTTATCGGCGAGGTTTCCCCCGACTTCTGTTGGATTATTATCCATAGCCCAAGTTTAACTCAAGTGCCACATGCAAGGGGAACAGTTAGCGGGGATCGAGTTCGACCCGCGTAAAGCCACTTTCCATTTATCAAAGCTTTCGAGAAGGCTATTCCATAGTAGCGAGTCAGTTCGCCCGTCTTACACACCCGCGTTGTTCCGTTGTTATAAACAATTGGCCCAGAGGACGAAGGCGCCAATGGGTTCGTTTCGGATTTCGTAACTTCGTGATCCTCAAGGAGTTCAGTTTTATAGATTATTACAGTAAGTGAAACCCGTTGCTGTGCAACATTGCAGATAGACCGAGCTTTCATGATCGCAAAATCCCAGAGATGGCCTCGGAAGTTATCCACACTCACGGAAACTTTGATGCAATGATTCTCTCTGAACGGTGAATAAACCAAAAATTTAACCGTTTATAGGAGTCCACATGAAAGCAGTTACTTATAAGCGATACGGTTCAGCGGAGGTCCTAGATATCGAGGACGTAACACTTCCTGAACTGTCGGCTAATCAAGTGCTCGTGCGAGTTTGTGCCGCCGGTCTCAACCCCGCTGACTGGCATCTGATGCGCGGTACTCCTTACCTGGTGAGGGCACAGAGCGGTTTAAGGCGCCCAAAGAATATTCATTTTGGCGTTGATATGGCCGGAGTAGTTGAAAAAGTGGGAGAAGAAGTCCTCGGGCTAAAGGTAGGTGACGCGGTATTTGGCGGCAGCCGTTATGGGATTAGTGAATATGTTATTACCGCTCAAAAGAACATCACAACGATGCCGCAGAATCTGAATTTTGATCAGGCGGCAGCGATTCCCGTGGCTGGGTACACAGCTCTGCAGGCAGTTAGAGATAAGGGCAAAGTCAAACCAGAGCAGAGCGTATTAATTGTTGGTGCTTCTGGCGGAGTTGGAACTTTGGCCGTTCAAATTGCAAAATCCTTTGGCGCTGAAGTAACGGGTGTTTACAGTACTAGAAATATCGATCTCGTTAAATCAATCGGCGCCGACCACGTTATTGACTACACCCAAGAAGAATTTTTCAAAAGTGGCAAGAAATTTGACGTTGTTATTCAAGCGGCCGGTAACTACAGCCTCTCGGAATTGAGGAGAGCGTTAAAACCCAAAGGAGTTTTGGTTAAAGCTGGGGATTCAAGTGGAACCAAAGGGCAGTTCGGATGGGGATTTATTTTTGGGATGTTAAAAACGTGGATTGTTTCTAAATTTACTGGTCAATCCCTCGGTGGGATGTTGGCCCGAACTAACAGCGCCGATCTGAAAACTCTGAGCGATCTGGCTGCGGCTGGAAAATTAACGCCAGTGATTGATCAGGTTTTCCCCATGGGCAAAGTTAGAGAGGCAGTGCAACATTTAGAGACCGGCCACGCCCGTGGAAAGGTCATCATCTCTATTTGAGTTCAGTCCGCGGAGAATGAGGGATTTGAACCCTCGAAAGGTTGCCCTTTACACGCTTTCCAAGCGTGCGCACTCGGCCGCTATGCGAATTCTCCAGTGCGGGCCTCTCGGCCAGCGAGTC
>Ga0194061_1000308_pt1 | contig 30329 bp, 17 predicted proteins | sample SepL2221m_MetaG_FD_163423 | JGI IMG/M metagenome (GOLD analysis project Ga0194061, IMG submission 163423) | Anoxic zone freshwater microbial communities from boreal shield lake in IISD Experimental Lakes Area, Ontario, Canada - Sep2016-L224-21m | ecosystem: Environmental > Aquatic > Freshwater >... | reverse complement strand
TTACTACGCCGTGCGCGGATTGGCCGAGATCGGTCCCAGCGCCCGGGACGCTGTTCCTGCGTTGATCCCTGTCTTGAATGACATCAGCGAGTCCGTCCGAACCGGCGCTGTCGAAGCGCTTGGCGAGATTGGAATCGCTTCCGACGAAGTCGTTTGTGGCGTCGTGTTTCTCTTGCAGGACCCCAGCGTATCGGTTCGCGCCCGGGCAGCCATCACGTTGGGAAAATTCGGCCCGGCGGCGGACATTCATCGCCCTGCGCTGACTGACATGCTCACCGATCCGAACGTCGATGTCGGCATCAATGCGGCACTCGCGCTCGCGTTGACCGGCGAACCCACTCCCGATGCAGCGCGACTTTACGCGCTCGCGTTGACGCGTGACGGAGCCATGCGCAAAGTCGCCGCAAACGCGCTCAAAAAAATCGGTGCGCCCAGCGTCGAGGCGCTCCTCGCATTAATGAATGATGCGAAGGACCGCGACGTGCGACGCGAAGCCGCGACCATGCTCGGCAAACTCGGCGACGTCGCGCGGCCTGCCGTCCCGGCGCTTGTGGCAACGCTCACCGATCCCGATCTCGATCTCCAAAATCGCGCAGCCCAAACACTTATCGAATTGGATGCCGCACCCGTTGAAGCCTCCATGCCTCTCATTCGCCTCATGAAAGACAGCAGCGAATTTCGAGTGAAAGCACTCTTGTCGTTTGAAAAAATGAACGAACACGCCACCGTTCTTCCACTCGCGTTGATGCAATCAAAAGACGATGTCTATGCCCGCCGCGAAGCGATGCGAATCCTCACGCGACTGGCGCCGCGATTCAAACAAAACCCCGACGCCCTGCTGATCGGCCTGAGCGATGCTGACGAGACGGTCCGAATCATGACCCTTGAGGCCCTGGCGAAAAGTGGCTGCGCCGCGAAGCCGCTGATCGCTCCGCTTTCTGCGGCGATGGTGGACACATCGCATGACGTTAAGAATCAAGCGGTACGCTTGCTGGCTACTTTTCACGACGATCCGGGCGCTGTCGTGGCACTCGCCGTCGCGCGCTTGAACTCGAAGAGCGCAACCGTGAAAAGCGAATCTGGTAAAGCTGTATTGGCCGCTGGCGCACACGCACTGCCCGCGCTCTCGGTGCTGCGCGCTGCGTTGAAAAGCGATGACACATACGCTCGCGAATGGGCGGTCCAAGCTCTGATCAACATCGGGCCGGCGGCGTCCGACGCCATTCCGGAACTCATCGAATCGCTCATTCGTTTTAAAACAAACCGGGCTGAAGTGGCAAAAGCGCTCGGAGCCATCGGAGCCAAAGCGGTTGATCCGGTGTTAACACTGTTGACCGCTACCGATCCCGCCATTCGCGGATCAGCGGCGCTTGCCCTGGGGTACATCGGCGAACCTGCGCTATCAAAAGTGAAGCCGCGCATTGACGATCCCAACCCCGACACGGCAGAAGCCGCTGTGAACGCACTCGCCAGCATGGCCCCAGCATCCGCCCCGGCAATTCCCGATTTAATTCGCGTCGCCATGTCCAAAGTGATCAAGGTTCAATACGCAGCGGGAATCGCTCTGGGTAAAATGGGGCCGCTGGCTACTCCTGCCTTGATCGAAGAATTGAAGAAGCCCGACGAAACGGTCCGCTCCGTCGCGGCGATCACGTTGGGTTATACCGGCAAGAAATCCGTGCCGATGCTCATCGACGCGTTGCGCGCGGAGCACGATCCGGTCACGATCAGTGTGCTGATTTACAGCCTCGCTCGCGTCGGCCCCGCCGCATCCGAAAGTATTCCGGCAATTTTGGAGATCGCCGGTCGCCCGTTCCAACCCAAAGACCGCGCGGCCATCTGGTCGAATTGCGCGTCTGCACTCGCCACCATTGGAGCCGCCCGCGAAACGTCCGTACCCGTCTTGTTCGGCATGTTGTCTGCTGAAGACAAGCCCGCTCATTATTACGCGTCAGCCGCCCTGCGTAGTTTGGGCAGCGACGATCTGCGCGTCCCGCCGTTGACCGACGCGCTTAAAAACGGCGCAGCCGCTTATGTCGGTCAAGCGCTGCGCCCCTTTGGCCGCCCCGGCATGTTGCAACTCGTCGCCGAAATGGAAGCTGGAACGCCCGAGATTCGCGATGCCGCTGCGCGAGCGTTCGCGTATCTCGCTCCGGATTGCGTGCCATTTTTAGTAAAAACGCTCGACGACAATCCCGCGTCGCCCGCGTCAGCCATCGGCGTGATACTTGCAATTGGTGAAGTTCGCGCAGTTGAAATCGAACGACGCTCCGTCAAGACCGTGACCGCAAAATCTCAGGAAGAATTACAGAAAGCGCTCGACGCATGCACTCCTTCGTTGCAGAAGCGCATTCAAAACGGCACACCGGACGAGGCCGTGGCGGCTTTATGGGCGCTCGGAAAGCGCGACGGAATTGGACTCGAAGGCGTCGTCAAAAAATTCGCCGAATGTTCACCCGATTTACATTCACGCGCGATGCCCACGCTCAGCTATTACGATGTGAAAGGCCAGGGCCGAGCACTCGTGCCAGCCCTCCCGATTTTATTGAAAGACTGTGGCATTGGATCAGTGGCCATACGAAAGCAAAAAGCTGCATGGCTGGAAAACGCAGGTTATTATGCTGAATCCGCGCCGGCGTTGGCCGATGCTTTGGAAGATCCGATCATCACGATTCGAACCGTGGCAAGCGCGGGTTTAAAAGCACTCGGTGCCGAAGCTCGCGGTTGTGTTCCGAAACTGGTTCATCTGTTGGACGAAGGCGCTCCCAACTCGGCGCTGTGTGCTTCAGCCGCTTTGACTTCCATAGGCTCACCCGCAGCCCCAAAACTCTTCGACGCCATCAATATCGGCATCCCGAAGTTCCGTGCGACCGCCTTCGCAATTCTCGCCACGATGAAACTCAACGCCCATGTCGAACGCCTCGCCGATCTGGCTGCTGACGACCGCGATGACGTCAGTGTGAACGCGCTGCGTTTGTTGGGAGCACTCAAAGAAGGCGCACGCCCCGCCGAAGCCAAAGTCCGCGCCTTGCTCGCGCGGGACAATGACCTCGTGTTCCAAGCGAGTGTCCAGACCCTGGCGAAAATGGGTGTGAACACCTTCGCTGCGCTCGCACCACTGACCGAAAATCCCAATGCGGATTTGGCACTGCGCGCGATCAAGGGCCTCCAAGGCGTTCTGCCGAACGATGCGGGTACGGTAATCGAGTTCGTTAAGAAGGGCATGAAGAACGAAAATCCGGAAGTCCGCGCCGCATTGATTTTATTGTTACCCGGAAAAGCAACGGGCACCGCCGCGTCGATGCCTCTGATGGCCGCCGCGTTGAAAGACCCGAGTTATATGGTGCGCGTCAACGTCGCTGTGTGGCTCTTTGACAACGCGCCGTTCCGCCCTGATTTGGGCATTCCGCTGCTGCTTATCGGGATCAAGGATCCATATGTCACGGTCAATACTGTTTCCTCGCGTGCTCTGATTCAGATGGGCGAAAAGTCGAAAGCGATGGTCCCGGAATTGCAAAAAATGCTGGCTGAGCCTGCTTTAGCCACACGCACGTCAGCCGCGCGCGTTCTCATCAAAATCGGTGTCGATGATCCGCTGGCGCAATTGATTTACAACGAATCAAACATCGCCGCCAAAGTCGAAGAATACCAGGCCAAACAGGAGCAGTATTTCGAAGAACATTTCACGCAGGAAAACGTCCACCATTTCGCGGCCGCGTTTTTAGACACATGGGGCGAAGCCGGAAAAGAGTATGCGAGCAAAGTGGACGCGGATGGAACTTTTAACCTCACCGGCTATAGATTGAAAGTCTTGTCCCGCCAAACCGCGCGCGCGGAAGGAGGGGCCAAAGACTACGTGAAGACGGGTGTGCTGGTCAACGGACATGCGCTGCTTGCTTGGCCTGCGCAGCCGGGTGTAAGCGGGCGCATCGCCTACATGAGCGGCCCGGATGGCGCGCTCTATCAACGCGCGGTCAAAGCCGACGACGCGCCGAAGTACGCGGAATACGCCGCCGCTTTTGATCCCGGGCCGGATTGGCAGAAGACGTTCACGCCTGTGAAAAATGCCGTGCGCCCCATTCCGCGCAGCTATTACAAAGACAATTCGCAGAAGGCCGAGCAGATGGAGTTTTAAATCAACTGCTTGTCCTTCAATTCCGCTTTCGCGTATGCGTACACAATCGGTGCGATGATCACGCCCGGAATTCCGAACGCGGCTTCGAACGCAACCATCGCCAGTAGAATCTCCCACGCCGCCGCGTTAATCTCGTCACCGACGATGCGCGCGTTCAAGAAGTATTCGAGCTTGTGGATCACCACCAGAAACACCAGCGACGCAACCGCCACGCTCGGCCCGACACTCAGCGAAATAATCGCGATCACCGAATTCGAAACCAGATTGCCAATCACCGGCAGCAAGCCCGCGACGAACGTCACAATCACAAGCGTCGTGGCAAATGGCAAATGCACTCCGAAGAGCGGGAGAATCAGCAGGAGATAAATTCCCGTGAACACTGTGTTCAACGCGGAGATCTTCACCTGCGCGAAGAAGACCTGTTGAAACGCTTTCGAGAAGCGGCGAACGCGTTCGAAGAATGCCGTAGACAGTGGGCCACCGGGTGCGGAGTCATGGAACGACAACATCGCGCCGATGACGACGCCGATGATCGCATGCAAAAACATTTTCCCGGAAGCGCCACCCATTTGCTGTAACTCGGCGGAGTGTTCTTTCAGCATGTTGACCGCGTGAAAATGAATACTTTCCGCGTCGGGGATCCAACCACCAATTCCCTTGGCCGTAAACCAAACGCGGAACTGGCCGACCACTTCAGTCATCTTGTCCAACATCGCCGGATAATCGCCAAAGCGCCCGCGCACGACTGCAACAACTGCTAACACGATCCCGGCAGAAATGGCCGTCAGGCCCAAGCCGATGATCGCGATCGCCGCCACCTTCGCCTTATGCCCGGCCACTTTCACTGACGTCAATCGTCCCGTAATGCGATGAACCAGTGCGTACACGAACAGCCCCGCGAGCAGCGTTGATAAAAGTTGGTGGCAGAGTACGAAGACGATCCCGAGCGCGATCAGCAGCCAGCACACGATTTCGTGTTTGGATGTCGTGACTTTCGCCGGGGCAGCAACGGGGGCCGAAGCGGGCGTTTCCATGATGAGCGTCCTTGATGTGAGTTTTCATCATGTTACTTCGAAACCCTGGATTGTCCAAACCCGCGCGATTTTGCGATGGTTTTGAGCGATGAATTCACGTCCAATTACGTCTGAAGTGTAATCGAAATTCAACGCGTTGGTTCGAGAAACCACGTGCCGATTCAGATGGGCTGTGTTATAAAATCAGTTCGTATTCACCGGAGGAATTTACTTTGTTCAATCGCGCCGCACTTGTTTTTCCGCTCCTTGTTTTGAGCTTTGTCTCACACGGACTCGACGCTCAAAAATCCGCCACGCCGTCCGTCCCCGCCGATGTTGTCGCCGCGATGGACGCCTTGCCGCTTGAAGCTCGTCCGCTTGAAATGCGCCGCGCAAAGAATGGTGCGATTTACGCGAAGCTCCGCAACGGGTGTGAAATCATCATCTTCGAAAAACACGCGGCGCCCGTCGTCTCAGTCCAAGGCTGGATGCGCACCGGCGGCATTCACGAATCGCATTGGGTCGGCGCGGGCTTGAGCCACTTCTGCGAACACATGATGTTCAAAGGCACGACCAAGCGCCCGACCGGCGTCCTCGATCAGGAAATTCGTGGAGCTGGCGGCGACGACAACGCCTACACCAACAGCGAGCGCACCGTCTATTACATCACCTGCCAGTCGAGCGGTTTTGAGACCTCGTTCAATGTCCTCGCCGACATGTTGATGGACTCCACGTTCCCGCCTGAAGAAACCGTGAAAGAACACAAAGTCGTCTATAAAGAAATCGAGCGTTTCCTCGACAACGCCGACGGCGTATTGTGGGAAACGTTCGAACAAACGCTCTTTCAAGTCCACCCCTACCGCATCCCAGTACTCGGCTACCCGGACCGTTTTCAACGCGTCACACGCGATGAAGTCTGGGGCTATTATCAGGAGCGTTATTCGCCGGATTTGTGTTGTTTCGTCGCGGTCGGTGACGTTCTGGCGAAAGACATTATGCCGAAAATGGCCGCGACGCTGGGAACCTGGAAACGCAAAAGCGTCCCGCCCGCGCCGATTGACGAAGAACCCGAACAACTCGCTCCGCGCCATGTCCAGATCACGCACTCACTCTGCCAAGTTCCGAAGCTGATGCTCGGCTATCCCGGCATCGCGCTCCGCAATGATGACCTCTACGCGATGGATTTGCTCGCGAGCATTCTTGGAGACGGACGCTCCAGCCGCTTGTCCCGGGACGTCAAAGACAAAGGCATCGTCACCGATATTTCCGCCAGCGATTACACGCCGATGTACAAAGGTTATTTCGTCGTCAACGCCTCGATGGAAGTGGGCAAAGTGGATGCCGCGCGTGACGCGATTGTCGCCGTTGTAGAAGGCATGAAAACAAATCCGCCGACAGCCGCTGAATTGGATCGCGCCAAACAAAAAATGAAGACCGCGCGCGTCACGGCTCAAATGACTGCCGATGGTCTCGCCGGAACGCTCGGAGCTGATTGGATCGTCGCCGGCGATCTGGATTTCTCGGACCTCTACGTCGAACGCATTCAGCGCGTCACCGCCGACGACATCGTCCGGGTCGCGAAAAAGTATCTCGTCGCTGAAAAATTAAACGTCGCCGTCATGCTGCCCAAAGAAGAGTTGAAAGCGCAGGCTGCTGCCGTCCAAAAAGAGAAGGGCCAGGACGCGACGCTTCAAGACGAATTGAAAGCATTGCAGGCCGATCCGAGCGTGGAGGGTGCGACGCTGCTCGCCGACAAAGCGATCTTTGAATTCAAATTGAAAGCCAACGGAGTCCGCGTCGTCGTCCGCGAAGACAGCTCGTTGCCGCTCGTCAGCATCACTCTCGCCGGATTAGGTGGAACGCGTTGGGAGCCCGCCGACTTGGGCGGTTCAGCCAACCTCATGGGCGACATGCTGGACCGAGGCACCGCATCGCGCAGCAAATTAAAAATAGCTGAAGAATCCGAAAACATGGGCGCGACGGTGGGCAGTTTCGCAACGAAAACAACGTTTGGACTCAGCGCGACCGGCCTCAAGCAGGACGCGGCTAAACTCCTCGACATCTCCGCCGATTGCCTGTTGCATCCTTCATTTCCCAATGATGAATTGGCGCTGCTCAAACAAGAGACGCTCCAGGCCATTGCGCAGGAAGACGAATCGATCACATCCATGAACACGAAGATTCTCCGTCCCCTCCTTTATGGCAATCATCCGTACTCGCGCCAGACGTTGGGCACACCCGAATCAGTTGCAAAGATCACGGCGGACGACTTGAAGAAGCTGCATGCCGCCTGGGTTCATCCCGAAAATATTTCCATCGGAATTGCTGGCGACATTTCAGCGGCAGAAGCGTTGAAACTCGTCTCCCAGCATTTCGGTGGATTGAAGGCCGGAGTGTTTAAGGCTCCAGCCGTCGTACCGATGCCAATACTCGGAAAAGGTGTCACTGGCGAAGTCTCTAAAGAGGGCATTCGCGGCGCAGTGTTGACGCTCGCATTCCGTGGCACGGATGGAAAAAGCGCAGACCGCGAAACGCTCGATCTGATCGCAAATCTTCAGTCTGGACTCGGCGGACGCTTGGGCGTCGCCTTACGCGAAAAGCTCGGCCTCGCGTACGAAGTCTCCGTCCACAACGATTCACAACTCGATGGCGGCGCAATATTCTTCTACATCAAAACCGACAACAAATCGCTCGACCAATCGCTTGACGGCATGTGGAAAGAAGCCAATCGCCTGCGCGATGAATTGGTCCCGGCGAAAGAACTCGACTCCATCAAAAACTTCCTTGCCGGCGACGAAGCGATTCAATTGCAAAGCCAGCCCGGCGTCGCGACGCGCCTCGCTCTCTCGCAGCTTTTTGGTGAAGGTGCCGCGCATGTGTTCACGCGCAAAGAACGCCTTGAAAAAGTAACGCCCGATCAAATCATGGCGGCCGCGAAAAAGTACCTCGATCCCGACAAATGGGTGAAGGCTGTTTTGAAAGCGAAGGAATAAACATCCGTTTCGAGTTTCGAGTTTCGGGTTCCGGGTTGAGTGAGACTATGAATCAAGTTATGCTGAAAGTCGTGTTGGTGGTCCAGGTACTGTTTGCTGGGGCGCTGTTGTATGTAGGGTATTCCTCCCGAGAGAGCCGAAAAGTCGGCTATCTCGAACTCACACACCGCGTCACGGCGGGCCAAGCATCACTCGATGATTTTGATAAACTGTCCGGCTTCCTCCCGGAAACGGCGGACAAGGCGGTCGTGCGGTCGTTGTTTGGATTGCCAACCGCGCGCGTACGATCAAGTTTTTTGAATGACCAAGAGCAGACTAAAATCGAGAATGATGTGTGGATCTATTATCCGCTCGGACAAAACGCTGCGCCCGTTGATACAGTGGACATCGAAAAATGGAGTGGACCCGTTGACTGCTTCATCATTCAATTCAACGATCGCGGTCGGGCAACGAGCCGGAAAGCCAACGTGCCTCATCCACTTCGAGTGCAGCCGTTAACAGCACCCGCCGCGAAGTAGACGAGAATAATTTGCGCGTGATTTCGCGCCGAACGGTTTAGTCGATAATCGAATGAAGAAGGACGAGCTTATAGTCCGTCTAATTCCCTGAATCATACCACCTCTTTAAGGAAGAGTCCTCTATGTCCTCAAACCTCTCCCGCCGAAACATGCTCAAAGGTTCAGCCGCCGTAGCCGCCGGAGCAGCGCTGCTATCCGCGCGCCCGAGTTACGCCGAAGACGATCCGACGTGGAAGATTGAAAAAGGCCGGATCAAGCAATCTGTCGTGCCGTGGTGTTTCAAGAACGTCACTGTTGATGGAGCGAAGTATTCGATCAACGAAGAAGAACTGGCCATCGCGTCGGCCAAGATGGGCTTGAAATCCGTGGAACTTTGCGATCCAAAGCATTGGCCGATGTTGAAGAATCTCGGGTTGACCTGCGCGATTGCCGGCAGCCATGGTTTCGTCAGCGGCTTCAACCACGTCGAGAATCATGCGATGTGTATCGATAAGGTCACGAAGTCCGTCGAAGCCGCTGGTGATTTCGGCTGCCCCAGCGTGATCTGTTTTTCAGGCATGAAAAAGCTCGATCCAAAAGATCCGAAGTGTCCGGACATCTCGGACGAAGACGGCCAGAAGAACATGGTCGAGGGTCTCAAAAAAGTCGTCGGCTTGGCCGAGAAGAAGAAGGTCACGCTCTGTATCGAAGTCCTGAATTCACGCGTGGACATCAACATGAAGGGCCACCCCGGTTATCAGGCGGATACGTTGGAATGGGCCGTCAAAGTCTGCGACAAAATTGGCTCGCCCAATTGCAAAATCCTCTTCGACATATACCACATCCAGATCATGGAAGGCGACATCATTACGCGCATCAAGCAGTACAAAGATTATGTCGGCCACTACCACACCGCTGGAAATCCCGGGCGCGCCGAGATCGATGACACGCAGGAAATTAACTACGCGCCGATCATCCGCACGATCATCGAAACGGGCTACACGGGTTTTCTCGGCCAGGAATTTATTCCTCGCAGAAAAGACCTGCTGGGCTCGTTGCGCCAAGGCGTGAAAATTTGCGACGTGTGATCGTAAAGCGATCACTACAGCACGGAGCAGAGTACTGCTCCGTGGCAACCGCGCGATTCGTTCGATATTTTTCGGAAGCCATCATCATGAAATTCTTGCGCCATTTCGCATACGCCATCGTTATCGCCGGGACCGTGTCGTTCGCTACGTTTGCCGACGGTGATGACGAAAAAAATCCTGCCGGGCACTCCACACACGGCGAAGCCTTCAATGAAGGTCCGCGCCAAGCCGCTTATTTGATGGAGGGCATGCCGAACGTTCATTTCGCGGTCACTCACAGTGTTCCGGAGGCACAGAAGTTTTTCGACCAAGGCGTCGGACAGTTGCATGGATTTTGGTATTTTGAAGCCGAACGTTCCTTTCGCCAGGCCGCTAAACTCGACCCGAAATGTGTCATGGCGTATTGGGGCATGGCCCGCGCGAATATCAATAATCAGGAACGTGGACGCGGATTTTTGAAGAACGCGTTCGATCGCAAAGCGGAAGTCACCAAGCGCGAACAGATGTGGATCGACAGCCTCGCTGCGTACTACCGGTTGAGCACAATGCCTCCTGCGAAAGAGTCACCGAAGACGGCGAAAGACGCGCTTCCGGCCACAAAGGACTCGCCCAAGGTTGAAAAGGACACAGCGAAGACCGCTAAAGACACAAAGCCACCGAGCGAAACTCGCGACGCAGCCAAGCAACGACGCAAGGACCTGATCCGTGCGCTCGAAAGCATCTGCGAAGAATTTCCCGACGATGTCGAAGCCAAAGCGTTTCTCGTCTTTCAGATTTATGACAACAATGGCGACTGGCCCATTGGCAGCCGCATGGCGGTTGATGCGCTGGCTCGGGACGTGCTCCGCGTCAATCCGATGCACCCGGTTCACCATTATCGTGTTCATTTGTGGGACGGAAGCGAAGACGCGCGGCGCTCGCTGGATTCTGCAGCGCTGTGCGGACAATCCGGCCCCGGTATCGCGCATTTGTGGCACATGCCCGGCGGTCACACGTACACGCCCGTCAAGCGCTATCAGGATGCAGTCTGGCAGCAGGAAGCGTCCAATCGCGTCGATCATTTTCACATGATCCACGACGGCGTGATGCCGGATCAGATTCATAATTACGCGCACAATTCAGACTGGCTCTCACGTAATTTCTGCGTGATCGGTCGTGTGCATTTGGCGATGGACATTGCGAAGAATTTGGACGAAATGCCGCGCCATCCGAAGTACAACACGCTGGGCCTTGCGAAGGCTTTGCCGGGATATAATTCGTCCAACGCCAGTGCGAAGCTCGCACGAGAACGCCTGATCGAAATTCCCCAGCGGTTTGAATTGTGGGACGACTTGATCGGCTTGGAAAAATCCGGACATCTTGACCCGTATCAAGATCCGACCGAACAAAGCCGAGTTCTTCGGACACTGGCCGTCGCCCATTATTTCAAAAAAGATTTCACTGCCGGAGATGCGCTGGTGAAGAAAATTTCCGAGACGCACCGCGCCTTGTTGGAAGAGCGTTGCGCTGCTTCGGCTGAGGCTGAATTGAACGCAGTCCGCGCAAAGAAGCCTGCGGCTGATATTTCAAAAGCGCGTGAGGATGCTCAAAATGCGCTGAACGAGCCGCTGAAAAAAATCGCTCACCGCATCGAAGAATTGGAAGCGATTCGGTTGTTCAATGAAGGTAAACTCAAAGAAGCGCTGGCGAAATTCGGCAAGCTCGACGCTATCCCGCGCGAGTTGAGTATTCGTCTCCGCTTCGAAATGGGCGACAAAGCTGAAGCCGAAAAACAGGCACGTGATTATGCCAAATCGGGAGTCAACCACATCCCACCGCTCGCGATTCTCGCCGATATTTTGTGGCGCAATGAGAAACAGGACGAGGCCAAAGAGACGTTCAAAAAGCTACGCGACCTGGACGGAAAAATGGACCTCGACCTCCCGATGTTCAAGCGCTTGAAACCCATCGCCGCCGCGCTGAATTTGCCGGAGGATTGGCGCGTCGACAAGCCCATTGGAAAAGACACCGGTGTGCGCCCAACACTCGATTCGCTCGGACCGTTTTTGTGGAAGCCATCGCCCGCGCCGTCGTTCTCGTTGCCTGGCCCAGGCGGCGGGCTTTACAGCCCCAGCCAGTACCCGGGGCAGCCGATGCTCGTTATGTTTTACCTCGGCCACGAATGCAAGCATTGCATCGAACAACTCAACGCATTCGCGCCCGTGAACAGCCGCTTCTCCGAGATGGGTGTAAAACTCTTAGCGATTGGAACCGATGCACCTGAAAAAGTTGGGTTGACGTTGTTGAAATCGAAAACGGACAACGGCTTCCCGTTTCCGATTTTGTCGGACCCCGAGAAGCGCGTTTTCAAAGCGTACCGCGCGTTCGATGACTTCGAAAACATTCCGCTTCACGGCACGTTTCTGCTGGATCGAAACGGCATGATCGTGTGGCAGGACATCGGCTACGAACCGTTCACGAACGTCGAGTTTCTGCTCGCAGAAACGAAGCGCCTGCTCGACTTGAAACGCAATCTTTAAGCAGTTCCGCACTTGATGGCATCGAGCCGCTCGATCAGCGCCGGGTGCGAATAATGGTAGGCGCTGAAAAGTGGGTGCGGCGTCAGGTTGCTCAAGTTTTTCTCCGAGAGTTTCAATAACGCACCGGCCATCGATTGCGTGTCGGTCTGAGCGGATGCGTACGCGTCGGCTTCGTATTCGTGTTTCCTGGACAGCGCGTTGAAGAACGGCCCACTCCAGAACGTCAGCGGTCCGGCGATCAATGAACACAGCGCCAATCCCTGCGCGACGCCCAGCGGAGTATGCGAATCTGCCGGCCACATGCCTCCGCCAAACGCGGCATACAACGGCGGCCAATGCAGCACCAAATTGAGCGCGTAAAAACCGCCGAGCATCATCCCGCACGCGAGCAGCATACTTTTGGGAATGTGCCTGAGTTTGTAATGCCCGATTTCATGCGCGAGAACGGCAGTGAGTTCCACTGTTGAAAGCTGTTCAATAAGCGTGTCAAATAAGACGATGCGCCGGGCCGAACCGATGCCGGTGAAGTATGCGTTGGAATGCGCGGAGCGCCTTGATCCGTCCATCACAAAAATGCCGCTAGTACCAAATGCGCAGCGTTGCGCGAGAGCGTTCAACGCGCGCCGAAGCTCGCCGTCTTCAAGCGGCATGAACGTGTTGAAAAGTGGCGCGATCAGCATCGGATACAGGATAAACATGAGCAATTGAAACGCGATCATGAAGAGTGCGGCCCACAACCACCACAGCGATCCGGTGTGCAGGATCAGCCAGATCAGCGCGAAAATCAAAGGGACGCCGAGGACCGTCGCGAGGATGCCGCCTTTGAAGCGGTCCATGATCCACATTCCGAATGTCGATGTATTGAATCCAAATTTCGCCTCGATTTTAAACGTATTATAGAGATCCAGCGGAGTGCCTATCAAGGCGCCGACGAACGAAAACACGAGTAGAAAAACGGCACCGCTCAGAAGTTCGTTGGGCACGAGGCGAGCCGTTTGTGCGCTCAACCAGGGTAGTATTCCGCTGAACAAAAAAAGCAGCGCAATCCCAGCATTTTCGAGTGCGGCAATATGCCCGAACGATGCGCGGGCCAGTGTGTATGCGACACTCTTGCGATGCGTCTCCGGATCGACAATGCCTTGCAACGATGCAGGAACTGCGCTCGCGTTCGCCTTCACATGCCTTACGTTCAAGCCGGCAAGTGCGCGCTCAAGTATGAATTCGAGCGCGAAGAAAAAGATAAAAACCAGCGGGATGAGGGTGTCGTAGCGCATAGGCGTTTGAATGTAGGGCGCACCCGGTGCGGCGTCCAGTCGATACTTGCTCACGTGAATTCGCGAGCGCGTCCGCCTACACTAATCCTTTGGAAACGTGACCGAAATAGCAGTCCCTTTTCCAACGGTGCTTTCAATGTTCAAGGACGCGCTGTGGAGTTTGGCGATGGTGTTGACGATGGCCAGGCCGAGACCGACTCCGCCCGATGTTTTGGTGCGCGATCGATCCACGCGGTAAAAGCGGTCGAAAATATGCGGCAAATGCTCGGGCGGAATTCCCTTGCCAGAGTCCCGCACAGTGATGACCGGATGGTGATTCACATCCGCCGCGATCAGCTGAACCGTGCCACCCGGCGGCGTGTGTGCGAGCGCGTTTGAAACGAGATTGCCAATCAACGAACGCAACAAGTCACGGTTCCCCTTTGTGGTGAGGTTCGCCGGTGCGTCAACCGTAATCGTCACCCTCGACTCTTCCGCGTTGACCTCATAAAACTCCTGGGTATTCAATAGTTCTTGGCGAAGTGAGACAACTTCGTATTCGATTTTTCCATCGGAATGTTCGGAGCGTGCGATGAACAGCAGTCGATCCACCAATCGCGCCAAGCGCTCGCATTCTTCCAATGCAGAGCCGATGGCGTCGCGATAGTCGTCGGGTGAGCGCGGCTTTCCAAGCACAACTTCCATGCCTCCGCGCAAATTATTGACCGGGGTTCGCAACTCGTGGGCGATGTCTTCGGAGAACTGTGAGATGCGTGCGAATGATTCCTGCAGTCGGTCCAGCATTGCGTTGAACGACTTGGCGAGCTGCGCCAATTCATCTGGAAGTCCTTCGAGTGCGATGCGTTCATGTAGCGTTCCGTGACCAATCTGCTCTGTCGTCCGTGCAATACTGGACACGGGTTGGATGCCGCGTTTGGCGATAAAAAATCCCCCCACCACGCACAACAAAAGCGAGAGCGACAAGACGATGGTCTTCGTCACTTTGTAACGTTTCAGAATCCCTGCCTCGCGTTTGCGGTCGCATGCGAGTTGGATCGTCAGACGATGCGGTGTCATGACCTGCACACTCATCAGACGCAACGTGCGACCACGCAATTGGGAGAAATAATCGATGCCATTGAGATCTTCAGTGAGTTCTATTGCAGGTGGAAAGACCTCGAGTGGTAGAAATTTTTGCATCCCGGCGGTCTGGGACACAAGGGCTCCTTTTTCGTCCAGCACGCGGGAAAATGTGCGCATGTACGAACGCGATGGGAGCTCTTCTTCGACGACAAATTTTAGTCCGCGCTTCGTGATGTGGTCTTGCAGTTGTTCGGCTGTATCGCGCAGATAGCTGTCCATTTCGTTGGTAAACGCACTGACCAAGGCATAGTACGAAATCACAGCGATCATCAGGATCATCATGAACGCAGCGAATGAATACCACGCTGTCAAACGCCACACCAGACTGCTGAAGATTCGGTTCTGAATTGCCATGGATTGCTCCAACTATGTGAACTTATTGTATCCCATCTATCGTACTCAAGCTGGCGCGGTGTACACACTCGATACGTTGCGAATTTAAGAATTTACATCGCCAGGATTGGATATGAAAACACGTCTCCCACTTGTCTTGTTCGTGCTCATCACAGCCGGAATTCTTTGTGCGGAAGAGGCACCGGTCAAACTGCTGGAACCCAAACCGCTGACGCCCGGGCACAAAGTGGTTACGCTTTTTCCAAACGGACATCCAGCCCTTAAAGCTCTGAAGGATTTCGACAAAGATGAAATCTTCAACACCAATAAGGCTGGTGACCGCATCAATTCTGTCGTCAACATTCACAACCCGTCGATTGAACTGTACCTTGCTCCGCCCGATAAGGCCAACGGGATGTCTGTTATCGTTGCGGCTGGCGGCGGAAATAATACATGCAATGTTGGCGGAGAGGGTGTCGATATTGCGACGTGGTTCAATGCACAGGGTGTATCGTGTTTTGTGCATCGTTACCGCTTGAAGCCGTATTCCTCCGCAGTCGACGCGTTGGCCGACTCGCAACGCGCTGTTCGCATGGTCCGGTCGAACGCGAAAGAGTGGAACATCGATCCCAACAAAATCGGTCACATGGGATTTTCGGCGGGCGGCGAACAGACGGCGCGCATTGGGCTGACATTTGATGCTGGAAATCCGAACGCTGCGGACCCGGTTGAGCGCGTCAGTTCGCGCCCGGATTGGCTAGTTCTGGTCTATCCCGGTTGGGTACCCGGAACGCTGGATTTGACCAAAATCCCAGCCAATCCGCCTCCGACTTTTCTCGTTTGCGCCGGGACAGGCGATGTATTTCACGCCAAGCAAACCGTCGAGTTTTACAACGCATATTTCGAAGTTGGCAAATCGATAAAACCCAAGCCTCTCAATATTGAATTGCACATTTATGGCTCGGGGATTCATGCCGGGGCGATCTCGTCACGAAAAGGAATTCCGTTCGGCACGTGGCACCAACGCCTATTGGATTGGGCGATTGATCTTCAATTGATGCCCGCGCCGTAATGCAGATGTTGGGCTTTAGCCACATCATTTTATATAGGCACTTTTAACGTACTCGAGCGCCCCCGTTGAATCCGTGAGCGTGAACTCCAATTGTCGATCCTCGACGTCTTTCAAAATCGAAGCGAACAGCGGGCCGGGTTTTAGCCCCAACGCGATCAGGTTCGCGCCCGTGATCAGAGGGGCGGGGCGCAATGTCTCCGGGGTTTGGTGCGTCAATTCCTCCGAACAAAACGCGTGTGCACTTAAGTCGCCGTGACTGGCGAGACAGTCGAGTTTGTGCAGCGCGAGGTGGTCTTCGAAATGTGGCTGCCGCAAAAAACGTTTCAACGTAGACGGGCGCATGTTTGATGCGTCTTTGAATGTCATGTGTTGATGCACCAGCGTGACGACGCGGTCGATCATCTCGCGCGGATATTTGAGGCGCTCCATGATGTCTTCGGTCATGCGCGCACCAACATGTTCATGCTCGTTGAAGCGGATGCGGTCTGTGATGGTGAATGTCTGCGGTTTTCCGACGTCGTGAAACAAAGCTCCCAGCGCGAGCGCGAGCGGGGCGTTTTCGAGTTGCTCAAGAAGCATGAGCGTATGCGTCCACACGTCCCCTTCAGGGTGAAATTGCGGCGGCTGCTGAACGCCTGCCAGCGAATCGATCTCAGGCAGAATGTGTTTAAGAAGTCCGGCCTTCTTGAGTAATTCAAACGCAAACTTTGGGTTGGGACCGGTGAGCATTTGATTGAGCTCGTCGCGAATGCGTTCAGCGCTGACGGTCACGATATTGGGAGCGCATTCTTTAATCGCTCCAAACGTGTGAGCGTCGATGTCGAAATCCATACGAGCAGCAAAACGAATGGCGCGGAGCAGGCGCAGATGGTCTTCAGCGAAACGCTTTTTTGGATCGCCGATCGCGCGGATGAGTTTTCGTTCGAGGTCTTCGCGCCCACCGACATAATCGAGCACTTCGTTCTTGAGTGGATCGAAGAGCAGTCCATTGATCGTAAAATCGCGGCGCTTCACGTCCTCGACTTCATTGGTGAACGTGACGCTGTCCGGACGGCGTTCGTCGGTATAGGCTCCATCGATACGGAACGTTGCGACTTCGACGCAGAGCGGATCGGCACCTCGTCCCAGGACGCGGACGACTCCGAACGCGACGCCGACCGGGACCGTGCGTGGAAATATCGCCATCACTTCTTTCGGCGTGGCCGAGGTGGCGACATCATAGTCTTTCGGTGCTTTGCCACGCAACGTGTCGCGGACACAACCGCCCGCGAAGACCGCGCGGTGTCCGCGTTCGGCGAGCTTGGATACGACCTCGGTGGCAAATGTTTTGAGCGCTGATTCGTCCATGAGTTACTCTTCTTCTTCCATCGCCGGAATCGCCTGGTAGCGGCACGCGTAACGCGCGGAACAATACAAGCCGGAGCAGTCCAGCGGCTGCACAGGAAATCGGCCACTGAGCACACCGGACACATGTGCACGCGCCAGATCGTACAATGCGCCGCTGCCTTCCGGTGCGGATGAATTCAAAAACTCACGCAGATTTCCAAGCGGCCATTCTTTCACTTCAACCAGGCGTGCGCGGTCGCCGTGGCTGCTGAACGGGGTGTCGCGCAGCGAATAATAACCCGCTCGCGAATCGTTCCAGACGCTGTCGAAATCAACGGCAATATCGCGTTCCGCGCGAAGCGTGTGCAAATAGTCCACTGCGGCGGCGACGTAAATTGGAAGTTGCGCGGAGAGTAGCGACGAGAGTCCGTCTATTTTTGTTTTGGCCGCGTAACGGTGTCCGCGTCCCAATTTATAATCAATCACACGCACAGCGACGATGGTGTCGCAACCGTCGCGCAGTTCCGTTTTAAAATCAAGTCGGTCCATGCGCCCTTTAATACGCAGCGCCATGGCTGCGCCGGGATGCAGCGCAACTTTTAATTCAGTGCCGCCACTAACGGCCTCCGGGCCAAAATCGAATTCAACGCGCGCGGGATAGAAGCCGTCAGTCTCCTGTAATTCGCAGTCGAGCCACGAGCCAAGAACCGTGCGGACGCGTTCGTCCTGCAATTTCCAAAAGCCCGGATGACCGATGAATTTCTCGGATGACGTTTTAAACAATTCTTCGCCTGCGAAAAAAAGCAGCCGATTCAAATACGCCGCACGCATGCGTTTGTCGAGCCGTGCTGTCAAAGCCCCAGCCTGCGCCGCGTGTTCCAATTCCTCCTTGTAAAATCGATTCAGAACCGCGTGCCACAAATCGCCGATATCGAGGGGTGAGGCCTCGTCACCGGGCTCTTCAGATGTTTGAAACCGACATGCGCGTTCCAATAGAAATTGAAACGGACACGCTGCAAGTTTTTCCAAATCACTCGGTCCCAGCATCGGGTCGCCGATGCCGCCTGGCGCGAGGCGCTTGGCGATTTCAGTTTCGAGCGCGGCGAACTCCGCGCTGTGTCCGGGCACAGTTGTTGCGGCCATGGCTGAGACAACACCATCGTAAATACTCGCGGCCGTCTTGGCGCGACCGTCGCCCACACCTTTTTCGTTCTGCGCACTGGCGACGGATTGGTCAAGGAAAAAGTGATACCGCGCGCGTTCCACGGCGGCGAATCGAGCCAGCGATTTCAGTCGCGGTACTGAAGCGTAGGCGTCCAGCGCGGCAGTACTTTCGTTGAATGGCGACGCGAGAATCAAGTCAATTCCCACGCCGCCGCCGAGAACCCATGCCGCGCGCAATTCGGATTCCTCGGGCGTGATGCAATCGGACAAAACGGGTGCTGGATGAATCGGCGCACTTTTTTCAATAGGCGTGTGAAATACGTCCCAAAATTCGGAGGCTCCGATTGCGCCGCCATCGAAGCCGCGTTCGGAACGCGTGAGCAGCACGTCAGTCTCCGCGCAGGCGATCGCTCCGTTGAACAGCGCACGTTCTTCCTCTTCGATTTCATGGCTTAAACGCGGCGCGAGATGAGCGACCGTTTCGCGGTCGTTCACGCGCGACGCGAGGGCTTTGCGGAGAGCATGTTCCGCGCCTTGTCCGAGCAACGGATCGCTGCCCGGTCGGGCGGGGCAGAGGCCTTCCGCCATGCCGCCGATGACGACCCGTTTGAAACGCAGTCCGCGCGCGTCGAAAAAATTCAGAACGTGTACGCCGCCGCGTTCGAGTCCGTCGGCGCGGATGGATTGCTCCTGCATCGCCGCGTTCACTAGCTCTGAAAATGTTGCGAGTGATATTTTTTCTGTGGTCGCGTTGGGAATGCCCTCAACGCTTTTCAGTGCAGCTTCAAGTGTTCCAATGGCGAGGCGTTCTTTGAGTGGTGTGGTGCCTGCAGCTCCAGGCGCAAGGGTCGCCGCGCTCAAGCCACTTACGTCGAAAAACGCGCGCCATGCCTGGACGTGAGCGTGGGCGCTGCGGTCTCCGCGCATCGAATTCAAACGTTCGATAATTGTGACTAGCGCTGTGGCGAGGTATCCGCGTTTGTTCGATTTTCCTGCGGATATGAACCGCTTGAGCTTGGACGACCACATCTCCACCGGATTCGCGTCGGCATCATCCCGCGCACGATCAATGCCGACTTCTAATGCTAGGGCGCGGAGAGCGTCGGGATCGATGATCGTTTTCGGTGTATTGGCAAGCGCCCCAACATTCACGGGACCCGCGCATAAGAATCGGAAAACGCTGCGCCGGTCGAGTCCTTCAACACAGGCATCCATCGCGCTGAGCGCCACGCGCACGAGCGGCTGAAATGACGCCGGCTCACCGCGCCGTTCGTAAAATGGAACACCGAGGCGTTTGAAGACGTCGTGGATCGATTGACTGTACTGCCCCAAATCGCGAAACATGATGGCGATGTCGGACGGCGCGATTTTTTCATCCGTGATCCAGCGTCGAACGCGCCGCCCGATTTCGTAGACTTCCGCATAGGGGCTGGTCGCTTCCATGCGCGTGATGGTTGAAGTGGCTTGCTCACTCAGATTCGACGCTATAAAACGCGCGCCTCCGAACGTTTTGATCAAACCCGAAAATGCGGTGCGTTGTTCGTCGGATGAAAAAATGGGCGAGCGAACGATCACGTCGTGTTTTAGACGGAGCAACTTTGTGACGATTCGAAATTGAACGTAAGCGAGTTTGTGGAAGCCTGACAATTCAACGGACTCGCCTGATTTTAAGAGGCGCTGCGGAATGCGTTCGCAGGCTTCCAGTCGGCGCAACAGGCTGCGCTCGCTCGATTCTCGGTCGGTCCAATCCTTGCCGAGTTGACGTTCGTAGAGTTCGAAGAGCCGGGCGAGTCGCTGGGTGATGCCTCCGACGCGGGCGGTTTGGGGCGCGGTTTCGAGTTCGCTGGCGGCTTTGAGAATGTCGTCCGGGCGCAAACTCGCTGCCTTCCACGACGCGATCAGAGCGCCCGCTGATTTCAATGCGCGCTCGGATCCGGCAACGCGTTCGAGTTGTTCGGGGTCCTGGCGAACGGCCTGGGCGAACAACGCGAAACGGCCGACGCCGCGCGCCTCGCGTCGGGGTTTTGCATCGGCGTCACCGAACGGGAGCAAGCGGTCCAAATCGGCGCTGAACTCGCTGAACGTGCTGTGGCCCTGCGTCCACGCTGCGTCGGGCAATTTAGTGAGCGCGGCATCCCGGGCCATATTAGAGGGGTACAAAATCATTTTAGTAGTCCCAGGGCGATCTCAAGCGTCTTGTTTTAGCACCAGATCTCGACAGGCTTGTATTTGAATTGTAATTGCAACGCGAAAAAAACCACGCGCTGAATTCCGGAGGCGCACTCTGCGTGTGTTAAGGCTTGATGTGTTTCTCGTATGAGCTTGCGTTCGGACGTTGCGTGAATGAGAATGTTTGGCACGAGTGTATTTTGAGAATCGCGTATGTTGAATCGTTCATCCATAGTCACCGCCTCGCCGCAGATTCTTCTGCCCGTTGATTTCACAATTGAAGGGCGTGAAATTGATGTGCCGCTGCTGCGCGAATTGGCGCTCGGACGCAAGCGCTCGTCTGAAATTCAATTGCTGCTTGATGGTGAACTCGAACACAACGCCCACAAATCGTCAGTCGTCAATAACGGTCAAATGCTGGCGCTGTTGCTTGCGGATGTCTCCGTCCCGGAGCAAAAAGCCGCCGCGACATTCAAGCATGTCATCGCGCATCGGAACCGGTTGAGCGCGGAGTTGCGGCGTCCTGTCGGTGTCAAAACGGCTGCGATGGACTATCTCGAAAACGTTGAGCGCGCGTTGAAAATCAAGGACGTCGACGACTCGCTGACGTACACGCAGCTCACGCAAATGGCGTTTACGGACCAGCTCACCGGCATGGCGAATTACCGCTTTTTTTGCCAGCGTTTGCGCGAAGAAATCCGGCGTTGCGAGCGTTACGGACATCTGCTGTCACTGCTGATGGCGGACCTCGATTTCTTCAAAGCGTTCAACGACCGTCATGGGCATCCAGCAGGAAACAAGGCATTGCAGCATGTTGCGAGGTCGATGTTCGCCGAAGTTCGTGACACAGATTTACTGGCGCGGTACGGCGGTGAGGAATTCGCGCTGATCCTTCCGCATACGAGTAAATCGGAAGCGCAGAATCTGGCAGAACGCATCCGCGCGCACATCGAATCGGCACCGCTCGAATTGGACGACAAAACAAACGTGACGCTGACGATTTGTCTGGGTGTCGCGACGTTGCCCCGGGATGCGCGGAATGAGGACGATTTGCTGGAAGCGGCGGACCACGCGCTGTATCAGGCCAAACAAACGGGGCGCAATCGCGTCTGTGTTTACGCGCCGAAAACGGTCGCTCATTTTCGCTGCGAACTGCCACTTCAATCAAACGCGACGATGGTCGGTGTGGTCGGCGATTTTAATAACTGGAGCGTGGACGACGATCCAATGCAGCCGGTCGGGGAGCGAGCGTTTGCTTTGGATATTCCGCTGGCGCCCGGGCACTACCGCTATAAATACGTGCTCGATGGAAAAGAGTTTATGCCGGATTCCCGCACCACGCTGACCGAATCAGACGGGCATGGCGGGGTGAATTCGATCATGGTGATTGAGTAAAAAAAAGTAGGACGGGCTTAAAGCCCGTCCATTTTAAAGTCATAGCGCACAACCAGACGGGCTTAAAACCCGTCCTACTTTTTCGATTTCTTTTTAGCTTTCTTATCCAGCGGTCCGAGTTCCACCGTCACGCCGTCGCCATCCAGCGGGAATTCTTCCAAGAGGTCGTACATATCCTGGCGCGAGACAGCGTTCAAGCGCGCGAGCATGTCTTCGGCGGTCAACAGTTCGCGGCGGATCATCCATTGATGCATCAATTGCCGGAAGCGGCTGAACGGCGTTTCCGCGCTGAAAACGAGCGACGTGCGCGCGCGATTCTTGACACGCTGCAATTCGTCTTCTTTGATGCCCTTCTTTAACTTCACTGTTTCAGCGCGCAGAATGTCGCCGACTTTTTTGGCTTTGTCCGGATCACACGCCGCGCTCACGGCCATCAAGCCCGTGTCGGTGAAACCCCAATAGCCGCCGCCCGCATCTTCAGCCAAACCGGTGTGGCGTAGCGCCCAATGCAGACGCGAATTGCGGTCGTCGCCGAGGATCGCTCCCAGCATCGATGCGGCGGACGCACGTTTGTCACTGAGCGGAATCGTCGGCCACATGATCACAACATTTTGACGCGCCACGTCTTTCTTGACGATGGTTTTCTTGCCTTCCTGAAATCCCGGCGCGCGTGACGTGCGGTCAGCGCGAGGACCTTTGCGCGAGCCCCAGAGTTCTTCGACTTGTGCCATGAAGCGTGGCTCATCGACATTGCCGCAGGCGAAAAGCGTAATGTTGTTCGGGACGTATCGCGCGTCAAAATAGGCTTTCATTTCATCGCGTTGCAGGCGGCCGATGGAACGCGGTGTGCCAAGAATATTGCTGCTCAAGCGGTGCCCGGCGAACGCAAGTTTCATCGCTTCTTCAAACGCGACGTGATCCGGCATGTCCTGATAGCGCGCGATCTCTTCGAGGATGACTTTCTTCTCGGTCGTGAATTCGTCTTCGGGCAATTTTGAGTGCAGCATGTCGGTGAGCAATTCGAGTGCGCGGGGCGTTTCGTCGTTCAGCACCCACGCGTAGTAGCACGTCTCTTCCCAGCTCGTGAAGGCGTTGTAGCGCGCGCCCATTTGGTCGAAGTCGCGGTTGATCTCCATCCAGCCGCGTTTGTGCGTGCCCTTGAACATCATGTGTTCGAGGAAGTGCGAGACGCCATCGTACTTCGCGTCTTCGTCGCGCGCCCCGGTCTTGATCATGAAACCGACAGCGGTCGAGACGGCGGTCGGAATGTGTTCGATGATGACCGTAAAGCCGTTGTCGAATTGGTTCAGGCTGAATTGTTTGCGCATGGTTCGGAGTTCGGTTTCCAGATTCACGGTTTCAGATTCTTTCGCACACGAAGCGAATCGCCAATTATAATGGAGACTCGTGGACGCCGCACGTGTACAAAAGTAAGAAGCGTACGATAGATGAATCGCGCTCATGTCACCGAGGCCATTGTTATGAAAACCGAATCCGCCGGGATCGTCGTGTACCGCGTGTTAAGCGCTGTCATTTTAACGGTGTTGATGTCGAATGCCCACGCGGCAGATTTGCAGGCCAAGACGACGGACGGGCAGGTCATTCAGGGCGAATATCTCGGGTCCGAAAATGACATCGTGCGGTTGAAAACGTCGTATGGCGTCGTGTCGATTCCATCCAAAAATATCGTCACGCTACTGGCTGTGAATTCGCCGGACAAGGCGGCTCCGGGAACAGCGCCCGCTAAAGGCGAGGACATAAATGTTGACGCGCTGGTTTTCAAAGAACCGAAGAATGTGGTTCTGTCGTCACTGCTCGCCGCGCGCATGCCGCGCATTCCGGAGCCAGATGTACGCAGTCGGCTGGAGCTGTTTCGATGTATCCGAAATTTTGGCGACAGCTCCGACGCTTCACGGCAGCGCATTGTCCGAACGTTGTCCGGTTTTGGGTTGATGGCGTATCCCTTTATAGAAGGAGCGTACAACGGACCGAACGAATTACAGGACAAAGTCGAACTGATTCAAGCGGTGACCGGCACTCGGAAACCATACAGCGCACAGATTTTTGCGTCGGTACATGCGGCGGCGCTGAACGATATTTCGCGGGCGGCGAATGAAGCGCCGCAACTGCCGTATGAATCGCTCGCTCCGCGCAACGCCGTCACGTCGCGCGAACAGCGTCTGAAAAATCTGGCGCGTGACATACGACTCATTGAAGGCTACGCATCCGCGTCGGGCGGACCATTCAACGCGTTATTTTTAATGGGCATTTATAAATCACGTTATAGTGGAGACGCAGATGCGTTGTTGAAGAATCTGACGCTGGACCGTATTCGGCTGGCCGGAACCGCGTCAAATTTCAAAGATCCACGAAGCGGCTGGACGTCGGACGACCGTGTGCTGCTGATCGAGTTGGTATTTCCACTTTATTTCAAAGACAACGCGGATTTGAAGAGCATCGCGGAATCGTTTTTGAAAAACTTGATCCCGGATCACCATCCAGAATGGGACGCACCACAAGCAGAGTGGTTTCAGTGGTGGAGCAAGCAGCGCAGCCAGATTTTGAAAGCAAAATAGGTGTTTCCGGTGCGATTTCTTAAAAAGTATTGAGTTCTGAACGATATTTTTCTGAATTTCGTGCTATTTTCTTCTTGATATTAGGACGATGTTATATATATTAGGGTATTCAATCTCAATTACGTCATCTTTTTATCAAGCGAAAGTGAGTAAAAGAGGGTTGACCGCGAAAGAAACGAAATCAACGAAATGATGGAGTTCATTGTTTTTCATTTTCGCCGATTTCGTTCTTTTTGTGACTACATTAATTGGACACCTTGTTGATTCGAAACGCAACCACTAAGAGGTAGAGAGACATGGCCGCAAAACCCGGAAAAGAAGATAAATCAACCGCTCGTCAACTGAAGGAAGTTGACGTTGAGAAGCAGCGCAAGCAAGAGGCGTTGAAGCGCGCAGTGGATATGATTGAGAAGAACTTCGGTTCCGGCTCGATCCAGACACTGACGTACGATGGGTCGCGGCACATTCCATCAATATCTACCGGCTCATTGGCCATTGATATGGCGTTGGGTGTCGGCGGAATTCCGAAGGGACGCGTGGTTGAAATCTACGGACCGGAATCGAGCGGTAAAACGACGCTCGCATTGACGATTGTCGCCAACGCTCAAAAAGAAAATGGCGTGGCAGCGTACATCGACGCCGAACACGCGCTCGATCCTCAGTACATGAAAAAGTTGGGCGTGAAGCTTGATGAATTGCTCGTCAGCCAGCCCGACACCGGTGAGCAAGCACTTGAAATTTGCGAGCAACTTGTGCGCTCGGCGGCGGTCGATATTGTCGTGATCGATTCGGTCGCGGCGCTGGTGCCGAAAGCTGAAATCGAAGGCGAAATGGGTGATTCGCATGTCGGGTTGCAAGCACGCTTGATGTCGCAGGCGCTGCGCAAGTTGACGAGTGCGATCGCGCGTTCGAAGACGATTGTTCTGTTCATCAATCAAATCCGCGAAAAAATCGGCGTGATGTACGGCTCGCCCGAAACGACGCCCGGTGGCCGCGCACTGAAATTCTACGCGTCGGTGCGCATCGACATCCGCCGCATCGGGATGATCAAAGACGGTGAAAACGTGATCGGTTCGCAGTGCAAAGCCAAGATCGTGAAGAATAAAGTCGCGCCGCCGTTCAAGCAGGCTGAATTTGAAATCATGTACGACAAAGGCATCTCGTGGGAAGGTTCGCTGCTCGACATGGGCATTCTGTGCGGCGTCGTCGAGAAGAGCGGGTCGTGGCTGGGCTATGCAGGAAACCGCCTGGGCCAGGGACGTGAAAACGCGAAGAAATTCCTGATCGAAAACCCGATCATTTCAAAAGAAATTCACCAAAAGATCATGGCCAAGCAGGACGAGTTGGTCAATTCGGATATTTTGAAAGCTGAGCCGGAAGGGACGGAGAAGACGGCTGGAGCGGACGGCGGGGAATAAAACGTGAATACGAGCGAACCCTGTCCGGAAGGTGATGACTTTGATTCGCCATGGAAGGAAGCGATCCGGGAGTTCTTTGATCCTTTCATGGCGTTCTTTTTTTCGCGCGCTCATTCGGAAATCGATTGGGCGCGTACACCGGAGTTCCTTGATAAAGAACTTCAACAGATTACGCACGACGCGGAAGTCGGTTCGCGCATCGCCGACGTTCTGGTTAAAGTCTGGCTGACTTCTGGCGAAGAGCGCTGGGTGGCCATTCACGTCGAAGTGCAAGGCCAGAGGCGCTCCGATTTCACGGAGCGTATGTACGTCTACAATTTCAGAACGTATGACAGGCATCGTGTGCGTGTTGCAAGTTTGGCGATCATCACTGACGAAAGTAGCGCGTCGTATCTGAGTAAGTTCGAGTATGATGTCTTCGGCTGTGAAGTACGCTTTTCGTTTCCTGTCGCAATACTTGGAGAATTCCGAGCGCGCCGGGATGAGTTGGAACAGAGCAACAATCCGTTCTCAATATTCGTGCTGGCGCATCTTGAAACACAAGACACGAAAGGCGACAATGAAGCGCGATTCAAGGCGTGGCGGCGATTACTAAAAACGATTCCGAAGAGGGGACATTCAGAGGAAGTCATCAATCGACTGTTGCGACTGATTGATTGGTTGTTGCACTTGCCGAAGGCGTACCACCAGCGTATGGTCATTGCAGCAAATGAAGCACAGGAGGAATTCAAAATGCCATTTGTATCCACATTCGAACGCATGTTTCGTGAAAAAGCAATGGCCGAAGGCCGGGTCGAAGGGCTATCTGAAGGCAGGGTTGAAGGCAGGGTTGAAGGTGCAGTAATGTTTGCTCGAAGTGCGCTGCTTGATCTTTTAACGGAAGTCGCCGGGACGGTGCCGCCTCAACTCGTCGAACGAATTAACACGATTTCGGATCTGTCGAAACTGCGCATTCTGTTACGAAGTGCGGCGCACGCCAGTTCAATTAACGACTTTGAGACCAAACTCGATAATTTAAATTGAGGGTTGAAGGGTAGTAATTGTGGAGCACCAACTTCGCTGTTCTTTATTACCCTATGTGGATGCTCACCATCATGCGAAACACGCACCCATGTGTGAAATGTGAAAAACAAATTTCGGCTAGCGTGTCTGTGTGCCCATTTTGCGGATACAGTTCCAATCCTGTGACCATCAACATGTCTTCCCAGCAATCACGCCCGGAACTTACGTTCAAATATTTCCGCGGAACGTTTGCAACGTGGGATGGTTTATTTCAAGAAGCCGCAAACTTTGCAACATCAATTGGCAGAGAAAATGTTGTCAACATCTCACACTCTGCGGACAATTCCGATGGTCTCGTGACGGTGTGGTACTGGACTAATTAACGTTACGCCAGCAACTCCTTCACCACTTTTCCGTACACGTCCGTCAATCTGAAATCGCGGCCGGCGTAGCGGTATGTGAATTTTTCGTGGTCGAAGCCCATCAAGCGCATCACTGTGGCCTGCCAATCGTGGATGTGGACTTTTTTCTCGACGGCGGCAAATCCGAATTCGTCGGTGGCACCGTGAACGTATCCGCCCTTCACGCCGCCGCCAGCCATCCACATCGTGAAGCCGTGGTGATTGTGGTCGCGACCGTTGATTTTGCCGGCGTTCGATCCCGGTGTCGGCAATTCGACGACCGGCGTCCGACCGAATTCACCGCCCCAGATCACCAGCGTGTCTTCCAACATGCCGCGTTGCTTCAAATCTTTTAACAATGCGCCGATGGCTTGGTCGCATTCCTTGGCCAGTTTGCGGTGGCTCTTTTCGAGGTCATCGTGGCTGTCCCAAGGCTGCCCGGCTCCGTGCCAGACTTGAACATGCCGCACACCTTTTTCAAGCAAACGCCGCGCGATCAGAATCTGACGGGCTTGAGTACCCTCGCCGTACATCTCGCGAATCGATTGCGGTTCGCGCGAAATGTCGAACGCGTCGGCTGCGTCCATTTGCATGCGGTACGCGAGTTCATACGACTGAATGCGCGCTTCCAACTGCGCGTCTTCACCGCGTTTTTTCTGATGATCTTTATTCAACGCCATCAACAAATCGAGTTGCTCGCGCTGCTCTTTTTGCGAGGTCGTGTTGTTCTTTACATTCTCGATGAGCTTCTGAATGTCGGTGTGCTGGGAGTCGATGTAGGTGCCTTGATAAATTCCCGGCAAAAATCCGGCCTGCCAATTCTGAGACTCTTGAATCGGGTAACCGCCCGGGCACATCGAAATGAATCCCGGCAAATTCTGATTCATCGTGCCGAGGCCATACGTCAGCCACGATCCCATGCTGGGACGAACTTGCCGCGCATCGCCGCAGTTTTGAAGCAACAGCGATGGTTCGTGGTTCGGAACGTCGGCGTGCATTGAGCGGATCACGCAAATGTCGTCGATGCTCTCGGCCGTCTTCGCGAAAAGTTCGGAGACTTCGATGCCACTCTTTCCATATTTTTTGAACGAGAACGGCGAACCGAGCGCGGCTCCAGTCTTGCGCTCGGTTCGTAGATTGTCGGTCGGCAGCGGCTTGCCGTGGTATTTCGTCAACTGCGGTTTCGGATCGAACGTGTCAACGTGCGACGGGCCGCCGTTCATGAAAAGATGGATGATGCGTTTGGCTTTCGCCGGGAGCGGCGGGCTTTTGGGAGCCATCGCGCCGACGGGTCCGCTGACTGTTTTATCGCCGGCAAACACCTCGCCCGAGCGGGCCATGAGCTCCGCCAGCGCCAACGATCCCAGTCCCATCCCGCAACGTCCCAGCATGTCACGGCGCGTCAAAAACTGATCTTCGAGTCGAGGTGCGTGATTCATAAAAGGTACCGTGCTTTGAGTCAAACCGTTCGAAGTGCAACGTCCTACTGTTCTATACACGCCAACTATGGGAATGGACTACTACTTAAATATTTTTCGTATCAGGCGTTTCAAGACGCCTTCTTTTTTCTCGTGGCCGTGGTCCGAATTGCGTTCAGACGTTTTCTTGGATTCGTGCTTCACCGGCTCCGACGTGAGTTTGGCCGCAGGCTTCGAGTCGTGTTTTTTGGGCGGGGACGACTTCTTCTTTTCTGATTCTTTGCCGATCACGCCAAGCGCTTCGAGCTTCTTCTGAACCTTGGTTTTGTGTTTCACTTTCGAACCGAACGCCTTGTTTTTCGGTTCCCATTTGACCGGCACATCCATGGTTCGTTTTCGCGTCGACGCGTCATGTGATTGCGCGTGCGGCACGACCGCAGCCGGCGCAACGGGATTTTCAACACGAACAGATTCGACATGAGCTTTTGGGCTGGCTGGCTTCGGGCTTTCTTTTTTCGCCTCTTCCACAACGATGACGGGCGCAGTCGCTTTAAGTTCTTCAACTGCTTCAGGCACATCGATAGGTACATTGGATTTGGCGAAATCGACCGGCGCGTGGCCGTCGTTGAGGTTGCCCCAAATTGCGGTTGAGGCTTCTTTCTTTTCGATTTCAGGCGACGGCACGATCACGCCGAAACGCGGATCGGGCGAACCGGGTTCGCGGCGGATCGGCGGAGCGACTGTGACCTGAATGAATTTCTTGGGAGCTGGCAACGGAACGGCGAGCGTTGAGGGCTCGGCGGCAGGCGCAGCTTCAGTTGGCGTTTCGACCGGAGCCGAGACAGATGCTGGAGCGGAGGCTTGCGCTGGATCGGCAGCTTTTTGCGTTGGGATTTCAACTGCGCCGGGGCGAGCGACGACGCCGAATATGGAGCGTCGGTCGGATTCGAACGTGCGCTTGCCGAGTTTCACGCTCTGTGTCTTGATGCTTGTTTCCACTTTCGGCGCAGGCGAGGGCGTGTCCAATGCGCTTTCCATGTAGCGCAGTTTGCGCTCGATTTTGGCTTTCAGTTCGGTGTGCCCACCGAACTTGGCGCGCAGGCGGTCGGCCTGCCCGGCAGTCACCCAACTCGCGGGGACCTTGGCGTTTTCCATCGCGGCTTCTTTTGCAGCCGCGACAATTTGCCTCGGGTCCACGCGGAGCTCTTCGCCCAACGCAGAGATCTTGATGCCGCCGTTCGATTTATTCGCTTCGATTTTGACGCCCATCCGCACTGCATCCCTTCCGATGCGTCCGCTAGCGAAACCAGTCCGGTCCACTTTTGCGAATCGCTTTCCGCCCCCATTTTCGCGCATCAACTCCCGTCGCCGGGATGTAGCGCAAGTCCATTTTTGGATACAACGATTATACGTG
>Ga0194061_1000306_pt1 | contig 30448 bp, 28 predicted proteins | sample SepL2221m_MetaG_FD_163423 | JGI IMG/M metagenome (GOLD analysis project Ga0194061, IMG submission 163423) | Anoxic zone freshwater microbial communities from boreal shield lake in IISD Experimental Lakes Area, Ontario, Canada - Sep2016-L224-21m | ecosystem: Environmental > Aquatic > Freshwater >... | reverse complement strand
CCGCGGGCCACCAGAATGAAATCAAGTGATGGGTTGTTGAAGCGGGATAAAAACCGCGCTCAAAAGCCAGAAAAGCACGCTTCTGGACAGCCATTCACACCTGTACAACGCTGAACCGTACCAGACGGGACCGGCCCTCGTGGCAAGTCTGATGGCTGCACTGGAGTCGGTGTCCGAACACCACACCGATGCAGTTGTGCAATTGGAGGTGCGGTGCAAGCGGCTGGAAGACATCCGGCTGGAACTGGCCCGGCCGTTCGAGCACGAGGGTCGTTTGGTAAATCTGCTGGCCCGTCAGCGAGAGCTGATGAAACAGCTTGACCTGGACAAGGATGAAGTGGGCAGCGCGAAGGTCGATGCCGAAGAGGTGCGACAGACCGCTTGAGTGATTGGACCCCCATGGCTGAAAGGCGATGGGGGTCTTTTTTTATGCTTATTTATCCACAGGCCCTGTGGATAAACAGGCTACTGCACCGCCCCGCGCCGCATCAGCCAACAACATCACTGGAGTGCCTGCAAATTCAGCAAGTCACATCCGTTCGGCTTGATGTCTTGGGTCAGCCTGTATCCGGACATAGTCAGTCAGGCGCCGACATTTGGTGTTTTCGATATTTATTGTTGCTTTGCGGTCTTCGCAACTACCGCAGCGATCTCCGCAGCATCTTTGCCTGCAATCGGCCTGAAATCGTTGTCATCGTGCCCCCAGACCATCCACCATTGCCCACTTTCCTGGGCATCTTGTGGTTAGAGTAATGGCGATAGCGTCCGCCAATTCCGGTACCTCCCGGACATGCGGGCGCAGGATCCTGAATGAAAGATCGTTCGAAACTGTCTTGAGCAGCGATGCGCGTGGCCAGTAGAGCTTGCCTTTCTGGTTTTTTTGGGCAACCAAATCCTTCACTCGCTCCAATCGTTAGACCTTGCGATCCCCCTTCCAGCGCTTGCCGCTGTAGGTAAGTCCGGCCTTGATTTCTGCCTCGGTCATGCCGATTTTCCTTGTTGATTTGTATGTTTCAAGGTTACAGGAAGGTCCAGTTCACGCGGGAGCTTTTTCGGTGGTTTCCTTTTAGCCAATTAAAGTCATGCCGGCGTGCTTAGAAGCACCGACATCAAATGTCATCGTTTGGCTGCATCCAGCACCTGAGGCTGAGCGTTCAATCAGGCAGTCCGCAAAATCAGCCTTGCTATCTCCAAACACTCGCAGGGCACGCATAACCTGATCTGCGCGTTCCACCAGGAATTGTTTGGTACGCAAAATTGCTTCAAGTGCCTGGGCAACCTGCTGCCCTGTAAGCTCATAGCTCGATGTCAGTACCCAATACAGCTCCACGACTGAGACCATGGTGATGTAGCCGGGGTTGTCGCCGTCCAAAGACTCGACGAGCTTGGTCGCCTTGGGCGATTGCTTGGGGTCATCCTGCATGATGTAACGCACCAGTACATTGGTATCGAGGCCGATCATCGTGCTGCCGCCCCGCGTTTGGCAATAGCTGCATTCATTGCCTCAACAGAAACAGTCTTCTTTGCCGGGCCAAACATCCCCTTGAGCGCAGTCACTTCGCAGGTGGCTGCGACGAACTCATAGCGACCAGGCGCGATCTGAACGAACTCAACGCGGTCCCCCGCATCCACCTGTAGGTCATTGCGAACCTCAACAGGAATAGTGATCTGGCCTTTGGAAGTGAGTGTGGCTGTGGACATGCTTGAACCCTTTTCCTTACTTTATAGTAAGGCGTAACAAGTGTCAAGGACAATTACGTTCGTCACGCCCTTCGCGCCATGGCGTTCATTTAACCGCTTAGCGAAGTCATGGATGGTGAAACGCCCTTGGCACAAACACGCACATCCAGTTGTCAAAAATACCGCTTTGACAATGACAGGCAGTTGCCTGGAATTGCCACGTCAAACCATCCAAACTACAAGGCGCTTGCGGGAGCAAGCCATCACAGCGTGACTGTCGACGCTTGAACAGTTGTGTCGTCCTATCCGACAATTCAAAGGCTATCCGTGGACATCGCGTCTGCACAGCCTTCACCGGGGATTCCGTTCCTCCTGAAGTCCAGCCTGCCTGGCGTCGCAGTCGTTACCTGCCTTTGAAAGAGTCCGGGCTTTTGCCTGGTCTGGTCATGCGCTTCTCGCACATGGCTTCGTGATCCGTTCAGCCCCAAGCTGACCGCTGTGCTTGCCGTTAAACCCTTGGGTTTGACGGCATGGATGCCGTGCGCGGTGACATCTGCATGTCATAGCAGTTCGGTATCGATAGAAGGCTCTCGTTCGCAAGAACCGAGGGGTTTCGTTTTCATGGCACACCGAAAGGTGTCGCCACCAAGCTGCTCGGCCATCTATGGCCCGAGCATTGCCGTGTCAATAAGCAGCGGGAGCGGCGCATCGAATCTACCTGTCAAGAGTTCGACGAAGGTGACGAGCTGACCGGCCGGGGCAATGCCGACATCGTAGATGGCGATCTTCAGGGCCACATGTACTTCCACCTCGGCGACGATTTGGCATTCCCTGCCATCCGGCAAACGGCTGCTGCACGGAAACCGACAACACGCCTGATAGCACGCTCAAATCAACCGCAAGCCGACACGTTTGCACGCTGCCTGCCTCTGCAAAGTTAGCTTCTCCATTTGTTTCTTTTATTACTCATTTATTGACAAGTGCCTATTTATTGCAACATACTTAGGCTGTGAAATCGCATTCCGCTTCGACCCACGAGCAAGCCGTTCTTGCATTGGCTAAACAGCGCTCGCTGCTGCGCGCACGGGACCTCGCGGAACATCAGCTACCTACGGTAGTGCTCAGTCGCCTAGTCAGCGCTGGCAAACTAGAAAGACTCGCCCGCGGTGTCTACAGCCTGCCAGGTAGGCACTTAAGCGAACACCGCTCACTGGCAGAGGTGGCTCTACGCGTGCCGCGCGGCGTGATCTGTCTGCTATCTGCGCTGCGTGTTCACGGTATCGGTACGCAAGCGCCGTTTGAGGTGTGGCTTGCAATCCCTCATCGCACGCCGGTTCCCCGGATCGATCAACCTGCTATCCACGCCATACGTATGTCTGGCACCGCTCTGACGGAAGGTATTGACCGGATTCTGGTTGACGGCGTGGAGGTGTCTGTTTTCAACGCCGCCAAAACCGTAGCTGACTGCTTCAAGTACCGCAACAAAATCGGTCTGGACGTGGCGCTTGAAGCGCTACGTGACGGATGGACTCAACGCAAACTGACGATGGATGCGTTGTGGCACTACGCCACCATTGATCGCGTAGCCAACGTCATGCGCCCTTACCTTGAAAGCGTCACTGCATGAGCCGCAATCTGGCCGCCTCGATCCGCGCCCGTCTGAAACAGCACGCAGACGCGGCAAAGCAGGATTTCAACCTGACGCTCACGCACTATGGTCTGGAACGGCTGTTGTACCGACTGTCCATCTCCGTCCACGCGCCGAACTATTTGCTCAAGGGTGCGCTGCTGTTTTCTCTCTGGTACGACCTACCGCACCGGCCGACACGCGACGCTGACTTGTTGGGCTTCGGCCCCGATGACATCGACTCTGCCATAGCAACCTTCCGCGAAATCTGCCAGATCGCTGTTGAAGATGGGATTGAATTCGATCCTGCCTCGGTCAAGGGAGCGCTCATCCGCAAGGAAGCTGGCTATGGCGGCGTGCGGGTTGATCTGACAGCCAAGCTCGACAGCGCGCGCATTGCGCTGCAGGTGGACATCGGATTCGGCGATGCCGTAACGCCAGCCCCGGAAGCCATTAGCTATCCAGTACTACTGCGCGACCTGCCCGCCCCACAGCTGCGCGCTTATCCCAAGTACACAGTAGTGGCCGAGAAGTTTCATGCCATATGCCTTTTGGGTATGGCCAACACCCGAATGAAGGACTACTTCGACCTGTGGGTGCTTCTGGGAGAAAACACGCTTGATCAAGCAGAACTACGCCGAGCCATCGAAGCCACATTCAATCGCAGAAAAATGCCCATGCCCACCTCTCTACCCGCAGGCCTGAGCGACGCTTTTGTGGCGGACGCCATCAAGCAGACACAGTGGACAGCGTTCCTGAAAAAGAACCGACTCGAAGCCATTGCGCTGACCGACGTGGTGACACGGCTGCGTGGCGAGATCCACAAGGTCGGCGTCATCTGAACGGCAAACACAAGTCCAGCTGAGTCCGTGTAGAGCAAGCAAGCATGAGCGAATACCAGTACTACGAATTCGCGGCCATTGACCAGCCGCTCACCCGTACCGATATGGCAAAACTGCGTGCGGTCTCCACGCGCGCCGAGATTACCCCGACAGGTTTCGTCAACCATTACGAGTGGGGCGACCTGAAAGCCGATCCGTCCGACTGGATGCGGCGTTACTTCGACGCCTTTGTCTACACCGCCAATTGGTGCAGTTGTCGACTGGCCTTGCGCGTGCCGTTGAAGACGTTCAAGAAGTCGGAGTTGAAACCCTTTGCCACCCAGCACACCCTAAGCATCGAAGCGAGCGACGAACACTGGATCATCGACTGGTCGCTGGATGAAAGCGAAGACTATGACCGTTTCAGCGTTGAGGATGGCCACGGCTGGATGCGACGCCTTGTGCCGCTGCGCGACTACTTGCTACGCGGTGACCTGCGGCCGTTGTACCTTGGGTGGCTTGCTGCTGCCGCTGGAGGCGAACTCGGCAATGGCGCACCGGAACCGGAAGTGCCACCTGGCTTGTCGGAATTGTCCCCGCCACTGCAGGCATTGGTCGAATTCCTGGAGATCGATCCCGATATGCTGGCAGCTGCCACGACAGGCAGTACCAAAATCCCACGGAAGGATACACAACAAGCGGATCGCATGGATGCATGGCTGAACGAATGGTCTCGTGACGAGATGATGGCCGCGCTGAAGCTGATCGCTCAGGGTCAGGGACACGAAGCCGAACGCCAGGTCAAATCTCGCCACGCAGCCTGGCTGAAGGCGCACCGCCCGCCATCCACCCCGTCAGCATTGCTACGCAGCGTAGGCAAACTGCGCGAACTCGCCCAATTGGCTTCTGTCGGCCGCCAGGAGCGCGAAGCGAAAGAGCGTGCAAAGCAGGAAGCAGAACGCCGCCAGCAACGGGAAGCCTATCTGCGGTTGTTGATGGCCGACGTAGACAAGCGCTGGGTCGCCATCGATGCCCAGGCCCAGCGTGGTTCGGCATCGGGCTATGAACAGGCGGTTCGCGGCCTGACGGAGTTGGCGGAGGGCTAGGACTGGATGCCTATAATTGGCGCTTCAAGACGGAATACGCCACAAACGCAAAATTTCTAACTGATCCAAGTGCAGATTGATTGATTCGATTTGTTGGTATTTTTGTTGGTACACTCATAAGTGCGTAAGATGAAATCCTTTGTCCATGGGCTTTAGGAACACATTTTCAATGGTACCTATCCCAAATTTCAAAAAGACCGTTGCCTCAAGTGGGTAATGGTCTTTTTTCACTCAGCCTCTGGATACACACCATGAATCGCTGCACCCGACCCCTCGTACCACACTCACCTGCCCGGCTAGCCGCCCTGTTGACCAGCCTGCCCGGCACATCCATTGGCGCTTCTGTCTCGGTGCAACACTTGCTACCCTGAGTTGCAGCAGAAGTTTTTAGGAAGTTGGGCACAGTCCCCGATTCAGCTTAGTGCACAGCTACCAAATTGGTAGCGCATCCCGCGCCACCCACCATGACCAAAAAAGTATTCATCAAGACCTTTGGCTGCCAGATGAACGAGTACGACTCGGACAAGATGGCCGACGTGCTGGGCGCCGCCCAGGGGTACGAGCCCACGCAGAACGTCGAAGAAGCGGACCTGATTTTGTTCAATACATGCTCCGTGCGCGAGAAAGCGCAGGAAAAGGTTTTTTCAGATCTAGGCCGGGTGCGACATCTGGCCAAAAAAGGTGTGCTGATTGGTGTGGGTGGTTGCGTTGCCAGTCAAGAGGGCGCCGAAATCATCAAACGTGCGCCGTTTGTGGATGTTGTGTTCGGTCCGCAAACCCTGCACCGCCTGCCCGAGATGCTCAACGCGCGAAAGGCAATGAATCGTCCGCAGGTGGACATCAGCTTCCCCGAGATCGAAAAATTCGACCACCTGCCCCCCGCCAAGGTGGACGGCGCATCGGCCTTTGTGAGCATCATGGAAGGGTGCTCCAAATACTGTAGTTACTGCGTGGTGCCTTACACCCGCGGCGAAGAGGTGAGTCGGCCCTTTGAAGACGTGCTGGTGGAAGTGGCAGGACTGGCAGACCAAGGGGTGAAGGAAATCAACCTGCTGGGCCAGAACGTGAATGCATGGCGAGCGCCAATGGGAAGTACCGCGGAAGTAGCCGACTTTGCCACCCTGCTCGAGTATGTAGCAGACATTCCCGGCATTGAGCGTATCCGCTACACAACCAGCCACCCCAACGAGTTCACACCCTCGCTAATTGCGGCTTATGAAAAACTTCCCAAATTGGTGAGCCACCTGCACCTACCGGTACAGCACGGTAGTGACAAGATTTTGATGGCCATGAAGCGCGGCTACACCGCCATGGAATATAAGAGCACGGTGCGCAAACTACGCGCCATACGGCCCGACATGGCCATGAGCTCAGACTTTATCGTGGGTTTCCCGGGCGAGACCGAGGACGACTTCAACAAGATGATTAAGCTGATCGATGACGTGGGCTTTGACAACAGCTTCAGCTTTATCTTCAGTCCCCGACCTGGCACGCCCGCAGCCAACCTGCATGACGAAACGCCCCATGACGTGAAGCTGCGCCGCCTGCAGCAACTGCAAGCCGCCATCAACCAAAACATATGCCGTATAAGCGATAGCCGCCTGGGTACGGTGCAACGAATTCTGGTGGAAGGCGTTTCCAAACGTGACTCCACTGAATTGATGGGCCGCACCGAGTGCAACCGCGTCGTCAACTTTGCTGGGCCCGTGCGACTTGTTGGCAACCTGATCGATGTTCGCATATCCGACACGCGGACGTACACCCTGCGCGGTGAAGTACTGGGCGGTGAAGCAAGCACCGGCTGAGTGTATTCAAAGCCCCGGCTTTTGACGCCTACTTCCAAAGTACTAGGCATTAAGAACATTTGGAAAAATGCCTGAATTTGTTCCAAACTTATCGTGCATTAAATAAGATGCTTGCAATATGCAACTTATTGGACTACCTTCCTGTCTCCCCCTGGAATTACTACAAACATAAGGAGACACCCATGAAATTGATTGACGTCAAGTCACTTTGCATAAAGGCGTTTTTGGTAGCACTGCCGTTCGTCGCGAATGCTGCAGACGAAGCCTCCAAGACACCCCAACCGCTCACGTCAAGCCAGCAAGCCGGAGGAACCTCTCCTTTGGCCGATGTGACGATGCATCAGACCATCAACCCCAAGTCACCGGCCATGCCGGAAGCGGACTTTCAACGAGGTACCAAGATATATTTTGAGCGTTGTGCAGGTTGCCACGGCGTGCTGCGCAAAGGAGCAACTGGCAAGGCACTGACGCCAGACATCACCTTGGCCAAGGGCTCGGATTACCTACACACCTTCATCTACTACGGCTCCGCACAAGGCATGCCCAACTGGGGCACCTCAGGTACGCTGAGCAAGGAAGATGTGGACATCATGGTGAAGTACATCCAGCATGAGCCACCACAACCACCCGAAATGGGTCTAAAGGAAGTTCAAGCGAGTTGGAAGCTGCTGATCGAACCCGGCAAGCGCCCCACAAAACAAATGAACAATCTCGACATCGGAAACCTGTTTTCGGTAACGCTGCGCGATGCCGGCAAGATTGCCCTGATCGATGGCGCCAGCAAGAAGATTGTGCAAATCTTAAACACTGGCTACGCAGTGCACATTTCACGCATGTCGGAATCGGGACGCTACCTGTACGTCATTGGCCGCGATGCCAAGATCGTACTGATCGACCTGTGGATGGCAACACCAGCCGCCGTGGCCGAGATCAAGATTGGCCTGGAAGCGCGCTCGGTCGAGACCTCCAAATTCAAGGGCTACAAGGACCGCTATGCGATTGCCGGCGCCTATTGGCCTCCCCAGTACGTCATTATGGACGGCGACACGCTCAAGCCATTGCGCGTAGTGGGCACCCGTGGCATGACGTCTGACACTCAAGACTATCATCCAGAGCCACGCGTTGCTGCTATTGTGTCGTCACACTACCGGCCCGAGTTCCTGATTAACGCCAAGGAAACCGGCATGGTGCATATGGTGGACTATTCGGACCTGGAAAACCTGAAGGTCACCATGATCAACACGCCTCGTTTCCTGCACGACGGTGGTTTTGAGTCGACTGGTCGCTACTTCATGGACGCAGCCAACGCGTCGGACAAAATCGCCGTGATTGACACCAAGGAAGACAAGCTAGCAGCCGTGGTGAGCGTCGGCAAGACGCCACACCCTGGCCGTGGTGCCAACTTCAAGCATCCAAAATTTGGCCCTGTCTGGGCAACCAGTCACCTTGGTGATGAAACCATCTCCCTGATTGGTACTGACCCCATCAAGCACAAAGAGCATGCCTGGAAAGTAGTACAAACCATCAAAGGCGCCGGCGGCGGCTCGCTGTTTATCAAGAGCCACCCCAAGTCCAGGAACCTTTGGGTCGACACGCCTTTGAACCCTGATGAAAAGATCAGTCAGTCCATCGCTGTGTTTGACATCAACAACTTCGGCAACGGCTTCAAAACTCTGCCGATCGCAGAGTGGGCCGGTCTAGGCAAGGGTGCCAAGCGCGTCGTTCAACCCGAGTACAACAAGGCTGGTGACGAAGTCTGGTTCTCGGTCTGGAGTGCGGCCAATGAAGAGTCAGCCATTGTGGTGGTGGACGACAAGACACTGAAACTCAAGGCGGTGATCAAGGACAAGGCTTTGGTGACACCCACTGGCAAGTTCAACGTTCACAATACACAGCACGACGTTTACTAATCAGCACCACAAAAAAAGCCCAGCAAGGTTGCCCTTGCTGGGCTTTTTTCTGACTCTTTACCAATCAGAATGGCATTTTCGGCATACCTTTCATGCCGCCCAGTCGCTTCATCATTTTCATCATACCGCCGCCTTTCATTTTTTTCATCATGTCCTGCATTTGCTCAAACTCCTTGAGCATACGGTTGACCTCCTGAACCTGCACGCCAGCACCCGCTGCAATGCGGCGCTTGCGGGTGGCTTTGATGAGTTCCGGTTTGCGGCGTTCCAACGGCGTCATGCTTTGGATAATGCCTTCCTTGCGCTTGATATCTTTCTCGGCGCGGTCCATGTCCACGCCACCCGCTTTAGAGGCCATGGCAGCAGGCAGCTTGTCCATCAGGCTGGACAGGCCACCCATTTGTTTCATCTGCTGAATTTGGGACAGGAAATCGTTCAAATCGAAGCCGGCGCCGCTTTTGACTTTGGCCGCCAATTTTTGCGCAGCGGCAATGTCCACACCGGCCGTAACCTGCTCAACCAACGCCAGGATGTCACCCATGCCCAGGATGCGGCCCGCATGGCGTTCGGCGTCAAACACTTCCAGCCCGTCGAGCTTTTCACTAGTACCGGCAAACTTGATGGGCGCACCAGTGATCTGGCGCACTGACAGCGCTGCACCGCCCCGCGAGTCGCCGTCCAGCTTTGTCAGGATGATTCCTGTCAACGGCAGCGCTTCCTTGAAGGCCTTGGCCGTATTGACCGCATCCTGACCTTGCATGGCATCCACGACGAACAAAGTCTCCACCGGATTGAGGGCCGAATGCAGTTCCTTGATCTCGGCCATCAACACTTCGTCAATCGCCAACCGGCCAGCGGTATCCACCAATAACACATCAAAAAAGTGCTTTTTGGCATAATCCAGCGCCGCGCGGCCAATGTCGACCGGCTTCTGGTCGGGCGTACTGGGGAACCATTCGGCGCCGGCCTGGGCCGTCACCGTCTTCAATTGCTCAATAGCAGCCGGGCGGTAGACGTCGCCCGAAACCGTGAGCACCTTTTTCTTGCGCTTTTCGATCAGGTGCTTGGCCAGCTTGGCGGTGGTAGTCGTCTTGCCGGCACCTTGCAGCCCGGCCATCAGGATGACGGCGGGTGGCTGGGCGGCCAGATTGATGTCGCTTACACCCTCGCCCATGGTGGCAGCCAACTCCTTGCTGACGATACTGACAAGCACCTGCCCAGGCTGCAATGACCCCATTACCTCCTGACCCAGCGCTTTCTCTTTGACGCGGGCCACAAAGTCACGTACCACAGGAAGCGCTACGTCGGCCTCCAGCAGGGCCATGCGCACCTCGCGCAGCATGTCGGAAACATTGGTTTCGGTGATGCGGGCCTGGCCTCGCATTTCTTTGACGAGGCGGGAAAGTTTGTCGGAGAGGGCTGAGGCCATGGATGGTTACCGGTGCAGAAAGCAAAACGCTAAACTGTACCCATGATTTTAGCCAGTGCGCCCCCCACCAGCCTGATATTGTCGGTATTGGCCGCCGTAGCCTACGCATGGCCCGCTGTGCGCGCCACGCACCTCAGTGACCGAACCTCCCGAATTTGGGTAGGACTTGCTTGGCTTTTGCATGGCAGCGTGCTGGCGATTACGTTGCTTGGCGATGCCCCGCACTTTGGCTTCGCACCCGCCATGTCAGTGACCGCATGGCTTGTGGCAGCGGTATATGCGGTGGAGAGCAGAATCTATCCGAAGCTACCAACACGTTGGACGCTGTGCGTAGTGGGCGCAGTAGCGGTGCTAGCGGCTTTCTTCTTTCCGGGCGGCCCTATGCCTGTCACCGCGTCGGCGTGGCTCGCATTGCATCTCGCGTTTGGAGTAGCGTGTTACGGTCTTTTTGGAATTGCTGCGGTTCACGCCTGGTTCATGACGCGAGCAGAAACGCGCATCCGCCACGCCGAAGATCCGCACAGCGGATTGCCTTTGCTGACGCTGGAACGGTTGACCTACCGTTTTGTGGCCGCTGGCTTCGTACTGCTCAGTGCAACTTTACTGGCGGGTTTTTTGTTCGGCGACTCTCTGTACGGGCATGGACACGGCTGGCGATGGGATCACAAAACCATTTTTTCAACCTTGGCCTGGTTGACCTTTGCACTGCTGCTGATTGGACGGTCAGGCTTCGGTTGGCGTGGCAGAAAGGCAGTAACTGTGCTCTACACCGGTTCGGGTTTTCTGCTGCTTGCCTATGTCGGTTCGCGCTTTGTGACTGAGATCATTCTGGGGCGTACGCCATGAAGTTCTTGCTGGTTTTCCTGATTGTGCTGATCGTCGCTTGGCGCTGGCGCACTTGGAGGGTTGCGGCGCGTTTGGAAAAACGAACATCAAAGGTTGGTGGCGTCGCGTCAGCTGAAATGATTCCATGCCGCCACTGTGGCTTGCATCTACCGATAGCCGAAGCGGTCGTCGGTAAGTTGGGAACCTATTGCAGCAATGACCACCGGCTCAAAGTGGAGCCCTGAATGACCGAACCGCCGGTCGCACACTCGTGGCTGAATGCCGGCGCTGCCGGTGCGGTTTCAGGCGACTTCGATTCGACGCGCGAAATGTCCCGCCAGTGGCAGGGTTTTATGACCGCTCGACTCGTATTGGGTTTTATATTGGTCACTCTGCAGACCGCCTTGTTTGTGACCGGCGCTACGCACAGCAAGGGACAAATTGCCATTAGTGCGGCCTATCTTGCGGGAACACTGGCCAGCAAGTTCTACATCCAGCCGCGTCCACTTGGACAGTCATTCAACCGGGTGTGGAGCGCCCTGGTCGGCATCGACTTGCTGACCTTTTCCGCGCTGCAAATGCTGCAGAGCAATTCTGCCAGCATCAGCACCATAAACTACACGCCTCTATTTGCCTTACCGGTGCTGGTTGCATCAGTATTGGGTTCGATGCGGCTCGCCCTTGGAACGGCCGCTGGCATTACCATGCTGATGCTTGGTGGATCCATCTGGTCATACCTGCAAAGTCCGCTCGACTCAGCACCCTACTTTGTACAACCCGCTCTTAGCGGAGTTGGCTATTTCGCCATTGCGTGGCTATCCAACCAACTGGCTAGTCGCCTTGCAACCGAGGGACTGCGGGCGCGACAAAATCAACTGGCTGCAAACATTCAACGACAAGTTAACGAGTTGGTAATCGAGTCTTTGCCTGATGGCGTACTGATAGTCGATGAGCGGGGTTGCGTGCACGCCGCCAACCCGGCAGCACGGCAGTTGCTTGGCTCCCAGCAAGCTCTCTACGCAACTGTGTTTGATTTAAAGGAAGAAGCCGGCTGGGCGCCTTTACTCAACCTTACCCGTTTAAGCGTGGGCACAGGAATACGCCAAGAAGAGGATGTCACGATCCGTCACGGACATCAAGGCCCGCGGCGGGTGCACGCTCGAACCCGCCTCACTGTACCTCAGGGGACATCCGGGGAGAGTCTGTGCGTGCTCTTTCTACAAGATCAGCGCGAACTGGAAGCACGCATGCGAACCGAAAAGCTCGCCGGAATGGGCCGCCTTTCAACCGCTGTTGCACACGAGATTCGGAACCCTCTGGCAGCCATCACCCAGGCCAATGCGCTTCTTGACGAGGATGTCAATGACCCAAAACTGAAAAGACTGACTGCCATGGTGAGCCAAAACGCAAAGCGGCTTGAAAAAATTGTCAACGACATTCTCAATGTCTCAAGGGTGCACCCGTATGACCCATCCTACTTGATCCCCGCATTGCCGCTAGACACCACCGTTCACCGCATTTGCAGTGAATGGGCTTCACAAAGCGGCTCCCGTGGAAGATTGACCTTCCATGGCGACGGTACGCCAACAGATGTTCGCTTTGACAACGAGCACCTTCGACGGGTGATGGTCAACTTGCTGGACAACGCACGTCGATACACCCAGGAGCTGCCCGACGCCATTCAGGTCGTGTCAAGCCCCATTGATGCTCAACACGCCACCATTTCCGTCTGGAGCGACGCACCGCCTATGGATCCGTCGGTCGAGCGTCATCTGTTCGAGCCGTTTTTTTCTTCTGATAGCCGATCCAGCGGCCTGGGTCTATTTATTTGCCGCGAATTGTGTGAACGCCATAACGCATCACTCGTCTACCAACGTACCATGCGCGATGCGCGTGGTCGCCCCACTGAAGGCAATGAGTTTATGGTGACGCTGCACCGCGCAGACCCACCTGATAATGAGCCGAAGGCAGAAACATCCGCACTCCCATGGCAACACCCTCAGTACTGACCAACGCGCAGATCTTGGTGATCGACGATGAACCCGATTTGCGTACGCTTTATGAGCTCACGCTATTGCGTGAAGGCTACCGCGTGGAGACTGCGGGTAGCGTGCAAGATGCATTGCACCTCATTAACACGCAGCGTTTCGACGTCATCATTACTGACATGCGTCTACCCGACGGCTTGGGCACAGAAGTACTGACCTATATAAAAGATGAGCAGCGTCCCGAGCGTTGCATTGTCATCACAGCTCATGGTTCGGCGGAAAATGCGGTCGAGTCGCTCAAGGCAGGTGCCTTTGACTATTTGACCAAACCGGTCGATTTAAAGCAGTTTCGGGTGGCGATTGCCTCAGCCATTCAAGGTACCCCAACCCCAAAAGGTCCGCCCCACAGGCACTCGGACTCCAGACCGATGGAAGCCGCAGGTACAACGGTCTGCGGACAAACAGCATTGGCAAGACTGGCTGGTGACTCACCCGCCATGCGCCACGTAAAAGAGCGCATCAGCAAGGTGGCTCGCAGCATGGCACCAGTACTCATCCAGGGGGAGTCTGGTACCGGCAAAGAGCTGGTCGCAGGTGCTCTGCATGCCAATAGCCATCGTTCTAGCGGTCCGTTTGTTGGTGTGAACTGTAGTGCGATACCCGAGAATTTATTGGAAACAGAGTTCTTCGGTGCAAAAAAGGGGGCATACACAGGCTCAGTACAGGATCGCGAAGGTTTTTTTCAGGCGGCAAAAGGAGGGACCTTATTCTTGGACGAAATTGGCGACCTTCCTCTGGCTATGCAGTCCAAATTGCTACGCGCCATACAGGAACGCTGCGTACGGCCAGTTGGCTCTACACAAGAAGTGGCTGTCGACGTCCGCATCGTCAGCGCCACCCACAGGGATTTACCCTGCGAAGTAACGGCAGGACGGTTTAGGCAAGATCTTTTTTATCGTCTCAATGTCATTGATATTGTGATTCCTCCACTTCGAGAACGACGGGAGGACTTGTCTGACTTATGCAAGGCCTTGCTAGCGCGCATCGCTGACGAGGCACAAATAGCGGTCCCCAACATTGCGCCAGGAACGCTGGAGCAACTTTCCCAGTTACCCCTCCTGGGGAACGTGCGCGAGTTGGAAAATCTGTTGCACCGTGCACTGGCACTCTGCGACGGCGATGCTTTACGACTGGAAGAGACTCAGACCGCGCCAAGCGCGCCGGCTCCGTTGGACATGCCAATTGCTATGTATGTCGAGGCGAAAGTTGAAAAGGTGCTCCCTACCGATTTACAGAGCCATCTCGACCAGCAGGAACGAGACATTCTGGTCAAGACGTTGCAAGATACCGGTTTCAACAGAACCATGGCAGCAAACCGACTAGGCTTGAGTCTGAGGCAAATCCGTTACCGAATTGCCCGACTCAAAATCGATGCGCCACGTGACGATGCCGCTGATGACTAAGAATTGCGAACATGAATCCAGTGTTTGGGATAATGGCTGGTATCAATTTGCGAACAAACTTGCTTCGCCCAATTTCGGTCCCAGACCACATTCAGCAGCGATTGACCTCGTCGTTCTGCATTCAATCAGTTTACCCCCAGGGGTGTACGGCGGCAACGCAGTTCAAGCATTGTTTACCAACCAGTTGGACTGGTCCGCTGACCCCTATTTCCAACAGATTGAAGGCATGGAGGTCTCGGCGCACTTCTTTATTCGGCGCACCGGCGAGATCTGGCAGTTTGTAAGTTGCGACGAGAGGGCATGGCACGCGGGTACATCCAACTATCGCGGTCGGGACAACTGTAATAACGACTCAATCGGTATCGAGCTCGAAGGATCGGAGGGCGAGCCCTTCGAGCCTGCCCAATACGAGGCAATGGCATCGTTATTCCCTCCACTGCTCCAGCGCTACCCCATCCAGCACATTGCAGGGCACGAGCACATCGCGCCTGGGCGCAAAACGGATCCAGGATCCGGTCTCGACTGGGCTCGGTTACAAAAAATGTTAGCGCTGCCCAACCAGTATTTTCCCGCAGTCGTTTTGAAAAAAGAATTCGACTAGGTTCGCGGAACGATCGGCAAAGGGGCCATTGCGGAACCCTATTGCACAGTGGAAAAAATGTGCGCACCCTTATTTCAAGCGGTCTTTCAAGCCAAATGCATTGGCTACGCGCACCAGCAAAGGCGCTGCACCATCGAATCGCCAACTGACAAGGCCTGCTGCTGAGTGGTTCGGTGTGCGTCACCAGCATCTTCGACAAAGCGGCACTTGAACAGCATATTTTTATCGCCATCCTAAATCGACCGAAATTATCCACATACACCACAGGTAGTGGCTTGCAACCACCCAACACACCATATATAGTGTGTCCAGTTTCAAATGGGTTGTGATACCTCACCCCTTTTTCCTTACGTTTCCCACACCCGTCAGACACAGCAACAACGAAAATTTGGACAAAATTTATGCAATCTGTTTCAAGTTCCACCCAACCAGCAACCACGGCAGTTTTGTCACCTCACGGCGTTGTCCCAATGAACAGTGACTCATTCAGTCTACTGGCACACTACCAAATCATCCGTCGAAACGGCTCAGTTGTTCCTTTTGAGCCCAACAAGATTGCGGTAGCCATGATGAAGGCGTTTCTTGCAGTTCATGGAACGCAGGGCGCAGCATCAGCCAGCGTGAGAGAAACGGTGGATGTGCTGACCCAACAAGTCATCCGAGCGCTGATGCGTTCGCGTCCGGGCGGTGGTACATTTCACATTGAAGACGTACAGGATCACGCTGAGCTGGGCCTCATGCGCGGTGGCCACCATGAGGTCGCACGGGCCTATGTGTTGTACCGCGAACGCCGCACCCAGGAGCGCGCCAGGCAAGTGGCCGAGGTGGCACCTCCTGCCCCCGTACTGCATGCGATTGACAATGGCCAGCGCATCGTGCTGGACCTGAACCAACTCAAGAGCCTGATCGAAACGGCCTGCACCGGCCTGGGCGCCGAAATCAACGCAGACCCCATCCTGGCCGAGACCATGCGCAACCTCTATGACGGTGTGCCCATGGATGAGGTCTACAAGGCCGCCATTCTGGCCGCGCGCACCCTGATTGAGAAAGACCCCGACTACACCTACGCCACAGCGCGTCTGCTGTTCCACACCATCTCGCGTGAAGTGCTGGGCCGCGATGTGGCGCCCGCTGATATGGCTTCGGCCTATACCGACTACTTCCCCGGTTTCATCAAACGCGGCGTCAATGCCGAGTTGCTGGATGAGCGCCTGATGCAGTTCGACCTGCCTCGCCTGGGCGCAGCTTTAAAGGCCGGGCGCGACCTTCAGTTTGACTACCTGGGCCTGCAAACCCTGTATGACCGCTACTTCCTGCATGAAGGCAAGACCCGCATTGAGTTGCCACAAGCCTTTTTCATGCGGGTGGCCATGGGCCTGTCGTTGAACGAGATCGACCGCGAAGCACGGGCCATCGAGTTTTACGAAGTGCTGTCGCGTTTTGACTTCATGTCCAGCACACCCACTTTATTCAACAGCGGCACACGCCGCTCGCAGCTTTCCAGTTGCTACCTGACCACCGTACCAGATGACCTGGACGGTATTTACGAATCCATCAAGGAAAACGCATTGTTGTCCAAATTTGCCGGTGGCCTGGGCAACGACTGGACTCGGGTGCGCGCACTCGGCGCGCATATCAAAGGCACAAATGGTGAATCACAGGGTGTAGTGCCGTTCCTGAAGGTCGTCAACGATACTGCCGTGGCCGTCAACCAGGGTGGCAAGCGCAAAGGCGCGGTCTGCACTTATCTGGAAACCTGGCACCTGGACATCGAGGAATTTCTGGAACTGCGCAAGAACACCGGCGATGACCGCCGCCGCACACACGACATGAACACGGCCAACTGGATACCCGACCTGTTCATGCGCCGCGTCATGGAAAAAGGAACCTGGACGCTTTTCTCGCCAAACAACGTACCCGACCTGCATGATTTGTTCGGTGCTGACTTTGAGAAAGCCTATGTAGCCTACGAAGAGAAGGCAGCGCGTGGCGAAATCAAACCGTCGCGCTCCATCCAGGCCAGCGACCTGTGGCGCAAGATGCTGACCATGCTGTTTGAGACCGGCCACCCCTGGATCACGTTCAAGGATGCATGCAACGTGCGCTCACCGCAGCAACACGTAGGCGTCGTTCACTCCAGCAACCTGTGCACCGAGATCACACTGAACACCTCGGACACTGAGACCGCTGTCTGCAATCTAGGCTCGGTCAACCTGCGCCAGCATTTGAAAGATGGCCAGCTCGACCACGACAAGCTCAAGCGCACCGTTGCCACGGCGATGCGTATGCTGGACAACGTCATCGACATCAATTACTACGCCGTCAAGAAGGCACGCGACTCCAACCTGCGCCACCGCCCGGTCGGTCTGGGCGTCATGGCGTTTCAGGATAGTCTCTACGAACTGCGGATTCCCTATGCCAGCGAAATCGCTGTGCAGTTTGCCGACGAATCCATGGAAGCCATCAGCTACTACGCCTACTGGGCGTCCACGGAACTGGCCAGAGAGCGTGGCAAGTATTCCAGCTACCGCGGGTCTCTGTGGGACAAAGGCATTCTGCCGCTGGACACTCTGGACCTGCTGGCCTCAGCACGCGGTGGTTATGTGGAAGTGGATCGCTCTTCCACGCTGGACTGGGAAGCGTTACGCAAGAAGATTGCGGCCGATGGCATGCGCAATTCCAATTGCGTGGCGATTGCCCCGACCGCCACGATTTCCAACATCATTGGCGTGGATGCATCGATCGAACCCAGCTTCGGCAACCTGTCGGTCAAGTCCAATCTGTCAGGCGAATTCACGGTGATCAATGGATACCTGGTCAAGGACCTGAAGCGCCTGGGCCTGTGGGACGACGTGATGGTGATGGACCTGAAACACTTCGACGGCTCCCTTGGCCCCATCGACCGTGTTCCCGCGGAGGTCAAGCAGCTTTACGCCACTGCGTTCGAAGTAGAAACACAGTGGCTGGTCGAAGCAGCCGCACGCCGCCAGAAGTGGATTGACCAAGCGCAATCGTTGAACATCTACATGGCTGGCGCCTCCGGCAAGAAGCTTGACGAGACATACAAACTCGCCTGGCTGCGTGGCCTGAAGACCACCTACTACCTGCGCACCATGTCGGCCACACACGCCGAGAAATCGACAGTGGCTGCGGGCAAGATGAACGCAGTTTCCTCGGGCAACGATGCAAAAGGTTCGATGCGTTCGTCGAGCGCACTGGAAGCTGCCGCAGCGGCGGCACAAATGCAAATGGAGATGGCCACCAACGCTGCGACAGACATCAAATTCTGTGGCGTTGACGATCCAACATGCGAGTCATGTCAGTGATGAAACAACATGCATTGCTTGCAATGCGATGCAATTGAACAACACATATTCGCAGTGAATTGCTTGATTGCTTTTCATTTCAATTCGCTGCTCCCATAATCCGCAGATTGGAATTATTTATGTTGACCTGGGACGAAGAAGTCAAGCCCACATCGTTATCAAATTTTGCGCTCACGCCGTCAGACAAACTGACAGCCGAGTGGGCGCAAAACTCTCCCGCAAAGACCAGTGTTCCACTTCGTATGAAGGCAGCGGACAAGCGCATCATCAATGGCAAGACTGATGTCAACCAGTTGGTCCCATTCAAATACAAATGGGCCTGGGAAAAGTATCTGGCCAGCTGCGCCAACCATTGGATGCCGCAAGAAGTCAATATGACGCGCGACATCGCCCTGTGGAAGGACCCCAATGGTCTGACCGAGGACGAGCGCCGCATCATCAAACGCAACTTGGGCTTTTTTGTTACCGCCGACTCACTGGCGGCCAACAACATCGTTCTGGGAACCTATCGTCACATTACTGCGCCTGAATGCCGCCAGTTTCTGTTGCGCCAGGCGTTTGAAGAGGCGATTCATACACACGCCTACCAGTACATCGTCGAATCGCTTGGGCTCGATGAAAGCGAAATTTTCAACGCCTACAACGAAGTTCAGTCCATCCGCGACAAAGACCAGTTTCTGATCCCCTTCATTGAAGCGATCATGGACCCGCACTTCCACACCGGAACGCCCGAGGCCGATCAGACCTTGCTCAAGTCGTTGATTGTTTTCGCCTGTCTGATGGAAGGCCTGTTCTTCTACGTGGGCTTCACCCAGATTCTTGCCATGGGGCGTCAGAACAAGATGACAGGCGCGGCCGAACAGTACCAGTACATCCTGCGCGATGAATCCATGCACTGCAACTTTGGCATCGACTTGATCAATCAGTTGAAGTTAGAGAACCCGCAGTTGTGGACAGCGGAATTCAAAACTGAGATCAAGGTCCTTTTCGAGGAAGCAGTAGAACTGGAGTATCGCTACGCCGAAGACACGATGCCACGCGGCGTGCTGGGAATGAATGCATCCATGTTCAAGGGCTACCTGCGCTACATTGCCAACCGTCGCGCAACACAGATCGGATTGGAAGCGCTATTTCCCAATGAAGTGAATCCATTCCCCTGGATGAGCGAAATGATTGACCTGAAGAAAGAGCGCAACTTTTTCGAAACACGGGTCATTGAATACCAATCCGGTGGATCACTTTCTTGGGACTGATCCAACTATGTTTCCCCAAATTTCACTTACCCCTTGGCATCCTGTAGTGGTGTCAGTGGATATGTGTCACCCCATTCATGTAGCTGGGATCCAGCCCAACCACATGAATCGCTTCGTGCCTACCAACTGGCTTGAAGTGCTCTTTGTAAATTGATCAAGGAGAAAATCATGGCAACTGCAAAAAAACCGGTCGCAAAAAAGGCCGCTCCCGCAAAGAAAGCTGCACCAGCGAAAAAGGCTGCGCCAGCGAAGAAAGTAGCTGCTAAAAAAGCAGCCCCTGCGAAGAAGGCTGCTCCAGCCAAGAAAGTAGCCGCAAAAAAGGCCGCTCCGGCCAAGAAAGCAGCTCCTGCCAAAAAGGTAGCAGCAAAGAAGGCGGCTCCCGCCAAAAAGGCCGCTCCGGCGAAAAAAGTAGCTGCGAAGAAGGCGGCTCCGGCCAAGAAAGCGGCCGCCAAGAAGGCTCCGGCTAAGAAAGCGGCTGTTGCTAAAAAGGCAGCCGTAGCCAAGAAGCCTGTCGCTAAAAAAGCAGCCAAAAAGCCGGCTGCGAAGAAAGCCGCGAAAGCACCCGCTGCCAAGGCAGCGCCGGTAGCCCCTGCCCCTGCTGCTCAGACCACTCTGAACCCGCAGGCTGCATGGCCTTTCCCGACATCCAACAAGCCTTAAACAGCACGTTGCGAATGGAAAAGCCCGGGACCGCGAGGTTCCGGGCTTTTTTTACGGATAAAACATTAGCAATCGGTAACCAGAGATTCTTTCGTTACTTCCCGTCAACTTCATGCTAATTGGCAAGCTGACTGAAAGCTCCGCGCCCGGCTCCATCATTGGCAACTTGGCGCCAAAATCAGTCGCCATAAATACCCGACGGATCACGGCTTGGTCCTGCATGTCTGTCAGAGTCAGCTCCAGCGCAGGGGTAGCAACGCTGACGTGGGCCGTATTCTTTAGCGTCAAACTCAATCGATAGACATCCAAACGGACTTTAGTAAACGAAGAGCTATCAATCACCACCGATTCAATGCTTCGAAATGGTGCAACTGTGCAGCCCGTGACTCGGCACAGAGCATCCATCACAGGTTGGGTCGCTGGCGCAATGGCAACAATCCGGTCGCGCTCCTGCAAAACAAACTGCAACACCAGAATCACGCACAGAGCCAAGCACAGAAACATCAACAGACTGCGAACCGAACGCCGTGACCAAATAGACGAAACAGCTTTCGACTGCAGGAATGAGGGCTCACCCTCCCCATCTGGCGACGCGCGAACTTCAGTAAAATTTGGTTGCGATCCCTCGGGATTGGCTGAATCAGCTGCATCCAACTGCGGCTCGCCAAGCCGATCCGGCACCACCTCCGGCTCTAAATGCAAGGCGTGCGGGTTGACGGCAAGAAAAGGATCATCAACTAAATACTCCTGCGGGTCTGGCACTGTGAGCAGTTCTGTCGCAGACTTTATTGAAGGTGCGTCCGGTTGGTGCTCGGCCCCGTGAGCGGGTGCGCTGATCGGATGTCCGGTATCCGACTGCAGATTCAGGTTAGCATCAAAAACCTCATTGCATTGCCCACATCGCACCCAGCCGTCCGACACACGAAGCTGGTCTGGAACGACCTTGAACATCGTATTGCATGCGGGGCATTTGGTAAGCAGGCTCATCTGCGTGGCATTGTAGAGACCCGACTGCGCCCTCTACCGCGAGGTGGTCATCAATATCCAACCCTCTTCGCTGTCCGCCACGACCAAGCTGCAATACGGTGCATAAGCGTCAACAAGTTCTTCAGCCTGACGGGCCAGAATGCCAGCCAATACCAGTCGCCCCCCCGGCGCAACATGTGCACATAAAAGTGGGGCAAGGACCTTAAGTGGTGTTGCCAAAATATTGGCTAACACCACGTCAAACAGGCCTTTGGCTTGATCGGGCAGACCAGCCTGCAAAGTCACGTCGTTGGCCGCAGCATTCAAACCGGTGGACTCAACGGCCGCCGTATCAATGTCAACAGCAACAACTTCAGACGCGCCGTACTTCGCAGCCCCAATGGCCAAAATACCTGAGCCACAGCCGTAATCGAGCACTCGCCCCCCCACGGAGTGGGTCGCAATCCAACGCAAGCACATGCGAGTAGTCGGATGGGTACCGGTTCCGAAAGCAAGACCAGGATCCAATCGAATCACCTGGCGGGCTTGCTGTGGTGGCTCATGCCAGGTGGGGACAATCCAGAATTCATGGGTAATTTCGACTGGAGCAAACTGCGACTGCGTTAATCGCACCCAATCCTGATCAGGCACGGCTCCCAAGGCAAGAAATTGGCAACCTGCAAAGAAATCCTGGGCCTGCAACAGCACGGATGCCTCGCCCGCCAATGATTCCTCTGCAAACAGCGCAGTAACCCTTGAGCGCTGCCATCCGCCTTTGGGTGCTGGCATGCCAGGCTCACCAAACAGCGCTTGCTCGGCATCGGTTTGCGCATCGGCGTCTTCAACGCTAACACTCAATGCGTCGAGCGCGTCCAATGCCTCACTGAGATGCTCCACCCGGTCTTCGGGGCACATCAGACTGAGTTCAAACAGAGCCATGGGCTTAACGCTTACGCTCGTCCAGCCACTGCTCAAGGTAGTGAATGTTGGTGCCGCCGCCCATGAACTTGGCATCCACCATCAATTCACGATGCAAGGGAATATTGGTGTTTATGCCTTCGACCACGGTCTCCGCCAACGCAGTGCGCATACGCGCCATGGCCTGCTCGCGTGTATCACCGTGCACAATGATTTTCCCGATCATCGAGTCATAGTTGGGGGGCACAAAATAGTTGGTGTAAACATGCGAATCAACACGCACGCCCGGCCCACCTGGTGCATGCCAGGTTGTCACCCTACCCGGCGAAGGTGTGAATTTATAGGGGTCTTCGGCGTTAACACGGCACTCAATGGCATGGCCACGAATCTCGATCTGACGCTGAGTGAACGGCAGTTTCTCACCGGCTGCCACCATGATCTGGGTGCGCACGATATCAATGCCTGTTATCAGCTCCGTCACTGGGTGCTCCACCTGGACACGGGTATTCATCTCGATGAAATAAAACTCGCCATCTTCATAGAGAAACTCAAATGTTCCCGCCCCACGGTAGCCAATCTTCTTGCACGCAGCCACACATCGATCGCCAATGCGCTCTATCAACTTGCGATTGATGCCCGGCGCCGGCGCTTCTTCCAGAATCTTCTGGTGGCGCCTTTGCATGGAGCAGTCACGCTCACCGAGGTACACCGCATTGCGATGCTTATCCGCCAAAATTTGAATTTCGATATGCCGGGGGTTCTGGAGGAATTTTTCCATATACACAGCCGGATTACCAAAGGCAGCACCGGCTTCTGCTTTGGTCATGGCCACAGCATTAATCAGTGCCGCTTCGGTATGCACCACACGCATACCTCGCCCTCCGCCTCCGCCCGCCGCCTTGATGATGACCGGGTAACCAACCGCCTTGGCTATCCGCCGTATCAGCGCAGGATCATCCGGCAATTCACCTTCGGACCCTGGAACACATGGAACACCCGCACGTATCATGGCTTGTTTGGCAGAAACCTTGTCGCCCATGATCCGTATGGATTCGGGCGTCGGACCAATAAACTGGAAGCCGCTTTTCTCTACGCGCTCAGCAAAATCCGCGTTCTCGCTCAAAAAGCCATATCCGGGATGAATGGCCTCAGCATCCGTGACCTCGGCAGCCGAAATAATGGCCGGCACATTGAGGTAGCTCTGCGCCGACTGCGCTGGCCCGATGCAAACAGCCTCGTCGGCCAGTTTTATGTACTTTGCGTCCCGGTCCGCTTCAGAATACACCATGACCGCTTTAACACCCAACTCTCGGCAGGCGCGCTGGATTCGCAGCGCAATCTCGCCACGGTTGGCAATCAGGATTTTTTTGAACATGGGATGCCTGAAGCCGCTTACTCAATGATGAACAAGGGCTGACCGTACTCAACCGCCTGCCCGTTGTCACACAAAATGCGGGTAATCGTGCCCGCCTTGTCCGCCTCAATTTCGTTGAGAATTTTCATGGCTTCAATAATGCAGATGGTCTCACCCTCCTTAACCACAGCGCCCATCTCGACAAATGCTTTAGAGCCTGGTGATGATGAACGGTAGAACGTGCCAACCATGGGGGACTTGACTGTGTGACCAACCTCAACCGCCTCGACCGGAGCCGTAACCACAGGTGCAACCCCTAAAGGCGCGGGGTTCGCCGCATAGACGGGAGCCGGTGCATAACTCTGCACCATGGTGCCGCCGCCCTTTACGATGCGAACCTTGCCCTCAGCTTCCGTAATCTCGAGTTCGGAAACATTGGAATCCGAGACCAGATCGATCAGGGTTTTGAGTTTGCGTAAATCCATTGTATCTCCAACGACCGTTATGTAATGTGGGTGAATTTACAGCAAAAACCTTCTATTTGTCGATAAATTTTTATATCACACCCACATCATTCAGTAAATATTTACAATTCACATTTTTGGCAACGCCTCAGTTTGATGTAAATATCCGCCACGCCACCTACTTCGGGCTTATTTTAGTCGAAGCCAAGTCGCCAAATCCTCGGGGGTCAGGCGACCCAACTTTCGCTGCACGATCATCCCATCAGCGCGCAATACTACCGAAAATGGCAACCCGCCTGCTAGGTTGCCTAAATTGCGACCGAGTTCCGTACCCGTCATCCCTGCCATGCCAACCGGAAACTCCAAGGGCATTCGCTGCAAAAAAGATTGGACTGGCTCCAACTTATCCACAGCCAACGCTAGCACTTGCCATCCATTTTCCTTATTTTGGCGGTAAAAGTTGTTAATTAGCGGCAGCTCCTCAACACAAGGTGTACACCAGGTTGCCCAGAAGTTAACCAACAGGGGCCTCCCGCGAAATGACTCCATGGTCAAACGCGTACCCTGCGGTGTATCCCATTGCGTTGACCAAAAGCCCTCGCCCGGCGCCTCGGCTGCAGGTGAGCCTGGCATTTGAAGACGCCACAAAGCGGCACCGACACCCAACAAGGCGGCCGAAGCAGCTGTTGTCCCCAAAATCCATCTGCGGTTGAACGGCTGGGAACGGTCGGATTTAGATTCTGTCATGGCACCCCATCATGCAGCAAAGTACGCAGAGCTGCCCAATCCCCTCGTGGCCTGCGACCGTGAGCATCGGGTCGCAGGGCCCCTCGTAAATCATCATATTCATAGACCAGCAAGTGCAAACCCACATGCTCTTCCAATGCCTCGCAATAGACATGCACGCTCAGCGCATCAACACTGTCTCCATGAAAACCCGGCACGGTGCGAGGTTCGTAGGGCACTTTCATATCAATCAAGCCTATTTCAGCGGATTTGGAGTCATCGCAAAACAACTGTAGATAAATATCAGAGTGCCGAGTGGCAGTTCCATGCCAAACCGCTCCGGCAATGTGTGGACGAAATCGCTCTAGTCGCTGCATCCATTCCAAGGCCAGTTCGCGCAAAGCCTGCAATTCGACGGGCTGTGTCTCGGCGCAAAAAACGGCAATGTAATCGGCAATCGCAACCTCCAGCTTGCCGTTGTCAGGCATCGCGGTTCGCTGTGGCAATCCCATTTGCCTCAATGCCCGTCGCTTAGCCGCACCGAACTCCAGCCCCTCCTCGACTACCATGCGGGCGGCAACGGCTGCGATCTCCAGCTTCAATTCATCCATTCCGCTATTTTGCACCCCGGAGCGGTCGGTAAAATGTCAACATGCACATTCATATTCTTGGCATTTGCGGGACTTTCATGGGCGGTCTGGCGGCGTTGGCCCGCGAGGCGGGGCACAGGGTTACCGGTTGTGACGCCGGCGTTTACCCGCCAATGAGTGACCAATTGCGAGCTCTCGGCATTGATTTGATTGAAGGTTTTGACGCCGGCCAACTCGCGCTCAAACCCGACATATTTGTTGTGGGCAACGTGGTGAGCAGGGCTCGCAAGGACGATGGCTCCCCGAAGTTTCCGCTAATGGAATCCATTCTGAATGCTGGTACAGCTTACACCAGTGGGCCACAGTGGTTGGCAGAGCATGTGCTACAGGGCCGCCATGTGATGGCAGTGGCCGGTACCCACGGCAAGACCACCACCACCGCCATGCTCGCATGGATTCTGGAGCACGCCGGGCTGCAGCCCGGTTTTTTGGTGGGTGGTGTCCCACTGAACTTTGGCGTATCGGCAAAGCTCGGGTTGGGGGCACCCTTCGTGATTGAAGCAGACGAATACGACACGGCCTTTTTTGACAAGCGCAGCAAGTTTGTGCACTACCGCCCCCGCACGGCTATTCTGAACAATCTGGAATTCGATCATGCCGACATCTTTGACAACCTGGCAGCCATAGAGCGGCAGTTTCATCACCTGGTTAGAACCATTCCCTCATCCGGCCGCATTGTCGTCAATGGACTGGAAGAAAGTCTCACACGTGTGCTACATCGAGGGTGCTGGAGCGAGCTGCGAACGTTCGGCAGCGCCGTCAGCGATTTCACGGCCCAGGGAGATCCAGATTCATTCGACATCCAGCAGGCGGGCCAATTCGTGGCGCGGGTGCAGTGGACACTCAGCGGTGTTCACAACCAGCTCAATGCCTTGGCTGCCATTGCGGCCGCAGAGCACGTTGGCGTCGCGCCCGATGCCGCGGCAAAGGCCCTGGCCAAGTTTCAAAACGTCAAACGTCGCATGGAAGTGCGCGCTCGTGTGACCTTACAAGGGGCCATGCCACCCGGTGAAGCAGCAGCACCCATTACCATTTACGATGATTTTGCCCACCACCCCACGGCCATTCACACCACCATCAATGGCCTGCGACGTCTGGTCGGCAATGCGCGGATCCTTGCAGTGTTTGAGCCTCGCAGTAACACTATGAAGCTGGGCGCCATGAAGGCACAGCTACCCTGGAGCTTGGAAGAAGCGGACCTTGCGTTTTGCCACTCAGGCGGGCTGGACTGGGATGCCACAGCGACAATGTCTAGCTTGGGTGACACTGCCTTTGTGGCCGCCACTATCGACGAGACAATTGCGCAGGTGCTACAACGAGCACGCGCCGGCGACCATATCCTATGCATGAGCAACGGGGGATTTGGTGGCATTCACCTTAAGCTAAGAGATATGCTCCAAAAGTTATAACGATGCATCGTCGAATTCTGGCTCAATGCTCTTGGCCCACCCGACGAATCATTGGCATGACCTATGTCAAGGCAATCTCACTGGTTGCGCTGCACACTTATGGCATTACTTACCGGAGCAACTTCCATGAAATTGATTTCTGACCTGTTTGGTACCGACTACGGCCTGATGAGCATCAGCGGCATTGTCTTTATGCTTGGCATGGGCGTTTTCTTCGTGCGCTTTTTTCAACGAAAAATGGCAGAAGACGGCGCAGCCGCTGCCAAAGCAGGGCGCTAGCCCACAGCGTTTGTAACCTGCCTGAAGACGAGTCTCCTCTACGCGGGTCCGTGCCGACGAGGGGCGTGGCAGAACTTACGCAGCCTTCAAGGCTTCAAGCTTCAAGATCCGGTAAAGCCGGCCATGTTTATCTTGGGGCTCCAGCACTCCCTCGCGCACGAGCGCGCTGATCTCGCGACTGACGGTTTCCATTTTCAGGTCCATCATCGCCCCCATATCCTCTCTGGCAAACAGGGTAACGGTGTGCGCATCCGTGGCGTCGCGCATTTTCAGGACAAAATTACTAACGCGGTTGCGTGCTGTACCAAAATTAATGTCCACAACCCAATCGTCTGCGTCTTTAAGTGCACTGGACCATTTCTCCATCAACCTCTGGTGCAGACGGGGAGACCGGGTTTGCAAGGTATGAATCACTGCCAGCGGGACCCGGCACACGGAAACATCGGTTAAAGCCACTGCATCACAGTCATAGCGCGCATTTGCCAAGGCAGAAAGCCCCGCAACATCCCCTGGCCGCAAAACCCGCACAATACGCTGGCGTCCATCGGGCGTGCTGCGCACCAGCTTGATCATGCCCTTACGCAACGTAAAGATGCCCAGCGCAGAGTCTCCTTCGTGAAACAACGCCGCACCCAAAGAAAACTCCAAGTCATCCACCGGTGCGTGGATCATCTTGAAGTCGTCTTCATTCAGATCGGCAAACAGCACCATATCCCGAATGCCACAGGCGCGGCAATCAGAAGTGCCTTTCCAGGCAGATTCGGTTTTGATAGGGATCATGGTCAACTGGGTCGCTTCAGTTTTGGCACCGCGGCGGTGTGGGGCGCATCTGGCAGATTGTGTCACGTCACGTTGCGTACCTGCCTTACAGGGCCAAAGCGGGGCTCTCCGCATTACCTGAAAATGCGCTACACTGAAAGTAATTACTCAATTACTTCATTAACTATGGAATTATTAGCGAAGCCATCCAAGCAAGCGACTGAGGTTCGCCGAGCCGGGCTGGTTGTCGCCGCGCTACGCCTGGCAGCACACCGCAACCCGGCCGACATCACCACAGCCGACCTAGCGCGCACGGTGGGCATTACGCAAGGTGCAGTTTTCAGGCACTTCGCCAGCAAAGAAGCGATCTGGCTGACCGTACTGGACTGGACCACGGACACCCTGCTTGCACAGCTTCGCCATGCGGCTGCCGGGCATGATGAAGTCCCCTTGCCCCCCCTTCAAGCACTGCAAGCCATCTTTGTGGCGCACGTGGACTTTGTGACGACACATCCCGGCGTTCCACGGGTGATCTTTCAAGAATTACAGCACGCTCAGGAAACACCACTCAAGGCCCGCGTTCGCGGGCTGATGCAGCAGTACCGCACGCTGGTGATGGACATGCTACAGCGCGCACAAGCGCAAAATCTGCTGGTAGCTGGCACCGATATTCAAGCGGCGGCCGTGCTGTTTCTGGGTGCAGTGCAAGGCCTGGTTCTACAAGCCCTGTTCAGCGGCCAGGTGCAGTCCATGTCCGTCCAGGCCCCCGCCGTATTTGCCATTTACCTGCGGGGCATTGCCACCCAACAGGCCCTCCCATTCATTACCCAAAGCGCCACTCACACCAGGGAAAGCACAACATGACCCAACACCCACTTTTGCTGCGCCGCGTTGGCATTGCTGCATTGGCAATCGGCATGGCTGCCGCACTGGCCTTTGTCGCGCTGCGCACCGGCCCCCTGGCATCGGTTCGCGTGACAGTCACCACGGCGCAAGAAGGAAAACTGAGCCCCGCCATCTTCGGCATCGGCACGGTCGAGGCCCGGCGCGGATGGATGGTTGGGCCCACGACCGCAGGGCGCGTGCTGAGCGTGCGGGTAGACGTGGGCGATTTGGTGCGGGCCGGTCAACTGCTGGCAGAAATGGATCCTGTGGATCTGGACCAGCGCCTTTCCGCACTGGACGCGGCCTTGGCCCGCGCCACCAGCACACAAGCCGCTGCACAGGCCCAGGTCACCGACGCCAGTGCACGCCGCGACCTGGCAGCCATCAATGCCCGGCGCAACCAGGATCTGGCGGCTCAAAACTTCATCAGTCCCGGCGCGCTGGAAGGCCGCCTGCAAGAAAAAGTCTCGGCTGATGCCGCACTTCAAGCAGCTCAAGCCAACCTGAGCGGCACCGCGCAAGACATCACCCGACAAAAAGCCGAACGCGCTGCACTGCAACAGCAGCGCGGCAATGTGCGCCTGCTGGCCCCAGCAGACGGTGTAGTCATCAGCCGGGATGCCGAAGCGGGAAGCATAGTGGTAGCCGGGCAACCCGTATTGCGCCTGATCGACCCTGCCAGCCTGTGGGTGCGCATGCGGGTCGACCAGGGCCGCTCGACCGGGCTCGCACCTGGCCTGAAAGCGCGCATCATCTTGCGCTCACAGCCGCGCACCCCGCTTCAGGGGCAAGTGGCCCGGATCGAGTTGCTGGCCGACGCGGTGACCGAAGAGCGCATCGCGCAAATTGCGTTTACGTCCACACAGACCCCCGCCGCCTCAGTCGGCGAGTTGGCCGAAGTCGAGTTGCAACTCCCCGAAACCCCTACCGCTCTGTTACTACCCAATGCCAGCATCCAGCGTCTACAAGGCCAGACCGGCGTGTGGCGTATGACGGACGGCAAACCCGCGTTCGCCCCCGTGCGCCTTGGCGCCAGCAGCCTGGACGGCCGTGTGCAGGTGCTCGAAGGTTTGAACGCTGGTGACTCGGTCGTCGTCTACAGCCAGAAAGCGCTAAACGAAGGGGCACGCGTGCAAGTGGTGGACGCACTGGTGAAAGCAGTCGCTGAAAGCACCTCCGGCAACAGCAAAGCAGGTAGCGCACCATGATCAGCCTGGCCGGGCGCGACATCGCGCACAGCTGGAGCAAGTTCGTGCTCACTGGCATAGGCCTGGGCTTGCTGATTGGTGTGACGCTGACCATGGCCGGGGTGTACCGCGGCATGGTGGACGACGCCCACGCGCTGCTTAACAACAGCGGTGCCGATCTCTGGGTGGTGCAAAAAGACACGCAAGGGCCGTATGCCGAAGCGTCCAACATCCGGGACGATGTGGTACACAGCCTGCGCGGTATGCCCGGCGTCGCTCAGGTCGCCAATGTGACTTACTTCACCATGCAGGTGAAGGGGTCCGACGGCGACGACACCCGCGCCATGGTAGTCGGTA
>Ga0194061_1000305_pt1 | contig 30450 bp, 7 predicted proteins | sample SepL2221m_MetaG_FD_163423 | JGI IMG/M metagenome (GOLD analysis project Ga0194061, IMG submission 163423) | Anoxic zone freshwater microbial communities from boreal shield lake in IISD Experimental Lakes Area, Ontario, Canada - Sep2016-L224-21m | ecosystem: Environmental > Aquatic > Freshwater >... | reverse complement strand
GAGTAAAGCTAATCAAATAATAGATGATATACAAGGTGGTAAAACACCCTTAGATCGTAGGTTTGGTGATTATATAAGTAGGTTTAGTAATAATGATAAATATGGAGCTGATAATTTAGCTAATGTATTTAATAAGATGTTTGGAGTAGCTGCACCAGTAGGTATAGGAACAGCAGCATTACAAGATAAAAAACAACTAGGAGGAAAAGTAAAAAACAACTGGTTAGATAAATATTAATACCTTTACAATATGGCAAAGTTACACGATATAGCAAAGATGCATGGGTATAAGAGCAATGAGGCATTTTACAAGGACTATCCTACTGAAGAATCCTACCAGATGAAGCATGGTGGATTAATAGGTGCTAGTCCTCTTGGTATGACTCCACCTTATATGCAGACAGGTGGTATGATAGGGGCATCAGCAATGGGGCAGGTTCCTTATGCAGGGCCTTTTACATCACATCCTGTATCTCATAATCCAGCATCTCAGAATGGGAATATGGCCTATGGTGGTATTATTGGTGCATCTCCACTAGGAATGACTCCTCCATATCTACAGTATGGCGGACAACCTGATAATGATGGTGATATTGATGTACTGAAGAATGGTGGTATACATATCAAAAAGGCTAACATTGGTAAGTTCACAGCTTATAAGAAAAGGACTGGTAAGACTACTGAGGAAGCACTACATTCTTCTGATCCTCATGTTAGGCAGATGGCCAATTTTGCCAGGAATGCTAAGAAGTGGAAACATCAAGATGGTGGTCTAGTAGAATATCAATGGGGTGGAGTTAATGATCCTTACAATAACAGTAGAGCTGGTATACCAAAAGAGGTTACTGATCAGTATAATCAGACTGTAGCACAGAATCCTCCTACTGTAGTAAACACTACCGGACAACCTACAGTAACAGGTGATATAGCTAACCCACAGGAACAACAAGTACAAAATGCTCCTATGACACCTACTATGAAGCAGCCTAAGAAGAAGAATCCTTTTGACTTTGCTTCTGGGTTCAATGGACTACTAGATACCTCTATAGCTACTGGTTCATTCATCAATAGTATGAATAATGCCAGAGAGACACATAGTAAAGCACAGGAGATGGGGCTTACTGATAACATGACTCATATGAATCAACCTGGTGTAAAAGGCGATTATTCACCTAATAATGGCTACTTCAGGCCAGATCAGATGACTCCTACTAAGGCAGGTATGTTCTATCCTACAGCACAGTATGGTGGAAGACGACAAGGAGAAGTTCCTACTAGACAATATATTCCACAATTACCTCCAATATCTCAGAATACTATTAATCAAGCAAATGCTCCAGAGTCATATATGCGAGCAGCACAACCTCAAAGTGCTTGGGATAAGGCTGGTGATATAGCAAGAAATCCTATGACTGCTGCATCTTATTTAGTACAGAATCAAAGAGTGCCTGATAACTTACGATATGCTGAAAGAAATAAGTATGACTATGCTATAGATAATATTAATCCTATGACTGCTATAGATGCTATGCGTTCTTCAAGTAATGTAATGGGGGGACATGGCACTATGAATGATGTATTAATGATGGGAATGCCAGAAGAAGGTAACTTCGGATACCATACAATAGCTGGTAAAGAATTTCCAGATTATTATAAGCAGATATACAATATGAGAGAAAGAGGAAGACCATTCTCTGAAATATCACAACACCCTAATTTGGAGAATTTTAATGTTTCTCCTAGTAATGCTCGTATGAAGTACAATGATTATAAATCATATGTAGATAAAGCAGGAGATCAAGTACCTACTGACCTTTATAGAGGGACTGCATTAAAACCTAAAGCCTTACAAGAACTGGATCAAAGAGGAAGGGTTCCGAATAATGGTAATCCTATGAAACCTGCATATGCTTATGAAAAGAGGCAAATGGATATACCAAAAGACAACACTAAACCTACTGAACAACAGTATGGTGGAGCAATGTTAAAGGACAATCAATACCAAGTTGGAGGATTAACACCTATGGATAAGGATAATTGGAATAGCTATCACAACTGGATGTCTACTAATAATCCTGCATATGGTACAGATAAGCTTAATCATAATGTGACTAAGGGACAATCAAGTATTGCTCAATGGAATGCTATACATCCAGATAGAATGATTAATAGACCTATTGGTAATTATCAGCAGGAGTTTGATGTAACACCACTAGGAAGGAGTAAGGTAGATAACTATGGTACTAGTAATAGACAAGAGGCAGGGCAACTAACCAGTGCATCCTCTTTTACTAGTCCTAATATACCGGCTACAGGAATGCAACAATTTCCTACACAAGCAGGTTCTTGGGCACCATCTCCAGTAGCTACACCAGGATTACCAGCTATACCAGGACAAAGGACTAGCAGTTATACTGAACATCCTAACTGGTATACTAATGAGGCTCCTGATAACTATGGTATAGACACTAGATCACAGGCACAACCAGCATTCAGGGCTAGTAACTATGGGTGTGAGAATGATCTAAGTACTTCTGGATATAAGATGGGAGGATTATATGCATACGGGGGACAAACACCACCAGACTCAATGGGTAGAAGAGCACTAGCTACAGTATGGCCAGGGTCTCCTAGTGATCAACAACCTATGCCGGATAACTATCAGGTAGGTAAAACATTACCAGAAGCAGCACCTGGTACAGGAGATATTGAGGCTGAAAAGCAAGAGCAGGTACTAGGTGACTTTAATGGGGATGGTACTCCGGCTCTTATGAATGTAGATGGTCCACCACATACACAGGGTGGTAAGGAGGTATCTGTACCTGATAACAGTTTCGTATTCAGTGATACTAAGGCTCTTAAGATTAAGGATAAGAGTGTACTGGCAGAGTTTGGTATGTCTACTAAGGGCAGAAGAGGCTTCACACCAGCAGAGATTGCTAAGAAGTACGACATACAGAAGTACACTAGTAAGCTGGCTGATCCTAACACAGACCCTGTTACTAGGAAGACTGCGGAGATGATGAGTAAGAACTATCTTGCTAAACTCTCCAAGCTTGCACAGGTTCAAGAGGGTATGAAGGGACAGATGGGGTTGTCTGATCCTAATCAACAGCAGATGAATATGGGGCAGGAACCACAGATGCAACCTCAACAGAGATATGGTGGACTACAGACTATGCAAATAGGGGGATCTAATTATAATAAAAAAGGGCGTGTAGAATATGATGATAATGGAAATATGCATTTTGTAGCTGATGATATCAATAATGATACTCCCGGTACAAGAAGAAGTAATATTCCTCAATCAGGATCTGACTATGTTCCATATAGTGCACCTATAGCCAGAGTACAGGGGTATCCTAGTACTGCGCCACAGAACACTGCAGATTACCAGAGATGGGCTAATGTCAGAGGTGCTGGTCTTAAGGTAGATGGTAAGATGGGGTATAGAACATCAGGATGGGTTAATCCGGATATTCCAGTACCTGGTAAGTTACCTACCGATAACCCTTCTAGTATGCCTACTATTAATCAGGAGTATGTACCTACTACATTCCAGTTACCGGCATTACCTAATATGCAGGATAATAATGTAGACAATACTCCTAGTAATAATAATCTGGGTAGTATGGCTAACCAACCACAGAAACAGGATAGAAGATTCACACAACCTGATAGAATGGCACTAATGAATAGTATATTGAATGCTGCTAGTATTCATAAGTACATGCCATTTGAGCCACCAGTAACAGGGGTAATACCACAGACTACCTTCGTAGATCCTACCAGGGCACTGGCTGCTAATGCTGAACAGGCTAATAGTGCTTACAGAGGAGCAGGACAAAGGGCTGGTAATGATCTATCATCATATCTTGCTATACAAGGACAAGCGGGTACTAATGCTGCTAATATACTAGGGCAATATGATAATCAGAATGTACAGATCAGTAATCAGGCTAATCAACAAGCTGCACAGATTACTAATGGTATACTAGAGGCACAGAGGAATAGACTGAAGAGTTTGCATCAGGGTAACACTATAGCAGCACAGCAATATGACAATGCTGAGAAAGAAGCTAGAGCAGATCTTGTTAATGTGTATACTAACGCATGGAAAAACAGACAGGGGTATAATGACATTAATCAGACTAATAACCTGTATAAGAGGGATCCTAACTACGGTTTCATGAACTTCAATAGTCCACAGGCACAAGCAGAGTACCAGAAGATGATCCAGAACCCAGGAGCAGTGGGTGGTAGTAGCCCTAAAACATATGCAGACTGGAAAAAGCATTTTACAGAAACACTGGGACTACCGGATAATGATGATACAGAGCAGCTTATATATGATCAGATAGCAGCACAGAATAAAGTACCTAGAACACGTTCTACTAAAACAGACAAAGGCACTAATACTAGAACAACTACTAGTGGGCCAGTGAAGAAGTATGGTGGACCATTCAGTAACCTAGGAAAGTTCACTGGAAAATGATACCATCTAGCAGATGTATAGAGTACCATCTAATAAGTTTATTTACCGCTTTTCTTGCACATATCAGGTGCAATGACTAACTTAGCACTATAGAGTATGGCCAGTTATTTACAGGGTGTAACAGATCAAGGATTACAAACACCTACATATCAACCTGATTTTTCATTCTTAGCTGCTAATCAGCAGAAGAAGGAAGGGCAGTATATGCAAGGACTATCAGAGGTAGCATCCGGATATAATGCTATACTGAGTGCCCCGGTTACTGATGAAGCTAATAAGATAACCAAGGGACAGTATGTGAAAACTGCACAGGATGGCCTTAAAAAACTATCTACCAGTGATCTGTCATTACCTACTAATGTTGCGCAGGCTGAGACCCTATATGCTCCATTCTATCAGGACAATATTCTGTTACAAGATATTGGGTATACAAAATATGCACAAGGGGAATTAGGTAAACTGGATAACTGGAAAAATAGTAAAGATAAAGAGGTTTATAGTAGATATAGCCCTTATGCTGAACGCTATATACAACAGGGATTACAAGATCTTAGTCAAGCAAATAGAGATCCTGGTAATTATAAAAAGCTACAAAAAAGAGAAGCTATTCCTTTTTTTGATATCAATGCTGAAGTAGATGCAGCTTGGGAAACAGAAATAGGAAAAGGGAAAGGAGGATCTGAAAATGGTATAGCTACAGTAACTACTGATGGTCATGGAGCCATGATCACTCAGTATAATGGAATAAAAAGTAAAGATGCTTATCGTACTTACTATCTCTCTAAGGTAGGTGATAGATATGACCAACAATTCCGAGTAATAGCATCTGTAAAATACCATGATGCTAAACAGGATATATTAAGGAAAAATCCTGGGATAGATGAAAAAGCTGTAAATGAGCATTTTGCTAAAGACATATTACAAGACCTTGGAAGTAGTTATAAAAAAGTAGCTCAAGAATACAATGATCAGGCAGACTATTGGGCAAAAAGAAAAAAAGACCTTATAGATCAAATTAAACAAAACCAAAAAGGTATAGTAGCCCCATCTCAGAAAAGTGATCTTGCATACTACGATGGTAAAATGAAAGATTATAAAAATGCTGGAACTAGCTATAGTCAAGAGTATTGGAATAATTATTCTCCTGTTACTCAAACTGGGTTACCTAATGAGAATTACACTAAGACCTTCAATGGTATAACTAGAAGTCCTGATGAATATACAGCAGGGATAGAAAAAAATCAGATGGCTGAGTTATGGGCTAGTGGTAGGGCATCTATATCATCTGAAAAGAAAGAAGTAGATCCAACATGGCATGAATATAGATTCTGGGCAGATGCTGATACTAAAAATAGATTAGAATCACAAAGAATAGCTGTAACTGCAAGAGGGCAAACTCTTCATTGGGAAGAACAAACAGGTACAGATCTAAAAACAGGAAAAATTCTTCCAAACTTTAACCCTAATAGATCACATGGTTGGTATGGTGAAATTAGCGGAGATGGTACTAATGATACTAATGGATCAGGTGCTGGTAGTGGGGATATAATTGGAGTAAATACTATAGATCCCGCACATATAGAAGGAGGTGCTGCAGTAGTACAACAACTATTAGAGAGTAAAAGAATAACAATTGGGCACCAGATATTTAACCCTAGTGCAGATGGTATATCTGGTATAGCATTAAAAACATTAAATCTTACTCCAGATGAGATAATAGACTTTACTGAAGGAGCAAAGGTAATGATGAATGGTACTATTCCAAATGATCCTAGACAATTAGCAGCTATTGATAAGGTAAAAACTAGTCTTAAACAACAGCATATAGGGTATGATATAAAAGGACCAGGAGGATTAGAGACTGCTTTAATGGAATATAGTGAAAGTGCAGCAGCACAACTTCAGCATAGTGATAAACAATCTGATGTTGTATTAGGTAATAAATTATTAGCAGGGGCTATAGTAGCACAGTCTCAAAGAGACTCTTATATAAAAAGTCAAAAGAACTTGGATAATGCATTGAATGAGACTATTCTAACTAATCCAGCTTTTAGTAAGTTAACTTTCAAAGATGCTAATGGGTATAAACAAAGAATGACTGCTGAGAATATAACTCCGTATTTTCCTAGTGTGCATGTATGGGATCCAATAGAAAAGAAATACCAGGATATACCAGCTAAAGAGTTAGCAAACTCTTTTATGCGGGGTGACTTTAACTTTAGTGGTTCCAATGAGGTTACTATAGGAGGAAAAGAATATCATATAGATGATCATGCTACATATGAAGGACTATCTAATCTAGAAAAAGGTAATAGTCCATTAAAAGGTAAAATAATACAATCAGATATTTTTTCAAAATTACTAAGGAGTGCCAATACTGAAACAATGAGTAAACTTAAAGAGTATAAGAATGGAATACTCTATAAAGAAATTTCTTATGATCCAAATGCAGATAAAAAAGGAAATAAAAAACAAGCTCAGTTTGCTTTAAATTTAGCTCCAGAATTAGCCAGTATCTCAAATACTGATCACTTTTATCTATATGATCCAAAAAGCAAAAGTGAAGAAGAGCTAGGTCCAGATCATACAACAGCGATAAGAAACATGTTAACTAATACACCAGATGTGCAAGCTTATGTTGGTTCTATTATTCCTACAAGAAATGATAGAAATGAACAGGTATTTGCTATACATATGAAAGTACCGGATAAGGCTCCAAATAGTAAAGATAGTAAATTGGATAATCTGGCTGGTAAAACAGTGTTTCTTAAAGTAAGTCCTAATGCTACTGGTAAACATATGAAAGAGGTTCCTCAAAATGATGGATTATATACTTATGGAGATTTATACTATGGAGGTACATATAAGTCTAGTGGAATTATTAATAGCAGTGGTGTTTCTTATAGTATAAGAGGTTACGATTTTGGACCAGATGGGAAAGCTACTAAAATAAATGTCATTATAAACCAACGTATAAAGGATCCTGAACATATTGGTAAGTATATAGATCAACCAACCGTAAATGTGAGCATTCCTACAGTAGGTGAAAATGCTAAGAATATTGATGAAATAGTATCTGCTGCTAATGGGTCTGCTATTCAACACGGAAATCAGAATGTGGCAAATAATAACTTAGCTCATAGTCGTATTACTAGTGGTCAAGATATTAATGAAGTAGAAAACGAACTCAATAATAATCAATAATGGCAACCATACAAGACCTTTTACCAGTAGCTACTAATCAATCTGATCTTTCTACTGGTATTGTACCAACTTCTTCTACCCCATCTATTGATTTATCTGTACCAGGAGATAATACTATTCCTTCTACTGATCAACAATGGTGGGACCAGTTTGCTGCAAAACCTGCTTCTCTCAGTACACAGATGGATCCAATTCAATTTGATTGGGAAAGTACTGGTGCAGAAAGATTTGCACAAGATAGTCATATTAAACAATTAGGTTTTGATCCTTATCTAGGGAGTAAAACAGTAAATGGAAAATCTTATGATCTAAATGAGTTGAAATACCAACAAGCTCAGACATTTGGTGATGTAATGAAAGCTGGTATAGGGCAGTTTACCGGATTAGCATGGAACTCATTCAAGAATAGTGCAGTATCTGATGGGCATTTTCTTAATGCTCTTTTTGACTTTTCTGGTACTCCTTACTTTGCTGATTTTAAAGAACGCATGATAGGCTCTCCTGAAGAACTGCTACAAATGGATAAAGAGCAAAAAGACATCATGAATAAACATGCTATCTTCGAGTCTCCGGATACACAAGGTATTTTTAATAAGGAGTTTTTTGGTAGTATGTTGGGCCAGTTAGGGTTCACTGTAGGTACTGGTGCATATGTAGCATTACAGACTCTACTCACTGCTGGTATAATGGATGCTATTGCTCCTGTAGCAAGAGCAGGACAACTAGCTAAACTAGGTAAGGCTATTACTACTGCAGGTGGAGATGCTGCAAAGACTGGTCAGTTATTAGAATATGCAAAGAATGTACAGAGGGGTATAAACACTGGTGAGGCAGTTAATGATATCCGGAAAATGACTGACCTAGCCAAAGATAGGAACTTTATGCAATCTGTATATGATGGTATGAAGAATTTGTTACCGGGATATCAGGCTGTTAATGATTATCAGATGGCTAAAGTAGCAGGGGCTACAGTAGGAGAGGGTGTTGCTGCAGGATTACCGGGATTAATCAAGAGTTATACAATGTTCAATGCAGCTAGGGCAGAAGCTACTATGGAAGCATCTAACACCTATGGGCAGTTGTATACCAGCTTAATGAACAGCTATGAGAAGAAGAATGGACAACCAGCTACTGGTGAAGAACTACAGAGAATAACCAATGCAGCATATGGAGCAGCTACTGATAACTTTATTACTAATACAGGTCTCTTATCAGCAATGAATGAGATAGAGTTTGGTAATATGGTCAGTAAGTTCTCCAGTACAAGAAGATTATTCAGGGAAGCTGCTGAGAATACTGGTAAGGATATGTATGCTGTTACTGCTAAGAATGCAGAAGGAGCACTGGTATCTAAAGCATATGAATCTGGTAGGTTTGGTGCACTAGGTAACTTCAGTGCTATGAGGAAGGACTTTGGTATGGGCACTGCATTATGGCAGGTAGCTAAGAAAGCAGTAGGAGGACAAGCAGCGAAGTTTGAGGGATTAGAAGGACTACAGGAGATACTACAGAATGTGAGTGATGAGTCATTCAGAGATTACTATACTAATCTGTATAATGGTAATAAGGATCTTAATGGTAATTATCTAAAGGATATTACTAGTGCAGATTGGGGTAAAGGACTGGCATCACAGCTTAATCAGGAGGGATGGAAGACATTCCTTATGGGAGCTACTACCGGGTTATTTCTATCTCCAATATCTTCTATGTCTATGTATGCCAGAGAAAAAGGACAGGCAGCAATATCACAGGAATATAGGGATCAATGGGATGCACAGAAAAAGATCACCAGTGATAATGTGGATCTTATCAATGCATTCTACAATGATGCTAAAGGAGGGTTATTGGAACACCTAGGGGGGATGAAGACTCAGATGGCATCTGCTAAGAATATGCAGGATGCACTAGTAGAAGCTAGTCATTATACATTCTATAATGGACAGGCAGATGCACTGTCTAAAGCAGCAGCTACTTCTATCAAGACAGGTACTATAGAGAACTTTCTAGCTACACTGAAGAGTCTGGGAGATGGTAGAATAACAGATGAAGAGTTTGCCACTATGATAGGGTATACTGGTAAAGAGCCATTATCTGCTAAGACCTTCATAGATGGAATAGCCAAAAATGTTGAACAATATTATACTAACTATCAGAACCTTAAAGACCAGTTTGGTGATCTTATTATACCAGAGATACACACTGATCCTGTAATGTATAGGTTAGCTACAGAGCAAAAAGCAGCATTCAATGATGCTACAGAACTACTAGCTACAACTTCTTATCATGTATCTGACACTATAAGGAGAATGGGAGAGATCAGATCAGAAATGGCTAAACTACCGGGTATAGGTAGTTCAGTACATACATCCTTTGATACACTGGGTAATGAGCAACAGACTAAGACAGAGATTGCTACACTACAGGATCAGATAAAGACCTATGAGGATATAGGTACTAGTAAGGATAGTACTGGTAAGGAGATTGCACAGGAACTAAAATTACTCAAACAGCAACTAGAGCACCTACAGTCATGGGATACTAACTGGAATGGGTATAAGAGTGCACAAGAGACTACTGAAAAAGAAAAGCACCTACAGCCATTATATGATGCATTCAGTAACTATATTAGTATAAGCAATCAACTATCTGGTGTAGGTGATCCTATATTAAGAACGGATAAAGAAAAAGCATTCAAAGGGCTATCTGATTATATGGTTCTTAACAGGGATCATGGTCAGTATGTAGATGCACTGAATACATTGTCAGAACCTAGGAACTTCAAGAAGGTATATGAGAAAATACTCAAAGCACAGCAGGATGGAGTAACAGCAGCACATGAGAGTACTGTTAATGAGGCTAAAGCAAGAGCAGCAGCTACTACCGGTAATTCTGTTACTACTCCTACAGAGACACCAGAAGAGGCCACTGATACAGAGACACCTACTAGTACACTAGATGCCAGGAGTGATATATTAAGGTATTATAGTGAGGATGAAGCTATACAGAAACCAGATGGTCAGGGTGGAGTATCTTATCAACCTCAAGATGCACTATCAGCAGAGGCTAGGAAATTACTGGATAAATACCCTGGACTAGAGGCTAAACTAGACAGTATACGTCAGACTACTACTAATCCAAAGGATATACCAGCTAGAGTAGAAGAGGCTATTAAAAAGGCTGAGAAAGAACTAGAGGATAAGAAGAATAAGGAACAGGAGGATAAAGATAAAGAGAATAAACTAAGGAATGAATGGGCAAAAGAACTAGATAATATACCTGTAAAGTTTCCTAAAAAAGCCGGTATATCACCAGAAGGTATAGCAGAGGTTAATAAACTAAGAGCAGAAGAGACAGCAAAGATTACTGCAAAGTATAAGAAACTACTAGGCGAAGATGCTGAACCAACTGTAGATGAGAATAAACTGGGTAAACTAAAGAACATTCATGCATTAGTATCAATAGCTCCTGCTATAGTAGATAATACTACTAAGGAATTGGTGCCTCTTGCAACTGTTAGGAAGATGAGTAAGGTTGCTTATAATACAGCCCTAAAAGAAACTAAACAGAGAATAACAGATATTCTAAAAGGAGTTACAAGGGCAGAGTTACTGCAGAATCTATCATTATCAGTTAAGGTTAATGCTGCTTCTCAGGAAACTACACCAATAACTGATAATATTAATGTAAAGGCTCAGAACTATTGGTTAGAGATGAAGTATAAGGGGGAAACTCTAGGGTTTTTAACCAATGCAGATCCTTTTATAATTAATATAGACAATGAGACTCTTGATGTTTTTAGTATAGATAGTGATAATATAGAAGAGATATACACCCCAAAGTCATGGGAAACTACTGTAAGTGCTGCAGGAGAATTTCGTAATGATGCCTTTACTAGTATGAGTGTACAAATAGCTATAGAAAATGCTATTGCTAAAGGACAGACAGAGTTTTCTGGTACTGATCTATTCAGTATACTCAATGTAAGGGCTGCTGTACAACTGGATTACCTTGCTACTGGTGAACAGGGTCCATTATTCAGTGATCTACAGACTACTATGGGTGTTAATATAGATGGTGTACAACAACTAGTAGTAGTTGATAATAAGGTTAATGAGGATGGTACCAGGAACCATAATCTGGTACTAGGCAGTATTAATGCATTATCTTATCTCCCACCTATACCAGTACATGAGAATACCGGTATGTATTCTGTTGCTATTACTGTAGGTGGGGAGTTTAGATGGATACAACTTACTCCTACTGTATATGATGCTGAACAGATGAAAGTTACACTAGACAGAATAACAGAGCTCAGTAGTAAGGAGAATAAGACAAAGGCTGATATAGACGAGATAAGGTCATTATTAAGAGGTATATTCATTGCATTACCGGTATACTACAGGGAAGAGAATGGTGAGAGAGTAGTAGACAAGAGTCAGAAGTGGGATGTTAGGCTAGGATATAATGATAAGAAGAATACAGTAATAATCACTATAGACCAGGTAGGTGTTAAACCACTCACTACTAATACCAGTAAGTTCAGTACTGCAGAGGATCTTGCCAAAGCAGTACAAAAGATGGTTAGTAAGTACCTACCAGAGGTTACTATTACTCAGGACAACTTCCGCCATCAGATACCAGTAACAGGTATGAGTACCAGGGAGGAGATTGTTAAGGCTGTTATGAATATGACTGCTTCAGTACATCCTAATGTGGCTAAGAGTGTATCATTACATTATGGCCTACCAGAGAATCAAAGTACACTAATACAGCAGAATCAACCATCAGTACAGGAGAAAGGCCCACAGGTTGTTGCCCCAGTACCAGGTGCAAGAAGAATGAAGAATGTGGGAATGCCTGAACAACAAAGACAGCATGATGAAAAAGAAGCCTCTACTACAGATAGACTACAAGCTGCAGAAGCTAATGATGTAGCTGCTATGAGGGCTGCTAGAAAGAGTAGAGGTGTTAAGAAGGTTGTACAAACTGCTACATTCAATGAACAGGATGTAGAGAATATTGGCAAGTTCATACAGGAGATGGATAGGATGGTACCTAAAGACATTCTATCTGTTGAGAATCTTGGTATATTACAGCATAACTTAGAGGATACTCATACTACTGTAGGGCAGTTCTATATTAGTTTGGATGGATTACGTGGTACTATACAGGTACATGAGAATACACCGGGTAAATACCATGAAGCATTCCATGGTATATTCAGGATGTTATTATCAGAAGAACGTATACAGCAATTACTGGATAATGCAAGAAAAGAGTATAATATAACAGATAATGTTATTAAGAACTTTCTGGAAGAGAGGCCTGAGTATATTGGCAGGGATAATAAGGTAATAGAAGAGCGTATATTAGAAGAGTATATGGCTGATAAGTTTGATGCCTGGAAGATGAATAAAAAGACACCAGCTAGTAATACACTGAAAGGATTCTTCTCATGGTTAGTTGATCTTGTCAAAGAGTTCTTTGCTAATATCACCGGTAATAAACTGCAGTCATTATTCTACAGTGTTAATAAGGGGCAGTATAAGAATGCTAGATTACAGGTTAACCACTTCAATAATGTACAAGAAGGTATCAGTGAACCAGTTAACAAGGTTGTCAAAATAGGCACTAAGAAGATTACTACAGGTACTGGTAAGGTTATGGATGTTGATCATTATCTATCACAACCAGTAGCTGACCAGCTATCTTCTACTATAGCAGCATTGTATCATAAGACTGTTAAGGATATTGGACAGCATGATAAGAATAAGGTACTCAATAGTATACTAGACAAGTACAAAGAGACGTATAATGCAGAACTTCCTATATATAAGAGAAGGGCTGATGCAATAACAGATATTGCTAAGAGAGCAGATTGGTGGGATAAACTGTTTGATCTGGAAGAGGTATTCAAGACTAAAAAAGACGGCTCAGACTCTATAGGTAGAAGATCACTCAAAGAAGCTGTTGATCTACACCTTAATATTATGGGATACCGGCAATCATTGGATGAGGAATCTATGGATGATCTGGAACAGGAAGAGGGTCAGAGGAATGTTGATACAAAGTACAAGAAGACATCACCATTAGCTCACTACTCCTCACTCTCTAAGTTCCTACGTGGTTATATAGGCTCTACAACATATGAACTGGGTAAGGATGAGTTTGGTAATAAGCAACTAGTAGATGGCACTCCTATATATGCTACCTGTAATGCCAATAAGATATACAATGGTATGCTCAAAACACTGAGTAATACTACTGATGAGAATGAGCTATTAGGAAGATTACTGGAATATACTAAGCATGGTGGTAATCCAGAAACTACTACATTCATCAATCAGGTATTATCAGAGGTAGGATTTGATTATGATACTAATACTCCTACTAAGAACAGTATATTACTACAGCAGGTTATCAAAGGATTCCAACAGTGGTCTACTAAGTACCTATTCACGCAGGTTAATGGTAATAATGAGTATCGTACATCATATGCCAATACTAGAGATGCTGCTAAGAATCAGAGAGATGAATGGTATGCTAATAATAAGGCACTTAATAAGACAGATACTAAGGGATTGAGTCTACTCTCTAATGCTCTTAATACCTCACAGGCAGAGACTGAAGAAACTACTACTAGTATAGGTAAACTGGCAGACAGAATATCCAGGAATATATTCAAGGAAACAGGTATATCACTGCATCCTATGTATATCCATTATTCCCTAGTAGCTAATAAGAAACCAGAGTATAGAAAGATTGATCAACAGAAGATGATTGATCTATATCCGGATGCTTATGAGGGTAGACTCACTAAGAGTTTGTTAGATGCTAACCTGATTACTCCTATGACTAAGGGGGAGGATATATTCTCCAGGACAGCAGAAGAGGTTGAATATCAGGAAGGTGACAAGACTAAGAAGGGCACACCACAGCAGTTTCTTATGAAGATTGCTGGTACTAATAGTACATTTGATGAATCAGTAAACACTATGTCTTTTGCTAATGCCAATGGGGAAACAGTGTATAGTCATCAGTTTCAGAACTACTCATTCATAGCTACACAGGAACTGAACAATAATCTGAATAATCTGGATGAAGAACATCACTCATTCCTAGTAGATGATGAGAACTTTCAAGCACTAGCTAACAGGAAGAGTATAGCAGTAGAACAGATTGATGGCCTAAAGAAGGTATTTGAGAGTACTAATGATACTACAGGAGAGTCCTTTGTCAATAAGTTCCTAGAGGTTAATAGAGAACCTGGTGCAACATATGGTGATTATAATAAGAGAGAGTTCTTAGCTACATTACTAGGGTTCTATGATGTTACTAAAATGCCTGATGCTGCTGTAAGGAATGGCAGTGACAAGTTCTACAAAGTACCAGTACTTATCAGGGTTATTGAATCTAAGAATAGTGGGCATGTAGTACGTGTACCAGTAATGAAGGCAGTAGATAGCAATGGTAGATTATCTAAGCTGGCACAGGAGAGAATGTACAGTATTATTAAACAAGAGTTTGATAGGATCAGAGTAGCACAGGCAGAGATAGAAGCCGGTGGTAATATAATAGGGTATCATACAGAAACATACAACAAGAAGACTAAAGAAACAATACCACCAAGAGGACTCACATTCTTTAACAGTAAACTAATGTTGGGCCCACTAGCTGAATCACTAGAGGTTATTGCTCAGAATACTAAAAAGGATCTTGATACATATAAGAAGGATATCATAGAACAGATTACTAACTATTGGCAGGAACAGACTAAGGAACTAGCCAAGGAGATGTTCAACGAGGGATTGATTAAGGGGTATAAAGAAGGTACTACTGGTAAGATAGAGGCTACTAATGCACTGGCACCTTCATACCTGTTCAATGGCTTTGCTGATAGTGAGGTAGGGACAGCAATGAATATTAATAAGGACTTTGGCCATAACCTGGCACAGGTACTAGTTAATGACTATTTAAATACTACAGCACTCAACACTATGATATTCGGTAATGAGGCTAAGAGTTTTACTGATTCTATTGATCAGGTTAAGAGAATGGCTGGTGCTAATGCTGATGGTCCTAATATGAATATATCATTCATAGCTCCGGATATGGGTATAGACCATACACTAGAAAACTTCTATCATGTTACCTACAAGAGTGATAAGGTACTATCAGGTAATGGCAGTGGTAATACTATAGACTCTGATGATGGTCAGATGTACATGACAGAGAAGGGACTCCGATATATGTTATTTGGTCTGGGTAAACTGACTAGATTACAGGCTGATATACTGGATAAACTGGCTAATGGTGGCCTGGTATCAGAGAAGGAGTTCTTTGGAGCAGGTGGAATGAGAGAGAGTGGTGGAGCATTTAATAGTACTAAACTGGTATACTTTGATGGTAATACCTATCTAAAGTGCTCTGCTATATCATTATTCAAAACATATATTGATAGAATATGGAGTAAGGAACTTGATGATCTCCGGAAGAAACTGGAAGATTATGAAGAGAGGAATAGTACTGTAGTGTTTGCACATCCGGTATCTGTATCTAAGGCACTGAAACAGAATATTGCTCCTAGTAGTGATGAGATTGATGATAGCCATTTTAATCAGTTACAGTCAAGGTTCATGAGGGAACAGTTACAGAATCCTTCTAACAAACTGGTTATTACTGATCCTACACAGGCCAAGCAGCAGATAATGGCTGAACAGAACCCTAATACCAAGGTAATGTTCTTAGGCAATGAAACTACTGTAGGTGCTGTTAGAGAGGCGTATATGAATGATGTTTCTCAGAGGATTACTAATAACTATGGTACTAAGGCTAATGCAATATTCACACTAGATAAGGGACTTATTCATCTACAACAGGCTATAGCAGGTAATATTACTCCTCAACTAGGTGTGTTCTTTGATACTATGAGAGAGACTCTACAAGCTACTGGTGCTGATCAACAGACATTAGGGTTCTTAGAGACTAGGGATGGTAAACCGGTGTATAATCTTAACTTCCCTAGTACATTGGAGAAGTTTACTCAGATATTCCTCAACTACTTTAGTAAGGGGGTAACAGCAGAGAAGATACCAGGAATGACTGTAGCACTGGCATCAGGTGCTAAAGGGATGGGTAGAAGGGTTAAACAGGTTATATCAGTAGACCCTGTAACAGGACAACCTAGATCATGGAAGGTTATTACTGATAAGGAGTATACTAGTAATCCATCCAAATATCAGAGTGCAAGGGAATGGGATAATAAGGATCAGAGAACATATGTTGATCTACAGGTAGGGGATTATTATATTGATGATCTCAGACATAATGTAGCAGAATATGATGCACAAGGTAATATTATAGGTAGATTCTCTGAGTGTATTATACCGGCCCACTATAAGGAGCAGATGAGAGGACCAGTAGAAGCACTACAGTATGCATTTGGTGTACGTATACCTACTGATGATAAACACTCTATGCTATCTCTTAAGTGGGTAGATACTATGCCAGTACAATATGGATCTACTGCAGTATTCCCACATGAGCTTATTGAGATATCCGGTGCTGACTTTGATATTGATAAGATGTTTATATCTATAGCAGATACCTATAATGGTAAGGAAGATGCTGTTATATTGGAGAAGTTCAACAAGCTGAAAGATCAGATATCAGGATACAGGGATGAACTAACACAGCTATCTGCAAGGTTCGAAAGTACTGTAGCATATTCACCTGAGATAGCAGCAAGGAGTAAAGAGATAAAAAGCCGTATAAAGGATATAGAAGAACAATATCAGAGAGGTATCATAACACAGGATGAGTATGATGAGCAATCAGGTATACTAGAATATGAACAATCAGGGCTAGGTACAGAAGAAGGTAAGAAGGAACGTGGTCCTATAGTAAGGAGGATGAAGGCCCTTAGTAGAGCCATTAAGCAACTGAAGAAGGAGAGGGATATTGTACTGGAAGAACTACAGAATAGCTCAACCAGAGTACCTTATGGGACAGAGACTGGTACACAAGGGCAGTTTGATGAGTTCTTAAAGTGGAATCTGGATAACAATAAAGTACTAAAGGACAAGATTAAGGAGTTAAAGAGTTTATATATTAAAAAGGAGGATTCTTATGGTATAATAGACTCTGATGTTATAGCAGATGATGAGGATATTAATGAGATGTTCAATCTGTCTTCTGATATGTTGTTATATAAAACAGCACTTAAGGAGATGGGTATGCCATCAGATCCTATTGAATATGCACTAGCTACTAAAGATGGTGCTAATCTGAATAACGGAGTACTCAATAACAGAGTATTGGCCCAGAAGATAGCCATGTTGAATAACGAGGATATATCAGGTGGTGATAGTGCTATTATTAACACTCCAACATCTACAGACCCATTAGCTGATCTTGCTGATGAGCTTATTAAAGAGTTTGAGGCTATTGATCCTAATCATTCTATACTGAAGATACTCAGGGAGGGTTTTACTGATGTTAATAGTCTACTAGGTAAGATTGCTGCATATAGTAATAACAAAGAAGGAGCCAGGAATATTGGAGCCACTGCTAATGCTATACAGGTATATGCACTATTACAGCAATATGGTGTACAGATTGAAGAAGGATACCGGTTGAATATAGATGGTCATGAATATTCATCTTTTGAGCATACTAAGGAATATATACCTGGTAATATCAAAGAGACTGTATTATACAAGAATGGTAAGGTCAAGGAATATACACTGACTACTGGAGAGAAGGTGAAACCAGGTGATCCTAAGATACAAGAAGGTGGTTATACCGGTGAACGTATACCAGCAGTACTAGGTACATTGCTCAATGCGATGACTGATAATGCCAAGGAGAGATTAGCAGCCAGACTAGGGCTCAATATTACTGCACTAGGGTATGTATCTTATATGGTAGCACAAGGTGTTCCTATGAAGACTGGTGTATTACTAATGCTACAACCATCTGTTAGGAAGTACTTTGCTCAACTACAGAAACTAGAAGGATCATTGAAGACACAGGAAGAGATTGATACTGTTAAGAGCTTTTTACTACAGAAGACTATTGATACATATGGTAGTGTAGTAGGTGGTCCTGTTACTACTCAGGGCATGGTAGATAATATTACTACTAATGGTAAGGATCAATCACTGGAACTTAGTATGTTACAGACATTACAGACTATTGATAATCAATCTAAGGTACTAGCTAATATATCCGGTATACAGAAACTATCCCAAGGTATTCCTACTACATGGGAGGATATTGACAGAATGCAGAAGAGATTGAGTGATGTGGGTATAGCGTATGTGGATAACCAATATGTACCTAAGAGTGAGAATGTGGATAGTGAGGGCAATAGTTTATCAGTAGATGTTAGGAATATATTGACCAAGGATCAGAAGATCATTGCTACTAATATCAAGGTAATGGGGCAGGTACAGCAGTTATCTAAGCTGGTATTCATGGAAAAGACTCCATTATTCTCTAGATTGTCTAATATAGCATGGGATAACCTATCAGTAAGGAAGGGACAAAAAGAAGAGTTTGGCAAGACACTGAAGCATGATATTATATCCTATCTCTCTATCAGAGCATACAAGCACTGGTTGAGTAAGAATGATCCACAGCAGTCACTAGATAATGCTATGATATACCCATCAGTAAGGGCACAGAAGAGTCCTTCATATCAGGATATTATACAGACTATAGATGGACTCAGGAAGAAACTAACTGGTGAGAATAGCAATGCTCTGTTATCATTCCTTATGACACAGACTAAGGATGGTATTATGACTGCAGAAGCTAATACCTGGGCAAGGTTATCTGATCTTCAGCAAGATAGGTTAGTATCATCTTATGTTGACTTATACACTGATAACTACTTAGATGCTGATGGGAACACTATACCTACACATGATGCTGCTGTAGCATTATTCAACTATCTACTAGTAAAGGATGGTGGGCAGTTTAAGAGTGGTTCTTTTATCCGGTATATCCCTAACTTCGTATTCACTCACATAATGAACAGGACTACAGAGGTTAATGATCTATTATCACAACCAGGGTGGAATGAATCCAAGGCATATGATCTTTTTGGTGTACCAGCAGAACAGGTGCTCAATGACTTCATGGTATCTTATGGTACACATATTGGTAATAGATTCTATGTTAAGGAAATTAAACACACACCATCAGCTACACCAAAAGCACTAGCTAGAGTAGGTGATACATACCATATTAGTATATATAGGAATATCCGGGAGCAACTTCAAGATACTCATGGTGATGGTCTATACTACTCTCCACTATACAAGACTGACAAGTTCAATGAACAAGAGACTAAGCAGTATAAGGAGAATATCAAGACACTGGAGGATGCCGGTTTTACTATAAAGAGCATTAAGAAAGGGAAAGAGACACAGACTAAGGTAGTAATGCCATACTCTATCAAGATCAATAACCAGTTATATGTACTGAAGAATGCTGGTACTGATGAAGAAGCTAGTCCTAGTAGAGTAATCAGTAAGGATCAAACTACTGCACTAGGTATTACTGGTCAGTATATTAAGAAGGACTGGACAGGCAATAAGGCAACATTCAAGGCATCTGGAGTATTCGGACTAGTGAGTAATACAGGAATAACAGAGCAGAGTACTAAACAATCTGGACAGAGTAATGTATCTTTACAGCAGATGACCAGTGAACAATGGGAGAGTGAGTTGATAACTGCCTATGCAGCCAAACAACGTAATATCTCACAGAGAGACTGGATAGCACAGCAAATAACATTCAGAGATAGGAGTCAGTCAATAGGTGCTACAGATACTGATATATTGAACACAATAAAATGCTTATAGAATATGGCAGATTGCCCTAATATTAATCATCCTGCATTTAAGACCTTAGAGACTATTCACGGTAGGCCAATGGCTACTCTGTTATATCATATGAATGGTGGGCAGATACCTACAGTGGAACAGGCTAAGAAGTTAGTATCTCCTACTGATAAACACATTACTCAGGTTCTGAATGCTATTAAAAGTAGTTTACCTGCTGCAGTGAGTAAGGTTATCACTGTAGTACAGAATGTGCCTAGAGGTATATTGGGAAGGGATGACCTGTTCTTATCACTGAAAGAAATACTTAATGATAAAGGCATCAATGATGAATTATTGATAAATTGGGCAGGAATTAACAGAGTTAACCCAAAAGCTGTTCAATCTGAATCAGAAATAACAGGTATAATTGAAAAGAAATATAACAACTTAAAAAAGGTAGAAAGTCATCCAGCACTTAAAGCTAATAAATTAGCATTAGAGAGTTTCAATAAATGGGTAAGTGCATTGAATAAATATCCTGTAGCATTTAGAGATATGATGCTTAGTCATGCTATCAAGTATCTCGATCCACAGAGAAGGTCTAAATATGTATTACAACTGAGTGATGTAGCCTTAACTAATGCCTATGGTATGGTCATTAATAAGCCACATGAGCTTAACAGAATAGGTAAGTTATATGACCAGGAAGTACTTAGGGCAGTTAATGAAGCAGGAGATCATGAACCCTCTGCATCAGGTAATGGTTATTGGGTGCATATACCAAGAACTGCTAACGGAAATCATCTAGGTTATAACTCCTATGAAGAAGCTGCTAATGCTATTAAAGAACTTGAAGATGAGGTAGCAGAAGTAGAAAAGATAAAGAGTAAACCCCCTATATTTCGTTCTCAGGAGCCAGGTCTTGACAGAAAAGATGCTAATAAATATGGATTTCAAGATTATGATTATGTAAGAGTTGAGAGCAGTTATAGTAGAGGAAGTAGTCCACATGAAAAGCACTTAGGAGAAAACTATGAGGGTTACTATATTCATGGGTATAATACTGGCTATGGAAAACCCAGTACCAAAATAGTTCCTATTACTAAACAACAAGCAGAGGAATTATGGGTAAAGGATGCTGAAAGATATCCTGATAGTGCATATGAGTCAAGTGATCGTCAAAAGTTATATAACTTAGAATATACTAAGACAAGACTCAAAGAACTAAAGGAAGGTTTTGAACATTTGAAACCTGAAGATTGGGTTAAGAATAGTGCTCAATACAAAGTTAATGTAGAACTACTTCGTAAGCTATCCCCATCAACCTGGTGTACTTCATCAGGAATGGCTCCTCATTATGTGGAGAACTATGATAACTATCTACTAATTGTTGATGGTGTTACTGTAGCAGGAGTAGAAGCAGGTGATAAAGGTTCAAATGGTAAGGTACAGGTAAAAGAAGTTACCTCAAGAGCCAATAATGGAATGGCTCCTATTGATCATCTGGATGATGTTACTGCATTCTTTGAGAAGCACAACCTGGATACTAACAATAGTTCGTTAAAACATGCTCAACAAGCCAAGACTACAGGTAAAACTGATGCAATGCAGCATGGATATGATCCAAATGGGCAAGATGATGAGTATGAAAGAGAAAGAGATAGGCAAGAAAGGTGGAATATAGATCAACATAATGGTGAACATGAGTATGACCCACCAGAGTATGGTGAAGAACCTGATTGGGAAGGAGAGTTACAGAGGCAACAAGAATTAGAGGCAGTGCAAGCTATTACTACTGCTAAAGATGCGTTGGATGATATAGAGACTAATAGATTACCTGTATTAACTAACTTTTATGCGCTTCCTCAAAATGTAAGAGATAATGAAGTATTAGCTAGAAGAGCAGTTGAATTTAATCCTCATAATATATCTCATATAAGTCCAACAGTTCCTTTTTACAATGAACTTGCTATAGATGCTATTACTAGACAACCTGGTATTTATGATTACTTGTCTAGAGAAGTAAAAAATAGACCTGTTATTAAAAAAGTATATGATGACTATGTTGCAGAACATCCTTTTTGGGATGATCTACCTTTTAGTAAAACCAACAACAGCCAGATACAAGGATACTATGATCCTAAAAATGATAAAGTTGTAGTAGTAGCTAATAATACACCTGTAGATGATGCTGCCAAGGTAGGAATACATGAAGTAGCTCACAGGGGCATGATCAGAATGGCTAAGGAATTAGGTGGCACAAAAGAACTTAATAAGATACTGTTCAATGCTGAAAAGCAATTAATGGAAAAAGTTCCTGAACTGTTAAAAAGAACAGGGCATAAGAATATAGAAGCATTAGTAAAAGACTACGGTTTTGATATAAACTCTGAAGAGGGTAAGGCAAAGCTATTGACTGAATTAGCTGCAAGATGGGCTGAAACATTAGTAGATAAACCTAAACCCTCTTGGTGGAAAGAGTTCTTGACAAGTATTGCAAACTGGATAAAGAGATTTACTGGAAAAGCACTGAACGAGAATGAGGTAAATGAACTAGTTGGAGGATTTGTTAAGTATGGTACCCAACAGGAGACTAAACAACAAGAGTTATTCTCTCAACAACCTATACCATATAGAGAAGCTGTAGACAGGGTAGTTACAGGATTCAAGGGACTAATACCTGCATACCCTAATAGTAGGACTATGTGGAATTACTATACTACTGCTAAAGACACTAAACTGGCTAACGGTACTATAGCTAAAGAAGTGGATAGGTGGATAGGTAACAATCCTCATCTACAATCTGTAGGAGTAGTACAAGATGCTAATAATAAGAATGTTATACAGTTAGTTCCTATTAAAGCTAATGCTCAGTATCAACTATCTAGTGAAGCAGCACCAGCAGATACAGAACTTAATCGTATACTCAAGGACTATGCACAGAATGAACTAGGTGGTAAGGTTAATCTAACTGATCAAATAGTAGTAGATGGCAAGATAATATCTGCTAATGCTGTTACTAATGTGGTTAACAGGACTATAGACTATGTAGCTAATAGGGCTAAGATAGATACACTACCAGAAGAGGTTAGTCATATATGGGTACATTGGTTACCTAAGAATAGTCTGTTACTAGCTGATATGTTGAAGGATATTAAGAGCAGACCAGTATACGAACAGGTTATGCAGGAATACTCTAGTAATAGTCACTATCAGAAGACAGGACTATCAGAGGTTGACCAGAAGAGATTTGATGAGTTGAATGGGAAGTTGGTACCTACTCACAATTATCTTGCTGATTTGAAGAACCCTGCTAACAGGGTATTACAGGGAACTGGTGAGAGTAATTTCCATGCTACTTTTATAATAATCAAGGAGAATGGCAAAGAGAGTTATATTGCTTTTCCTGAAGGTCAGGATGCTATGGAGATGAGCAAGAAGGACTTTACTGCATTGTATGAGGATGGAATGGAGACATTGACTCCACAGGAACGTAGTAAGTTTATACAGGGGTATAGTGATATAGAGGCATTAGAGAAGATTGATAAGGGAGGATTCTTATTGACTACTGAGGAGAAGAAGGAATGGCACCAGTTATGGAGTAAGAGCAACAAGAACAATGGCACTGTAGATGAACATAAGATAGCACTAGAGGCTATAGGTAAGCAGATAGCCGGTGCTATAGTAGGACAATATACTGATAAGAAGAGTAAGAATCTACTACAGAGACTAATAGACTGGATTACTGGTATATTCAAGGGTAAACCGGCACTAGATAGTTATGAACAGGCTGCTCAGAGCATATTGAATAAAGATACCACTACTCTTGATCTACAGCAGGATACTGGAGGTGATAATATATTCTTTCAACTTTCAGATGACCAACATGCACTAGTAAAGCACTATAATAAGATAGCTACACCAGTACAGAAGAAGGTTATGGAGGATATATATGTTAACCCTCATAGTCATCTTAAACTGGTAGAGAAAGAGGATGAAGAGGGTAATCCAGTAGAAAAGCATGAAGAAGGTAAATCAGTACACTATTACCAAGATACAATAACTAAACAGAAGTTTCAATCTGTTACTGAGGCTATAGGGGGTACATGGACAGAAGAGCAACAGAAGGAGTTTGAACTGAATACTAAGTGGGGTAATCAGGTTGATGGGTTACTACAAGATATTATACTAGGTGTAGATCCTAGACCTACTCCTGACCTATCTGATAAGGTTAGAATGAAGGTGTTTGGATTACTGAATAAGATAGTAGGTGTAGAAACTGCAGATGGTTCTATATTATTACCACAGGCTATATTAGCAGATCCTGTATCAGGTATTGCTGGTAGTATTGATATATTAGTAGTTAGACCAGATGGTAGTCAGAAGATTATTGATCTTAAGTCATCATGGTCATCAGTAGATAGCCTGAAGTACTCTACAGTAACATATGAGAGGGGTGCCGGTGCTAAGATCACTCAGGCACTCACTAAAGAGCAATCTCATAATGTACAAACTCAATGTTATGCTAAACTAGCATGGTTGAATGGTTATAAGAATGCTGATACATACACACAGCATATATACCTAAATGTTAGTAATGGTAAGGTTACTGATGTAGAGGATGCGGGACTATACACACATCTGCCATCAGCATATAGAGACCTGGTAGATACTATTATCCCTACTAAGTATGAGGGTAAGGACAAACTGGAAGAATGGAATAATGAACATGGTACTGGTAATCCTACTCATACTAATGCATTCAGAGAAGATGCTGAAGATATCCCTGCTATAACACCTATCAGTAAGATAACCAGTATAATAGAAGCTACTAACCGGTATAAGGAGATTATAGAAAATGCTCAGGAGGTAGTAGGATTTAAACCTAAGTACCAAACAGTAGAAAAGATTGTTTTTCTTATAGCAGCTATTGATGAAGGAGTAGCAGAGGCACAGAAGTTGTCAATGCAGAAGAAGATGCCAGCTAACTATGCAAAAGCTTATACAGAGTTCATCAAGTACGCCAATGAGGAACTCACTAATATACTACAATACCTGGGTAACAAGACACACTGGGATAGTAATGACCATATCCGGATAACAAGGTTATCCCAGCAATATGTGAATACATTCCAAGGAGTAATGAAACTTGAAGAGTTTGCCAATCCAGAACAGAAGAGGATGTTATATGACCTACAGACTACATTAGATGCTACTCTGGCTGCTATCAAAAATGCATATGAAAGGACTGTTACTAGTAAGGTATTGTCATTATCTACTAACCCTAATGTTATCAATGAACTGAATAAGGATATATCAGTCACTAGTACATACCTGGGAGATATTAGTAATAGTAACAATCCCTATCTGGAACTTACTGATAAGGATGTGAAGCTTAAGATGGAAGAGGTCAGAGAGAGTACAGAATCACTAGTACAGGAGGTAAGGAATGTAACCAATAAGCTCATAAAAATTGTCGGTAAAAAGACTGCTGATATATTCGATGCATTCTTCCAGAAAGATATTAATGGTAAAAAGACTGGCAGGATGATATCTATGATAGGTAATGCCTACTGGAGATTAAGAGATGCTGTAGAAGCACCACTATATAATGATGATAGTTCCTATAAGGAGTATAAAAAGGACTTTGATAATAAAGAATCACTAAAGTACAATAATGAACTCTACTATGCCAGAAACAATAGAAGAGAGTTCATACAAGCTGAAAAGAATGGAGTACGTGGTGGTAAGGTATATAGTGAAGATGGTGATTATCATAAACTCTCTGATAGTTTCAAAGAGGATAGACTCAAGTGGATGCATCAGAACCAATATGGTGTATGGGTACTTAATAATCGTAGCAGGGAATCATTAGTTTGGCAAGGTAATCATTACATCTACACAGATTATCAGTATATGCATATGGACAAAAAGGGGGCTCCTACTGGTATTGTAGAAACACGTTATGGATGGTTTCCAAAAGAATCTGTGAGTGAACAAGACCCTATTACAAAAAAGATAACCTGGAAAACACAGATAGAAACCAGACAGGAAGCAGCAGATGGAACAGACCTTGTAGATCCTCAATATAAAGCATTATATGGCCCAGGTCCTAAGAGTCCACTACAACAGGCACAAGCTGAGTTCTTTGATGCTTATAAAAGAATACTATTAACGCAGATAGAGAAACTACCACCATCAGCATTAAAGTGGTATAATAAAGGCTTTATTCCTACTCTCAAAGACAATTTCCTGAAACTACTAGCTAGTAAGGATCAGTCTACATATGATGTTATTACTGGGCAGATGAGAGACTTCTTCTCAATATCTTCTTACACTAATCAATCAGCAGTTACAGGTAGTGGTGATATTAATCAATCACTCCCTATATTATACATGGGTAAACTGCAGGATCAGGATAGGTTAAAAAGGTTACAGGACCAGGTAGGTATATATGCTCAACAGAAGGGTAAGGTACCTATACTAGAATGGCAAAAGGAATATAAGAGGTTGAAAGACCTTGTTAAGCACGAAGAATCCAGGATACTAGCTACAGAGCTTAATCCAGATCTTGCAGAAGGACTTATGGCATTTGTGACAATGAGTGAGAACTTCCATATTATGTCTGGTATAGAGGATCAGATACAGGCTACTAAGCAGGTATTATCAGAGATGGAGTTTGATCAGAGGGGTAAGAAGGTGGCTGGTAAGGATAGTAATGCATACCGGAGATTTTCTGAATGGGTGGAGATGGCATTTTACTATGATAACAACTACAGTAAGACTACTGCAGAGATTGTGGGTAAGAAGCTGAAGAACCTTACCTCTTTAATGAGTATCCCATTCAAGGTATTTGGTGGTATTAATAATGCCCTTATAGCCAGTATCAATAATAATCTGGATGCTTATGGTGGGGACTTTTATGACTTTAGGGCAATATCCCGTATGTCAGGAGTATTTATCAAAGAAGCACTACCAGGGTTATTAAAGACATGGAGTGACCATAAGGTAGCTAAAAAGACTCAATATACAGAGAAGAAGAATGGTAGTAAGTACGAAGCACTTGCCCACAAGTTCAATATGGTAGAACACTATCAGGAGAGTCAGGGTAAAGTTGATTTAATAGCTAAGATTCCTTTTAGTTATTCTATTATGGAAGGAGGTGAGTGGATGGTACAGACTAAGGTGGGTAATGCTATACTAGACTCTATACAGATGGGAGAGACTAAGGTTGACCCTGAGACTGGGGAGATGAAACTTACTGGTAAGACACTATCAGTATATGATGCTCATGACTTTGATCCTAATACCGGTCATAGTTATCTTAAGGAAGAACATGATTTTGATCCTAATACCGGCTACAGGTATCTTAAAAGGACTTATGTGTATCTGAATAAGGATGGTTCTATAGCTACTAATCAGAAGCAGGAGCAACATCTTATTCATAACAGAATACGTGAGACTAACAAGAGAATACATGGTAACTACAGACCTATAGACAAGGTATGGATAGAGAAGTACTGGGCAGGACAATTGGCTATGCAGTTTCACAAGTGGGTAGTACCATTCTTCAGAGCAAGGTTCAGGGCTGGTAAGTGGGATGAGAACCTAGGAGGAGGAATGTATGTAGAGGGCAGGTGGAACTCAGCCTGGGCATTACTGAAGACTATCAAGGATACCAGATCATTAGTGGATAGTTGGGCTACACTCACTGAGCACCAGAAGAATAATGTGAAAAAGGATCTTATGGATCTTGCTTATCTATCAGCTATGATTGCACTAGGGGTTATTGTAAAGGCTGCAGCAGAGGATATACCGGAGGATGATCCATATATTAAGAGGTTTGCTAACTATCTACAGTATGAGGTAGCAGGATTACACTCTAGAGCATTTCAGGAGGTTGCTATAGGTGTTCCTGTAGTAGGAGCCATAGAATCTTATCAGTTGATTAAGAACCCTTTTGCTGTGAGTAATAGCCTTAAGAACTTCGCTGATGTTATCCAACAGACTGTATCTTATCCATTCATTGATGATGAGGCTAGACACTATACCAAAGGCCCTCATAAGGGAGAGCTTAAGTTGTGGAAAGAAACTTCTGATTTAATCCCATTGTGGAATAATATTAATCAATTTGAGATGCTTGATAATAAGAATTCCTTCTATATCCCATAATATTGAACAATTTTCCTTAACTTAGTACTAATAAAACACCATAATATGGCAACCACAACTTCAGGTGCAGTGTCACCTTGCTTAACGTATACTGTACATCTTGATTCTGCACTTTGCCCGATTCCTAGTACCATGCAGGGAGTTACTAAGATACACAAGGTAGCATCATGTCAACATAAGATAGCTACTGTACCTAACTACCAGGTAGCTGTTACTAAGGAATGTAGGCCAAAGAGTCATCTACGCTACTTCTATCTCATTAACTCCCGGACTAAGAAGATTGTTCCTAATAGTATGTTCTCAATGACACACAAACCAAAGAACATGTGTACTGGTGTGAATAGTATACTGGAGTTTATTGTACAGAAGACTGTTAGCTAGTATATAGCCAAGGTAGAATATTGTTAGTACTCTACCTTGGTTAATACACTAGTCTTTGTATTCAGGATTTGTTTTATAGAATACATTAGGGAGTTTATTCTTATAGAACCATCTATACCCTCTTGCAGACTTTCTTACAGTTCCTTTACTGTCTTTTCTACCAGTGAGCACCAGGGATATTTCAGATTGATATTGACCAGTTTCTTTTGCTGCAACTACTTGTGATACATATGTAGCAACATACTTATAGTCTTTAGTGCATTGTACTATTGGTTTTCTTACATCTGCTCTTTGCTCTATTCTGATTCCTATAGGTAATATACAATCTTTACCACTACATAGCTTTGGATTATGCTTATAGTCAGTACTTTTTCTTTCCATATTATCCAATCGTATATTCTCTATATTCCCATCTTTTGGAGTATATGTAGCACCTCTTCCAGGAGTATGATCTAGGAACAATGTAGGTATTAATTTCCACAGATCGTGTATTGTATTGGTTCCATGTATCCTTATAACATCGCCTGTTCTTACTAGTTTGACATCTTTATTATTTTCGTCTATTACCTTACCAGTATTACTTATCTGGTACACTTTATCCTTCCACCACCATTGTTTCCATTCTTCTTTTTGTTTTTTCATACTATTATTTTATTATCTTTGCAATCTATGTCAGAACCAACCACTAAGATTCCGCATATTAAGGCTGATGCTCAGGTACCAGTAGTCCTTACATCAGGTACTATAGCAGAGTTACAATCAGTACTCATGTATATACTAGACTCTCATTCTAAGGAGGATATAGAAGCTTTCCAGTCTAAGTTATCAGCTAGTAAGGAGTTATCTATATGGGAATCATCTGCCTTTGCTATGGTGAGGTTACTGAAGGTTATTCATGATGCTGCAGTAACTAATGATCAGGTAGTGTATAAGGATATTGATTCTAGTTTATCAGGGCTTATTCACTAATGAGTTCATCTTGCTCCTCATCTACTTTGAAGAAGTACTCTTCTGTCCTATACACGCACTTACCATTTACTCTTATTATATTGCCCTTATGATCCCTCTTTAGATTGAGTTCAGGGTCTTCCGGGTATAATGGGTCATAAGACTCTTTTACTACTACTATACCACCTATTCTTTCTCCTGGTTCATATGCCATCTCAGGACTTAATAGCACATCTACATTCCTACCAGTACCACCTATACATCCTGTTCTTTTTATTTTCTTTATCTTTTCTCCCTCTTCACCATGCAGTTCATACTGGTTTACCCATATCTGCACAGCGAGTTCTTTATTATCTTCTACTCCTATATATACCACACCACCATATTCATTACCTACTATATAGGGCCTGTCTAGTT
>Ga0194061_1000304_pt1 | contig 30452 bp, 18 predicted proteins | sample SepL2221m_MetaG_FD_163423 | JGI IMG/M metagenome (GOLD analysis project Ga0194061, IMG submission 163423) | Anoxic zone freshwater microbial communities from boreal shield lake in IISD Experimental Lakes Area, Ontario, Canada - Sep2016-L224-21m | ecosystem: Environmental > Aquatic > Freshwater >... | reverse complement strand
CGGCGCTCCATTTCGCCGGCCACGCGCACGGCCACAATCTGCAAGACGGCTTCGGCCAAGTCCGGATGAGCCAGTGGGGTATGATTTAACAGGGCAATCAAACCAATTTGCTGCCCGGTGGAGGCAAACAGACCAATGCCGATATAACCTTCTGCACGCAAGTCACGCAGGGCGTCATCCCGGGGGAAAAGTTGCTGAACCTGCCGGGGATATACACACGGAACCCGATTCACCAGTGTTCCGCAGGGCGTCCCCGCCAGCGCGTAGGTGACGTTGGGCAACAGCGTGCCATCACAGTAATTAGCCACCGTCTGGGCGGTCTGCCCGTCTTCCGACAGGCGATCAATACAGACAATATCCACTTCCAAGGTCTGGCTTAAATAGCGGGCCACAGTGGCGTAATACTCGGTTTCCGAAACGGCCCCGGCCTGCTGTAATAGAAAAAGCAGCGTATCGGCGGTAAATTTGCGCAGGGTAATATCGGTCATCGAGCCTTCGTAGCCGATGATTTCCCCTTGCGGGTTGCGCAGGGCCCGCGCGTATTCGGAAATCCAGATTTTGCTGCCATCTTTGCGATAGGCCTGATATTCAAAAGCTTCCACCTTCCCCGCCGTGGCTATCAGGTCCACAAATCTGCGGCGATCCTCCGGATTCACGTAACCATTCGGGTCCAAGCGGGCCTTGAGCTCCGCCGGGGAAGCGTAACCCATGAGCTGCGCCAGGGCCGGGTTGGCCATTTCGATGACCCCGGCGACGGTACTTTGGTAAATCCCCTCCAAAGCGTTATCGAACAGCAGGCGATAGCGTTCTTCCGCCGCGCGCCGCTGCTGGCGATTCTGGGCATCGGCCACTTCCCGGGCCACGGCCGGACCGAGCCGGGAAAGATCATCTTTCATCATGTAGTCATGGGCGCCGGCCCGCATCATGGCGACAGCGAGTTCCTGACCAATGGTCCCGGAGACCACGATAAAGGGTATATCCAAGCCTTCGGACTGGAGCAGTTCCAGCGCCGCACGGCCATCGAACTGGGGCAGTTGGTAATCGCAGATAATGACATCCCAAGTGTGTTCGCGCAATGCCGCCCGCATGGTCGCGGCGGTTTCCACCCGCTGCACCGTCACGGTGTAGCCCGATTTTTCCAGCGCGCGCCGCACCAGCGCCGCATCGCCGTCGGAATCTTCCACCTGTAATACCCGCAACTGCTGGCTCATACTTGCCTCGTAGGCTGGGGGGGCGGTTCGTTCAGCACCAACCAATACAGCCCCAAGTGTTCTATCGCCGTCACAAACTGGACAAAATCCACCGGCTTGCGGATGTAACTGTTGACCCCGAGATCATAACCCATCGCCAGATCCTGCTCTTCGCAGGACGAGGTCAGGATCACCACCGGCAGCCGCCGGGTGCGTTCATCGGAACGAATCCGGCGCAGGACTTCATGACCGTCAATTTTAGGGAGCTTCAAGTCGAGCAGGATAATCGTGGGCAAGGGCTGGACGTCGCGCCCCGCCTTGGCCACTGTGCCAAATAAATAGTCGAGCGCCTCCTGACCATCCCCGGCGACCACCATCTGATTGGTGATCTGACTTTTGGCCAAGGCGCGTTTGGTCAGGTCCACATCACTGGGATTGTCTTCGATCAGCAGAATGATTTTAGAGTTCATATTTGTTTCCTAAGGTAAAGTAGAACGTGGCACCCTGGTTGACTTGAGCCTCGGCCCAAATTCGTCCACCGTGCCGGTGAATGATACGCTGAACTGTGGCCAATCCGATACCGGTTCCGGGAAAATCGGCGGTTTTATGCATCCGCTGAAACGCGCCGAAGAGTTTCTGTGCGTAGGCCATATCAAACCCAGCGCCGTTATCGCGAATAAAGTAGACCGGGGCATCGTCCGTATTATCCGCCTGCGGGGCCGTCAGACAACCAAACTCAATCCGGGGGTCGGGCTGTTTGCCGGTGAACTTAACCGCATTGTCCAGCAGATTGGTCAAGACCACTTCCAGCAAACGCGGGTCGCCGATGGCCTTGAGATTGGGTTCAATCGCAATCATCAGGTTGCGCTGGGGTTGTTGGGCGTGCATCCGCCCGGCCACCGTATGGGCCAGGGCCGACAGCTCCACCGGCACCCACTGCATATCCCCCCGACTCACGCGGGCCAGTTGGAGCAGGTCATCAATCAATTGGCCCAGACGCTGGGTTTCGGCGCGAACCCGGGCCAGATGTAACTGGCCGGTGGCATCCAATTGGGTGCCGCAATCTTCCAGCAAGGCCTGACTCCAGCCATCTATGCCGCGCAAGGGGGCGCGCAGATCATGGGACACGGAATAGGAGAAGGCTTCCAGCTCTTGATTGGATACCTGCAATTGAGCCGTGCGCCGGCGCACCCGGGCCTCCAATTCTGCGTTGAGTTGGCGAATTTCGGCCTCCGCCCGACGGCTTTCGGTCACATCACGCATCACCATGACCGCACCCAACTTGCGCTGCTGGGCATCAAAGAATGGCCCACCCTCAGCGACGACCAGACGCGGTTCCTGTCCGGTGGCGACAATTGTAAACATGGCCGCGTGTACGGTCTCACCCACAAACGCCCGGACCAGCGGAATTTCATGGGATTGCAGCAGCGTCACGCCATCCTCGGCATAAAGCCCAAAATAATTTGCCCATTCAGTATTGGGCATAGTCCGGACATCCGTACCATGCCACTGCCGCAAGGTCTGGTTAAAGAGTACCAATTTGCCCTGATCATCGCAGGCCACGACCCCTTCGGCCAGATTGTCCAGTAAGGTACGGATAAATTCTTCCTGGCGTTGCAACGCCGCCTCAACGCGCTTGCGCTCGGTAATGTTTTCAAACAAAACCGCCACGCATTGCCCGGGGATGGGGAAGACGCGGACCGCATAGGTGGATTCGGGGATATTATTGTCGGTGTAGGTGATACTCTCAAAGGTAATGGATTGCTGGGTACGCACGACCTGGGCAAATTTTTGCGGCACACCCTGAACTCGTAAATTGGGGAAGCATACATCAATGTACTGCCCCATAATCTGCGTGGCATCCAAGCCTAATTCCGTGGTGCTGGCGGGATTGACCGCCACCAGACGCAGGCTGCGGTCGTCGGCGGGATTTTCCAGATGATAGACATACAGCCCCAGTTGCATGTTGGTAACAATATCCGCGTATTGTTGGATATGCTCCTGAGCCAATTTCCGGTCAGTGATATCCTGCAGCACCACCACATGGCGGCGCCAAGGGTCCTGCGGCTGCCACAGGGCCGACACACTGAGACTGCCCCATAAGGTGGTTCCATCTTTACGCAGATAGCGTTTTTCCGCCACATATTCCCGGATCGTACCGTCCAGTAATTGTTCCATGCGCTGCGCGGCGGTCGGCAGATCCTCAGGATGGGTATGTTCCTGATGGGTAGTTTGCTCCATTTCCGCCACGGAATAGCCAAACATGGCGGCAAGACGGTGATTGACATGCAGGTATCGGCCCGTCAGGCTGTCCACTTCCGCCACCCCCACCGCCGCCTGTTCGAACAGCGCGGCAAAGCGCCGGTCACTGGCCTGTTTATCCTGCTGGGCCTGATATTCGCGCCGTACGATCTGCAATTCCTGCTGGCGGGCCCAGAGACTGGCCGCCAGCGTGATGGCCACAATCAGACTCAGCAGCAATAGCGCATTATTCCAAATCCGCTGCCGGAGCGGGGCATAGATCTCCTCCATATCAATTTTGGCAATCAGGTACCAAGCGGTACCGGGCAGCTTTTTACTCACCGTAAGTACAGGAATTCCGCGATAATCCAGACCTTCGTATTCGCCAAGATGGCCCAGTACCGTCCGCACGGCGGGGAGTTGGCTCGTTTCGGTAATGGGGAAGTGCTGGCTTAACGGGGGCAAGGAACTATGCCGCAGCGGATTGATAAAGACCACCTCCGAGCCTTCGCGCCGGAATAACACGGTTTCACCACTGCGACTGAGGGTGGGCCAACTCTGCACCACAGGGAAAAGAAACTGCGCGGGATTGATGATAAAAATCAGGACGCCATCGGCCGAGGTCCCGGCCTGAGGTTTTATGCCGATGGGCACCAGATACGCCATATGTGTAGTCGGGCTATCTGGTTCCCGATGCATGTCCATGGCAACCACGCCCCGTGCCGTCAAGGCCTGGTTCAGGTATTGTGGCCAATCATCATGGAAGACCCCGGTCCCATCGGGAATGGTCAGGCGCGCCTGCCCGCTGGCATCAAGCAATACGATCGCCTGATAATCATAATTAAAAAGTAAGGCCTTCATGGATTCGCGCAACGCGTCCGTGCCGACCTCGGTCGCAGCGCCGGGGGGGGGATTCAGATAGGCCTGCACTTGCTGGATAAACGCACGATTATGCAGCAGTGCCGTGGCATCCCCCCGGCGTTCGGATACCCATTGGGTAATTTGGCTGGCTTTTAATGTGGCAATCGTGGTGAGTTCCTGACTGGCGCTCTGGCGGACTTCACCAATCTGGTTTTCCAGATAAAAAATCCCCCCCCCACCAATGACCAGATACAGGGTCAACAACACCCCCACCGGGCCAAGCCGGGAGGCGGCATCGGCGGGCGCATTTTTCGGCACCAGTCCAATCATCCGGAACAATGTCGCGGGCCAGAGCTGACTGCTGCCGCCAATGATCATACCAAAACTCAGCAGGGTGATGGCAATGGCGGTCAGCAGTGCCATGGGGATGGTTTGGGCATCATAAAGCAGCGGGGTGCCCGCGCTGTAACTGACCAGCACGGTCAGGCTCAGACTCCACGGAATCAACGGTAAACCCGCCGACAATTGCCGACACACCCGATAGCCCCGGCAAGGTCGTTGATCAAAAGCGAAGGACAGGGCCAAGAGCACGTAATTCATGGCTACCAGCGGTGGGAAGGGACTGTCCGCCACCGCGCTGGCCGGGGTGGTAAGTAAATAAAACAACCAGGCATCCCAGGTGAGGCCAAAAAAAGCACGGGTCCCAACCCACAAACTGAATAGCATAATTCCCGTCACGGCACTCCAGCCCAGCCAGCGCGACAGCGGCCACTGCGGCCGGTGGCGATTCAACACGATGGCCAAAGCCAACATAGTGATGTACAGCGCTGAGACCGGGGACATGGGCACGTGACCATGCCATACCGAGGTGGGTCCCCAGCCAATATATTCGGTATACCCCACCGAGAACAGCACCAAGGTGATGGCCCCGAAGGCACAACCATCCAGAATACCCCAGGTTCTGGGGGTGTTGGATGTGTTAGTGGGCATCAGGACCTCCCATCCAGAACCAACCCTCTGCCCACCCGGTATGCATCCAAGCCACGCCCTGCCCAACCCGCACCAACACACTTACGCAGGCACATAATAACACCGGTATATTTGCCCCTGCCATCATTGTGCTTCACCTTGCTGTCATGGACGTGCCGAAACCGATTCGCCTTCATTGTAACTTATTTAGCCGCTAGTCAAAGCAATAAATTAGCGAAATCCCGGCTTGCGCTGGCAGGAAATCAGGATAAAATTCGTTGCATATAGATGACATCCAACCAACGACCAAACTTATGACCCACTTGGACCAGATGCCCCGCCGGAATAAACCCCTGCCGGGTATGCAGAGCCAAACTGCCGGGCTGTTGGGCGTCAATCATGGCCACGATAGCGTGATGCCCCAGGGTCTGGGCCTGGGTAATCAGTTCGGCCAGCAGCAGACTCCCCACGCCCTGCCGATGCTGGTCATGCTGCACATAGACCGAGTTCTCCACGGTATGGGCATAGGCACTGCGCGGGTGAAAAGCTGATAACGAGCCCCACCCCACCACCGCGCTGGCGCGTTCGGCAACGAGTACCGGGTATTGCGGACCATGTTTGAGAAACCAAGCATGACGTTCGGACAGCGTTTCCGGCTCGGTCTGATAGGTACAGGTGGAGTGCAGGACATAATAATTGTAAATTGCGTTGATGGCGTCCAAGTCCGCCACCTGGGCCGCACGGATGAGGATGGGGAGTGCCATGGCTGCCTTTCCAAGCGTTAAACCGGGCTAATCCTACCAAAAAGACGTTGACTTGCCAGGTTGAGACTAAAATAATCTCGCCGGGTAGACGGTTTTAAGGATAGGAATGGTATGAACATACATTATCTCCAGCATGTGGCGTTTGAAGGACCGTCGGCGATTGCCCAGTGGGCGCTGGCACGGGGGCATCGGATCACCGGGACGCATCTGTACCGGGGTGAGGCCCTGCCGCAGGTGGCGGAGTTTGACCTGCTGGTCATCATGGGCGGGCCGATGAGTGTGCTGGAGGAGTCGGAGTACGCGTGGTTACGGGCGGAAAAGCAGTTGGTACGGGACGTGATCGCGGCCCAGCGTTCGGTGCTGGGGATTTGTCTGGGGGCTCAGATGATTGCAAATGCGCTGGGCGCGCGGGTGTATCCCGGGCCGGAAAAGGAAATTGGCTGGTTCCCGGTTCGCAGGGTAAGTACGGCGGGGATGGGGGCCTTGCTGCCGGAAGTGTTTACCCCGCTGCATTGGCATGGGGAGACCTTTGACCTGCCCGCGCAGGCAGTGCGCTTGGCGGAAACGGACCCGGTGCCCAATCAGGCCTTTGCCCTCGGAAATCGCTTGTTGGGTCTGCAGTTCCATCTGGAAGCCACGCCCGAGAGTGTGCGCGAATTGGTGGCGGCGGATGGGGCCAGTATCCGGCCTGGGGGCTATCAGCAACCGGCTGAGGTAATTTTGGAATGCGAAAAAAGCTGCCAAGCGGTGCATCCGGTATTGCACCGGTTGCTGGATTATTTGTGTGCCCGCCCTTAACCCGGTGGGAAGCCTACAATTGGATCAGGACCCCTTTTCAAGAAAGGCAAGGGTACGTTATGGATGCTATGACATTGGTCGCGCAAGGCTTGAATGCCTCCCGTAATATTCTGGGCATGACGCTGGCGGATTTTACCGATGCGGACATGCTGGTACGCCCTGTGACCGGGGCCAATCATGCGTTGTGGCAGTTGGGGCATTTGATTGCCGCCGAGAACCATATGCTCGGTGCCGTAGGGTTGAAGTTGCCAGCCCTGCCTGCGGGGTTTGCGGAGAAATTCGACAAAAAGACCGCCGGTCAGAACGAGGCCAAGGATTTTGGTTACACCAAGGCGCAATTGCTGGCGTTGTACAATCAGCAGCGCGATGCGGTGGTGGCCGGTGTCAGGACCCTCTCGGATGCCACGTTAAGCGCGCCTGCCCCGGAACCAATGCGGCGCATGTGTCCGACGAATGCAGACCTCGTGGCGCTGGGCATCGGCCATGACACCATGCACATCGGCCAGTTTCAGGTAATTCGCCGGAAGCTGGGCAAGCCGGTTTTGTTCTAAACGCGCCCGGCGGGTTTAACCCATCGTCAGTTTGCGGTACTTGATCCGATGCGGCTTATCGGCATCAGTGCCCATGCGCCGATGCTTATCTTCTTCGTAGGCCTGAAAATTACCCTCAAAGAAGACCACCTGCGAATCGCCCTCGAAGGCCATGATATGCGTGGCCAGACGGTCGAGGAACGAGCGGTCGTGGCTGATGATAATCGCGCAGCCGGCGAAGTTTTGCAGGGCTTCTTCCAGCGCGCGGATGGTGTTCACATCCAGATCATTGGTGGGTTCGTCGAGCAGAATCACATTGGCGCCGCTCTTGAGCATGCGGGCCAGATGCACGCGGTGGCGCTCACCGCCGGAGAGGACGCCGAGTTTTTTCTGCTGGTCATTGCCGGTAAAGCCAAACCGCGCCGCATAGGTGCGGCTGTTGACCGTGACCGTGCCCAGCTTCATATGTTCCTGACCATCGGCAATGGCTTCCCAGACCGTCGCTTCGGGATCGAGGCTATCGCGGACCTGTTCGACATAGGCGAGTTTGACGGTCTCGCCCACGGTCACCGTGCCCCGGTCGGGGGTTTCCGCGCCGATGATCATTTTGAACAATGTGGTTTTACCCGCACCGTTGGGGCCGATGATACCCACGATGCCGCCGGGCGGCATGGAGAAGGAGAAGTTCTCAAACAACAGTTTATCGCCATACGCCTTGGTCAGTTTGTCGGCTTCGATGACCCGCTGGCCCAGCCGCGGGCCGGGGGGGATATAGATTTCGATTTCCGAACTCTTCTTCTCGCCGTTTTCGCTGACCATCTGTTCATAGGCGGCGATGCGGGCCTTGCTCTTGGCCCGGCGGGCGGAGGGATTGGAGCGGATCCATTCCAATTCGCGGGCCAGAGCGCGTTGGCGTTGGGATTCCTGTTTTTCTTCGATCTTGAGCCGGGCGCCCTTTTGTTCCAGCCACGAGGAATAATTGCCCTTCCACGGGATGCCCGCGCCGCGATCCAATTCCAGAATCCAGCCCGCGACATTATCAAGGAAGTAACGGTCATGCGTAACCGCGATGACCGTACCGGCATACCGCCGCAGGTGCTGTTCCAACCACTGCACCGATTCGGCATCAAGATGGTTGGTGGGTTCGTCCAAAATCAGCACATCGGGATTTTTCAGCAGTAGGCGGCACAACGCCACGCGGCGTTTTTCCCCGCCGGAGAGGACGCCGGTTTTGGCATCCGGCGGTGGGCAACGCAGGGCATCCATCGCCATATCCAACTGCTGATCGAGCTCCCACGCGTTGAGCGTGTCGAGTTTTTCCTGCAAGACCCCCTGCTGCTCGAGCAGTTTGTCCATCTGGGCATCGGAGAGCGGTTCGGCAAACTTGGCCGAGAGTTCCTCGAATTGCCGCAGCAGGTCCACGGTGCCCTGCACCCCTTCCTGCACAATTTCGCGGACGGTCTTGTTGGGATCGAGCTGTGGTTCTTGCTCCAGAAAACCGAGGGTATAACCGGGCTGGAGAGAAATCTGGCCGTCGAAATCCTTATCCACCCCCGCGAGGATACGCAGGAGCGTGGATTTACCCGCGCCGTTGTAACCTAGGACGCCAATCTTGGCGCCGTAGAAGTAGGAAAGATAGATGTCTTTGAGGATGACCTTCTTATCAATTTTCTTGGTCACACCGATCATCGAATAGATGATCTTGTTGGGTTCATTCGTATCAGCCATTCCGATTCACTCCAAAGTACTTTACAACACAGCGCATCGCGAGGCGGTATTCTAACCGAATTGGGCATAATGCGCCGAGATATAGGGTGCTAACAGACTAAGCGTGCCCCCTCCCTAATGCGGGGTAGATTTGCGTCGCTGGGAGTTACGGGCGATAATTGTCCCCATGGCGTCATCCGGAAGCCATATGGTGCCATGTTGTGAATTGTTCCGGTCCGAAAGTCACCCTCTGTGACCGCGTTGTTTCCGTGAGGAGTATTCATGTTCATCCCCCAAGCCGATCCGACCCCGATTGCCCCTGTGCCGTCAGCCGCCCAACTGCGCTGGCAGCGCAGCGAATTCGGCATCTTTGTCCATTATGGCATCAACACCTATACCGGGAGAGAATGGGGCGATGGTACGGAAGACCCCAAACTATTTAATCCCACGCGTTTGGATACCGATCAATGGGCCGCCGCGGCCAAAGCTGCCGGAGCCGCACACATGGTGCTGACGTGCAAACATCATGATGGTTTTTGCATGTGGCCCAGTGCCCACACCGATCATTCGGTGAAGAGTTCCCCCTGGGAAGGTGGTAAAGGGGATGTGGTCCGGCGGTTTGTGGATTCGTGCAATAAGTACGGTCTGGGTTATGGCTTTTACCTCAGCCCGTGGGATCGCCACGAACCACGTTATGGCAACAGTGATGCCTACAACGCCTATTATCAGGCCCAACTCAAAGAGTTGCTGACCGGCTATGGCACCGGGGTGCACGAATTGTGGTTCGATGGCGCTATTGATAGCGAAAGCCGCAAACGCGGCCAAAAATATGACTTCGACACCATTTTTGCCCTGTGCAAACAGTACCAGCCGCAGGCCGTAACCTTTGGGGATGGCGGCACGGATGTGCGTTGGATTGGCAATGAACGGGGCTTCGCCGCCGACCCCTGCTGGGCCCCGGTGCGCCCGGACGTGATCCGCTATCCCGGCGACAGCGGGATTGATACCGGCATGGATGCCCGCGCCAAGGGGTTGGATATTGCCCGGCAATTACAGCACGGCGACACCGATGGCACGGTCTGGCGTCCCGGCGAGGCGGATGTTTCCATCCGGCCCGGCTGGTTCTACCACCCGTATGAAGATGAACAGGTGCGTTCGGTGGACAACCTGATTGATTTGTATTTCCACTCGGTGGGCCGCAATGCCTTTATGTTGTTGAACGTCCCACCGACGCCCGAGGGGGTATTCCATGATGTGGATGTAGCGCGACTGCGTGATTTCCGCCAGCGGTTGGACACGCTGTTCGCCCATGATCTGGCCGAGGGTTCGCAGGTCACCCTGCGCGATCAGGAGATTGAACTGACACTGCCGGGGCCCACGCGTTTCGACACCATCAGTCTGCGCGAGAAAATTGAACTGGGCCAGCGGGTGCGGACCTATTGGTTCCTATACCGTGATGTGGCCGGACAATGGCATTGGGCCGTGGAAGGCCACACCATCGGCAACCGCAAATTGGACCGCTTGAGCGCTCCGGTGGTAGCCACCGCCGTGAAAGTCATGATTAAATGGACCAAAGTGCCCACGCGGATCAGTGAGATTGCATTGTACGATTCGCAGGCCGGTACGTAACCGGCCATGGCAATAATCCACAAGGGGCTTCCAACGTGATTCCTGAGCACGTTGTCAAGAAGTAGAACTATCACCCTGATCCCATTAATATAACCATCACGGCCCGCCCGGACGCCGGGCCCGCCCGACCGGATCCCGGTTCCACGGATGGTCCGGACCGGGCTTCCAAGCCCGCCGATTCACAAACACCGGCTTGACCTTGGGCGGGCCGGATTACGGCAATATTTCCCGGCAATTTCCGTTATACTTGTAGACGCTCAAAGTACTTAGGAGTTGCTATGCGATTATTTGGACTGGCTCGGAAGGTACTGTTGCCCGTGGTGGCGATTGTAGCCTTGGTAAATGTCGCCTCAGTGCAGGCTGAGTTCAAAGACCTCCCCCACCCATTTATGCTGTGGACCAAGGCGGAAGCCGCCGCCATCAAGCAGCGGATTGACACCGACCCACAAGCACAGGCTCAATACGAAATAATGCCGGTCCGCGAAGGCAAGGCGGGGGGTAACGTATCCTTCCTTAACCTCTTCAAGTACGCCGTGATGGGGGATGCCAAGGCCGGCGCGACGGAAAAAGCCGAATTGTTAAAATTTATCGGTAAGGTGCCCGAACCACTGACCGACGAGTTCAAAACCAAGGTCGAAGCCATGATCAAAGAAGCCGGGGGCGACGAAGACAAAATCTGGCAGCGTGGCATGTCTTCTTTTGCCGACCGGCATATGCGTGACGAACAAACCATGCAGGTGTTGCGGTATGATGTGCTGTATGATCTGCTGAGTGCCGAGGAACGCGCTGGCATTGAAAAATCCATGCGGACGTATATTCAATTCCACCTCGATGGGCACAAGCCCTGGCATCCGGATTTCAAATATTCCAAAGCGGGATGGCTACCCAATATGTCCTGGCCGCGGACCATCGGCACCCACGTTATGGCGGTGGCACTCAAAGATCAAAAACTGATTGACGCCATGTTCAACGCCAAGGGTGGCTGGAAATGGTATTTTGACGACTATATCTCGGATGGCCGGTTTTATAATGAAGAGTTCGCCAAGTATTACTCCAATATCTACACCATGTTGCTCTACTGCGAGGGTTTGGAACGGCTGGGTTTGGGCCAGTATGGCTACGGTTACACCGGCACCGATCATGGTAGTGGCGGCGCCACCATGCGCCGGTTTCTGGCCATGCAAATGGAGATCGGCTATCCCCGGATTGATATCCCCGGCGGCACGCCCCAGTATCAACGCGTCATGATGGGTGATGCCAAAGGCGCCGGCCACAACCTGCAGGGTTTTGGCGGTCACGCCTTCGTGTCGGGTTATTTGCCCGGCGGTTCCGGTGGTGAAACCTACTGGGGTCGGTGGACTATGAACGGCCCGTTGACCAAGGCGCTGGCGCCGCTATGGCACGAAATCGGCCAACGGCGTTTTCCCGACGATCATTATGACTACTTCCTGGCGGCGATGCGCAAGCCGGGTGAAGAGGTGTATCTGCCCTCCCTGTACTTTGGTTTGGGGCCGATAGATGCCAAGAAAACCACCCCGCCCACGGTCAAGAGTTATCTGGCCTATGAGCGGCAATTCGCCCTGCTGCGGGCGGAAGAGTCACCGGCATATTGGGAAGGCCCCGGGCCGGCGGTAGCGGTACAATTTGGTGGTTATTATCCCCACTATGCCCATGACAGCTTCAGCCTGTTGGGCTATTATGCCTTCAACCGTCCCCTCTACACCAATGCCTATGGCGCACCGTCTGCAGGCCATTATGTTCACCCGCAAATCCGCAACGGTCCACCGACCGGCTATATTGGCAAACATCCGTGGAAAGATACCAACCGGGGCCACAATGGCGTTACCGTGGATAACCTCGGCCCCCGGCCCGTGGAAACCGGGGAACAGGGTTTGAAGAACCATGTCATGCGCAGCAGTTTCACGCCTGCGGTGAAGTTTGTCGCGGGGCGGACCCAGAATGTCTTCCCGAGTGTGCAGCAGGAACGCGCGGTATTTCTGACCAAGGAGTACATGCTGGATGTATTCTGGCTGGCAGATACCGCGGATAAAACCCGGCGCTACGAGTGGGCCGTGATGGGCATGGGGGCACTGCAATTGGACGACACCTTCAAACCCAGCTCGGAACTCAATGGCTCGATGTTGTATCGCCCGTTGCCATGGCAGGGCGCTGTTGAAGAGGTGACCGAAGAGGAAAAGGCCAATATCGCCCAGCCCGCCGGTTATGAAGATAAAACTGATGCCAATGATCTGACCCAGGTAAGTAAACTTACCGCGGACAACACCCCGTGGACGGCCGGGATTCTGCAAACCTGCGCCCTAGCCGATGTGGCAACCAGCAAATTGGGCAAAGCGTTCTATGACCGCAAGGTCGGCGTACGCGTAAGTATGTTGCCCGAAAAAGCGACGGCCATTTATGCGGGCAATCCTCCCCAGCCCACCGCGGATTCCGGTGGTGGCGCCGCGACCATCCGCGCGGGCTCGGAAGTGGGCGGGGCTTATATTATGGTACGGCGTGAAGCCCCCAGCACCACATTTGTAGCACTGCATGAACCCTATGAAAACAGCCAACCCCGCCCGCTGACCATCGCCCGGCTGGCCCAGGCCAGCAATGCGTTCGCGGTCGTGCATATGGCCCCTGATCCGGCAGGCGGGCCAGCCCCGTATGTGAAGACCCCCAAGTTTGAGGTCGTGGCCGTGGCCGTCAAAGGCCCCGGCGTGGATGATCGCGTGGCGCTGGTCTATGGTGGCGAAGCGGGTCTGACCACGGTGGTTCTGGGTGAAGGCGAGTCCATGACTTTCGCCTCCCAGGCGTATATCCGCATCACCCCCGCCACGGTAACCGTGGACGGTTCTGTTACCGCACTCACTCTGAAGGTTGCCGGCACACCGAAACTGATCCTGAATGGCAAGGAGGCCAGCGCCTCGGTGGCCAGCGGGCTACTGGTGTTCAAGACCCCGTAACGGATACAATATACGACGATTGTGTGAGTCCGCTGACGACATGAGTCCCTAACCTGAGGCGTACGAAGATTTTATGGCGCAATATGCCTTTAACGATGTGTTGATCCTGCTCAATCCGCTGGATTCGGTGGCGGGGGCCAAGCGGGTGTTGCATCCGGGGGATGTGATTGTGCAGGTCCCGGCGGGCGCGGGCGTGGCGGGGCGCGTCGAAGTTAGCGCGGTCATCCCGGTGGCGCACAAACTGGCCCTGCGTGGGATTGCCGCCGATGAAGCCATCATCAAATATGGCCAGACCATCGGCTTTGCCACCACCAGCATCCTCCCCGGCCAGCATGTGCATTCGCATAATGTCTACCTCAAAGATTACGCGCGGGATTATGCCTACGGCTCGGATGTCCGCCAATTACCCCCCCCACCCACGGACGGCCCCCAGTCTTTCCAAGGCTATGCCCGGGCGGATGGCCGGGTCGGCACGCGGAACTATATCGCCATCGTGGCCAGCGTGAATTGTTCGGCCAGTGTCACCAACTATGTACGCGACCGTTTCCGCACGCCGGAATTCCGGCGCGACTTCCCCAATGTGGACGGCGTAATCGCCTTCACCCATAAATCCGGCTGCTGCGTGCAACCGGGCGAACCGATGGAAATGCTGCAACGGACTCTGGCGGGTATTGCCCGGCACCCGAATATCTTTGGTTATGTGATGGTGGGCCTCGGTTGCGAGACCAATCAGATTCCGGTCATGGTCGAGTCGCACCGGCTGAAGGTGCTGCAGAACAATGAACCATCGCCAGCATTTATGACGATTCAGGATTTGGGCGGGATCGCCAAGACCGTGGAAGCGGGCGTCGTAGCTGTGCGGGAATTGGCCAAGCTGGCCAATCAGGCCCAGCGCACCACCCAACCCCTGAGCAAGCTGACTCTGGCCATGAACTGTGGCGGTTCGGATGGGGCATCGGGGATCACCGCCAATCCGGCGCTGGGCGTCGCGTCCGACCTGCTGGTCCGTCACGGCGGCACCAGCGTGCTGGCGGAAACCACGGAAATCTACGGAGCTGAGCATCTGTTAACCCGCCGCGCGGTGACCCGCGCTGTGGGCGAAAAACTGGTGGAACGCATCCGTTGGTGGGAAGCGCATGTGCGGCTGCACAATGCCACCATTGACAACAATCCCACCTATGGCAACAAAGAAGGCGGCCTGACCACCATCTACGAAAAGTCGTTGGGCGCAGTGGCCAAAGCCGGCGTGGCGCCGTTGCAGGATGTCCTGCTGTATGCCCAGCGTATCACGCGGCCAGGTCTGAACTTCATGGACACGCCGGGGCTGGACCCCGTCAGCATGACCGGACTGGTGGCGGGCGGGTGTAATATCTGTTGCTTTACCACCGGCCGCGGCAGCGTGTATGGGTGCAAGCCGGCGCCGTCACTGAAAATCGCCACCAATACGCGGCTCTACGAACACATGCGCGATGACATGGATATGAACGCGGGCATGATTCTGGATGCCGGCGGCGGAGAGACGGTGGATACGCTCGGGCACAAGATTTTCGCCGAACTGGTGGCGCTGGCCTCGGGCAAACCCAGCAAATCTGAAGCACAAGGCATCGGGGATGAAGAATTCGCGCCGTGGATTCTCGGCCCGACATTCTAAGCGCTTACGCCCCGGTGGCAGCGCGGCAGAATTGCCCGATATCACGTATCGGGGCGCACCAGATGCGGGCGTGATGGGTTCCCAGCCATTGCATGAGTGCTTGATGGGCAGGTAATCCCAGCGCGGTCAATGCGGGACCATCCATACGCACAATCACCCACTGCTGCTGAGTCACCACCGACTCGATCAAGGCCTGCATGGCGTTACCATCTGCCAGCACGGGCAACGAAGGCAATTCAGCCGGAAGTGACGCAGGAGGAGGAAGCATGGCGCCGGGGTTTATGCCCAACTGATACGTGGCCGCGGAGATCGGGAAAGTCACGCGCTGGTCCACGGCATCCCGCGCGGGCAGGTCCCAGTTACGCTGGGTCAATAAATCCATCACCACCGCAGCACCCTCGTCGGCCAATGTGGCCCGAATCCCTACCGCCGCATGATGCGCCACCACAGTCTCCAACTGCCCCGCCGGGAGATCGTGGTAACAGAGACTCACTGCCCCATAACGGCCTTCTTTCCATAGTCCGGTACCGAATGCCATGATCTATATCCTCTCGCAATAACTATTGACTGGCCGAAAACTGGCCGTGGCCACCGGGCGCTATGCGCCCGGGCCAGTGTGCCATCATCAGGCAATCCGCAGCAACCAACGTGCGATGAGCATGATGGGCAGATACGCCAGCAGGTAAACCCACAGCCAGCCCAAATTCCAATCTATCCCGGGCAGTTTCCAGAAGACCTGCGTGGTTTTGGGTTTGGGATAGGTGATTTTCAGACTCTGGATCGGTCCGTCCGGCCCGCATTCCAGCGTGCGCGGCGCGGGCGGATTCAGATCGCCCAGCACAATGTCCATGCTGTGGGGGGCGGAACCTTGGGCGGTCACGGTGACTTTATAACTCCCGTTGGCTTTATCATCGGACAAAATCGGCCAGGCGATTTCACGCGCTGGGATCGGAGCTTTCAAAAACGTATCCAAATCTGCCAGCAGTTCGGTACGGGTACGTTCAGCCGCCGCCCGCACCTCCCATGGTTGGCCCGCGAGATCGGAAGGCTGACTCCATTTCGTGCGGAGTTTTTCCAGCGTTGCCCGGATCGGTGGCGGGGTTATCGTGGCCTCGGAGCCGAGGCGCAGCGGACTAGCCGGGGCCAGTGCCAAGGTTACCGGCGCGGTGTGTTCACCACTCACCAGAGCGCTGACCACCACGGTACTGCCCGCAGGGGCATTGGCCGCACTGGGATCAACCCGTTCCGGTAGCCAGGCAAAGATCATGACCATCGGCCCCAGCAACAGGGCGATGGGCAACAAGGCCCCGGCCAGCAAACGCCCGGAAACCGGACCGGCCGCGGCCAGCAGCACCGCCCGACGCGGGGAGGCTTCCGGCAACTGGGCCGCATCTTTCTGCAATAATTGAGAACGCTGCTTGGCCACGAGCAGACGGCGATTATCCGTCAGCAGGGCCTGCATCACCATCGTCGTGAGCGCCAGTGCTCCGGCGAGGATGGCCACTGCCGCAGGTTTGCCCACGGCCACCAAGAGCGGCCAGAACATTGCATCCAACACCCGCAACGAGGGATCATAGACCCACGGGGCGGGCAGCAGGAACGCGCCGCCCAGATACAACAGCCACAGCACCAAACAGACATTGCGCCACTTGGCACCGAGCCGTTCCACCGGTCCCGGCGGAGGCGGCAACGCCACCGAGGGGATATGCGTATCGTTTTCATTCTGGCTGGCCGTGACCACCGGCGTGGCATTGCCGCGCAGTACCGCCCCGCCTTCACCATCCACAATGATCGCTTCGCCTTCTTTGAGCAGCTTGGTCGCTCCCGGCAATACAACTGCGGGCAAGCCCATCTCGCGGGCCACTACCGCACCGTGCGACAATGAACCTCCGCATTCCAGCACCAGCGCCGCGGCGTTGATGAACAGCGGGGTCCAGGCGGGATCGGTGGACGGTGCCACCAGCACATAGCCCGGCTCCAAGTCACCGGCCTGCGTGGGACTCATCAGGATGCGTGCCGGCCCGGTGGCCGTGCCGCGTGATAAGGCAAAGGCCGGCATACGATCCGCATTCAGAGGCAATTCGGCCTGGCCCAGCGTGGCCAGCGAATCACGCGCGATCACACGCGGTAATTCCAAACGGGTATTGGCTTTGGCAATCCGTTGCCGCGTCACCACCGGCGCATCGGGCGCAAAGCCCATACGCAGCGCGGCAAAGAGTTCGTCACGGGTGAGATAGAACACCCCTTCGCCCAAGCCCAGCCGACGGCCCGATTCCAGCGCCAGATCGCGCAGCAAATCATAGCCCAACATCAGGAAATATTTGCCGTCTTCGCGGAAGGCCATATAACGATGCACCGCGCTGAGCTTTTGCCGCAACGTGGCCCGGAGACCGGGCGTCAAATCACGGTCAATGCGGGCCAGATGTTCCTGCGCCCGCCGGCCAAATTCCTCATGCCGCGTGACCGGATCAGGGCCACTGGTCAATTGTTTGGCCAGCGTGGTCACCGCATCGGGCATTTCCCGCCAACGCGGCGCGGCCAAGTCAAACTCGCCGGGACCACGATGGCCATATTGGTTCAGCCACGCGTCCAGCGTAATCTTGCGGTTGGACAGGGCATACAAACCGGCATTGGCCTGGAAGGTCAGATCGGGTGGCCCCCCCGCCGAAAGTTCCGTGGCCAATACTTCAATTTCATCATTCCAGCAGTGCTCGGTGAGGAAACTCTTCAACTCCGCCAGCGCCCAACCGGCCACAAAACTCGGCAACAGCGAGCGCGGCGCAAAGGCGTCCATCACCTTGCTTTCGCGGGTTTCCCACAACGCCACCAACTCCGCCCCGCTCAGGGCCGTCAAGGGACGCTGTTTTTCCTGCGCACACCAGGTGGCGAACTGGGGGAACTCTTCCTGCCGCAGTTTGCGGTCCAAATCCTGCGCGAGTTCGGTCAATTTGTGATAGACCGCAGTACTCTGGCGCGCGGCCTGCATACGCTGCCCGGTATTACCCACCGACACCGTCGGCGGGTCCTGCGCGGCCTGAGGATCGTGGCGCAGCTTTTCGACATCGTAAGCAAAGGGATAATCGTCAGCGAACATCTCAGACGCCCGGCTGCAATCCATATAGATGCGGCCGCCAATCAGATCCAAAAAGCCCGCAGTCTGCACTTTGGCGCTCGGTTGATAGCCGACCATCCGGTACAATTCGCCAAAGCCACCCACCCCCGACATGAAGCGTTGCAGGACGGACCACGTCAAAGGGGTGGGCCGGGGCACGGTTTCGCCCAGATTGTGCAGCACCCACGGGCCGCGCTGCCGGTCCAGATCGGCGGTCAACTGGGCCCGCACATCATCCAATGCCGTGATGGATTCTTCCGCATGTTCCAGCGTGGTGATGGGGCGCGATTGCAGCAGATAAATTTTATCCCCGGCGATCCCCCATTCGATATCCTGGGGCCGCCCGAAGTGGGCGGCCACTTTATGGCACAAGGCCCAGATTTCGCGTAATTGCGCATGATTCACGCAGGGCAGCGCACGCCGTGCTTCCGGCACGGGCTGCTGGCCACTGACGCCGCGCGGCGGATACCAGTGGGCTTTATTGCCGATGTGGGCGTCGAGAATCAGGCCCGAATTGGCATCCAGCCGAAACGTGTCGGGTTGCACATGCCCGGAGACCACGGCTTCGCCCAGGCCCCAACTGGCCTCAATCACCACGCCGGGTGCGGCGCCGGTGCCTGGGTCGGTGGAGAAGGCCACCCCCGCGACATCGGAAGGAACCATCAACTGCACCACCACCGCCATCGCCACGGTATCAGGGTCCAGCCCATGTTCACGCAGATAGGCCAGCGTGCCGACCCGATCAATACTGGCCCAGCACAAGCCGATCGCGTGCAACAGCGCGTCATCACCCTCGATGCGCAGATGTGTGCCATACTGCCCCGCCATCGAGGCTTCGGCCAGATCTTCCGCCGTGGCGCTGGAGCGCACCGCAACCTGGGGACGCCCCATGCGGGCATAGGCTTCCAAAATACTCGCTCGGGCTTCTGCGGGCATACCCCCCTGCGCCTTGGCGGCGCGGTAGGTGGCCGTAGTGACCACAAACCCGCCCGGTGCGGGCATATCCGCCCGCAACAACAGGCCCAGATTCAGAGCCTTACCCCCGACAATCTTGATATCAGCCGCATCGCGCAAATCCAGTTGCCAGGGAATGCTCATGGTGTCTCCTTGCCGCCGACGAAGCAACGCAGCCCGCCGGTTTCCGAACCCACATACAAACGTCCATCCACCACCACCGGCGAACTGACCGAAAAACCGTCCTGTCCGGGAATGGTGGGGGAATTCACCTGCGTGGTTTCCAGTATTTTGCCATCGGAGCGTTGCAATACGGCCAGCGTGCCATCATTGGCTACAGCGTACACATAACGCCCCGCCACTGCGGGACTCGCCAGCAGCGGCGCCTTGCCGGAGACGGCCTGACGCCAAAGAACTTTGCCATCGGATAATTGCAGCGCGGCCAACTCACCACTTCGTACTGGTGCATAGGCGGTATCGTCCACCACCGCAATCGCCCCCAGCACCGCATCGCCCAGCGGGGTCTGCCACAAGACCGTTCCGGTCTTGCGGTCCAAACACACCGCCTTGCCGGCCGGTACCGGCGCGGCTTTCACAAAATCGCCCAAGCCAATCCCAATTAACAATTTGTCACCCACCAAAGTCACCGCACCCAGCGCGGGATGGTCCACCTTGGTGGTCCACAACAAGCGTGGCTGCCCCAGTTTTTTCAGTTCCGCATCCGTTTCGCTCCGCAGCGCGACCACGGCATGGCCATTGACGCCACTGCCGATATAGACCGTGCCGTCATCCGCAATCGCCGGTGCGCCTTCGGGATCAATCACGGGGTATTCCCACAGGCGTTCGCCCGTAGAAATCCGCACCGCAAGAACCACGCCCGGGCCTTCGGCAACCTTGCCCTGTTCATCTTCAATCGCGCCCGCGCCCACCACGGCCAGATCACCCAGCACCGCCGGGGAACCTTCAATATGATTCAGCGGGGTTTTCTGCGACCACAGCAGCTTGCCCGTGGCCGTTTCAAAACACATCAGCGCACAACCCTTGTCCGTATGCAGCCCCTGACCAATCACCAGATTTTTGCCATCGGCACTCAGTGACGGGGAACTGAAAAAACCTTTCAGCGGTTCCTTACCAGCCTGGGTTACTTCCCAAATCTTTTGCCCCCGAGCATCCAGACAAGTCAGGACGCCATAGAAAGTCCCCAAATCCTGCAGAATCCCGGCGGTATAAATCCGCCCGTTGTCCACCGCCACATCGGAAAGGTAATAACTGCTCCCTTCCGATTTGTACTCCCACAGCGGCTGCAGGCCCAGCGGGGCCGGACCGCCCAGATGCCCATTGCGGAGAAAATTACCCCGGCGATTGAACGCCCCGGCCGATGGCGTAGGGATCGGTTGCGTATTGGCTGCCGGCAGCGTACGGCCGGCCAGTTTCTCTTCCCGCAGGATTTGCAGCGCCACCGCCGTCCAATCGGTTTTAGCCACAGTTGCGGGCACGGTGCGTGCCGCAAGGTCCTTCGATAAAGTCAGCCACCAGATGCCCCCCGCCGCCACCGCCAGTACCACCCCCGCGATCACAGGGACATGGGGCTTGCGCCGACACAGCGCCAAGGTCTCTCGCGGTTTGAGCAGTTGCATCACCACACTGCTGATCCCCGCCAGTACGGCGGGCAACACGGCAATCCCGGCATTAGTCAGAATTGGCACCACACCCAGAGTATCAAACATAATTATCCCTATTAAATAGCCCGCAGCCATGCGGCCCCGGAAGGTTTCTCGTCATTTGGCCTGCAACACCACCGGTTGCGTCTGGTCTTTGAGCGGCAACTCCAGCGTGCGTTTCTGCCCGGCGGTATCCTGCCAGTCCAGCAGCAGCGTATTTCCACTGCGCCCGCCGAGATGCTGCACCTCGCCGGCCCGCAACGTATAAATACCACACAGTCGTTTGCCGTTGGTGACACGATACGTCACCGGCCCGGCCACTCCTGCCGGCAAACTCACATCCACCCCGGCCTTGGACCGATCTTTCGCCGCTTCACCACCAAGCATCCATACCGCACCGGCGTTGTCCACGGCCACCAGATCCGGGGTCGCATCACCATTGAGATCGGCAACAGTTCCGGCCTGGGCACCTTCCTGCAACGTACCCACCGCGGCCAGTGCGGGATCATCCAAAGTCAATTCCCGGCCAAAACCGAAGCACGCGAAATTACGATTAAAGAAATGCTTGGGGGCCAGCGTGGCATAAAACAGCGAGAAACCCTGACGACCATCGTTGTTCACATCCCACATAATGCTGGTCTGAACCTTGGGGGCATTCAGATTGCCATGATACGCCAGTTCTGCGGATTCAACGGTACGGTCTTTAAGTTGGGAGACGGTGCCCCCCGCCAGCAGCACACTACCATTACCGCCGGATACAATCAGGTCCAATTTGCCATCGGTATCAAAATCACCCACCAACACACTGCTGGGGGTATCGACCAGCTCCAGCAGACACTTTTCACCCGCCTGAAACTGCCCCGGCTTGGTCGCCGTGAAACTTACATATCCTTTGCTATATACCGCCACGATATCGGGCAGCCCGTCACTGGTAAAATCCGCCACCGTGCAAATTCCGCCTGCGCCCAATGCCTGCAGCGCGTCTGCCGGGATGGCCAACGCCACCTGTTTCCAAGCCGCGTCGCCATCCGGCACCAGCACCACCGGCCCCTTGGTGGTACCCACCAACAGACCAGCGCGTTTGGCATCGCCCACATCCAGCGCGGCCAGCGAAACCACATCCGCCAGCGTCACCGGCAGTTTTTTCAGGCTAAATGTGCCATCTTCCGCCTGCTGGGCCAGACATAATGCCGTACCATCCCAGCTCATGATATCCAAACGCCCCGTACCTGTGTATGCCCCCAGTGCGGCCAGTTTGGAGGTGGTGGTCAGTTTCAGTTTGGCGGTGCCATCAGTGGGATTGGCACCGGTGCCGGATTGAATAAAACGATCGCCCCCCGTGGCCAACACCAGCACACCGCGCCCCGCTTTGGGCCCCAAATCCACCGGAAGAGTACCGTTGACGCCCCCGGCCATGTCGGCAATTTTAACCGGGTTGGTCCATTTCAAACGTGCGTCCACCGGAAAGTCCAGTGTTGGGTCCTGAATGACCGCCCGCGCCACCAGCGCCATCGTCCGGGCGCCCCCGGCCCAGACCGCATCAATATCCTTGGGGTCTTTGTCCAGCCGATAGCAATCTTTTTCGGCAAATAACGCAAACCATTTGGTTCCGACACACAGCAAGGCGGCGGGGCTTTTCGCGCCCGGCTCAGCGCCCAAACGACTGGTCATCACCAGTGCCGGCGTGGCCGGATTGGCGCCTAGAATCTCATTGAATTCGGCCAGTGTCGCTTCCGGGGTATCACTGATATCGATCACCGCCGCCCGCGGAGGCAGTTTATCCCCCTTGAGCACTTCGCTGGTCTTCACGGCAATTTTATTGTCTTTGGGCGCGGCCAGCTCAAGCACCGCCACCTGCGTGGCCCCCTTCACCAGATCGGTGGGGGTGATTTGTTTATTGATCAGCGCCCAGCCGGAACTTTGCAGCGCCAGCAATAACGCCCCGGCCAACAACGCCCGACCCCGTACTTTGCCCAACAGACCATTACCACGCATATGACACCATTCCCAAAAACAAACTTTTACGGCTGCGCTTCGCCCGCCAGATTATAAATCGCCACCAGGTCATCATGCCAACTGGCATCCGCACTGACAGTCTTTTGCCAGCTTTCACCGCCCTGTTTCGCCATGATCGCCCGACCGCGTTTTAAGAGCAACTCACCCGCCTTGGTCGCATCCAACTTCTTGGCCGATACGGCCTGTTCGATGGCAATCCGCGCCTCGGCTTCAAACGCGCCTTCGGCCAGCATTTCCAGCCGCACCGTGGATATTACACCGCTGGGACCGGCAGCGGAAAACGCACTGACCTGGCCGCGATCCAAACGACAATACTTTAGTCCCGGATACGGTCCCGCCCAGAGCGTAAGAGTATGCTTCGAGCCCGTTTTGGGTGGGAGGGCCAGATAGTCCAGCCCAATCATGCCATAACCAGCGCACGTTCCCTGTTTGTGATTTCCGCAGGACAAATCAGCCGTCAGCCGCCAACGAATCGGGGGTGTATCGTTTTCGAGCCAACTCCGCAAGGAATTGAGCCGCAATTGATTCCACCCACCGCGCTCCTTGTCGGGGCCCGGCGTAAAATCCGGACTGTGAAACAGTTTGACTTCATGGCCATGCATGCCCATATTCCCGCTATAGCCATACCCATGCGTGAAGGCGGCCCATTTCATTCCCGGTGCGATGTCATTGAAAAATGCCACATTCGCCGCGGTTGGGTGGTTATCACAAGACTGCCCCACCATGACATTCTCAGCTTTGGTGCCTAATTTCCCCACCCGCTCCACAATGCCTGCCAACGTGGCTTTGAAGGCCTCTTTCCCCGCCGCATAATTGGGCAACGTAACAGCTTCCATGGCCCCATTGGCCCCAAGCACCGTAACCTCGATATCTTCCCGGGTTGGGGCATTCTTCTTGTCCGACAGATGGTTCTCCCACAGATACACCGTGACCATCCGGGGCGCGCCGCAATATTTATGGTACAGCGCCAGATACCGGTCAAACGTCGTAAAGTCCGGGGTCAACTTGCCGCCGGTTTTGCGATATTGGATTAATCCAATTTGGTTGCCAATATAGGCCTGGCCGATCACCGGAATGATCAGCACGTTGTTACCGATTCGCCCCTGCAAGGCCAACGATGCTTCCAGTAGCTTGAAATGGGCATCCGAATAGGGCTGCACGCCATAACGCAGAGCGACACTATCGGCGGATTGCAGTGTCTCGGTCAGCAACTGGCGCTGTTTGGGCACCACGAACTTACCTACGGTCAACTCCAACGGCAGTTTCTTGCCATTGATGGTCAAGTCACTTTTATATACCCCTGGCGCGGCCGTTTCCGGCACGGTCACCGTCAGCCACACCGGTTGCAGCGCTTCGCCGGGGATCAACTTATCCGACAACGCATCAAAGCGTTCTTCCACCCCATAGTCGAAGGCCCCCCCGGCCAGATCGGGTTTACGGGTCGGGTAACGCACCTGAAGCGCCGTGGCGGGAATGGTACCGGGTCCCACCAGGGGACCAACCTGCACCGGCAGCGCGGTAATCGCCCCGCCGGTCTTGACCAGCACTTGGCCCGAGGCAAACCCCCCGCGTGGGGCCACCAAACGGACTAGTTTTGGCGCATCAGCGGGCAGGGCGTAATCCGCCGTCACCGCGGTGGTCGGGTCCACCGGTACCACTTGGGCTTGGGCGCAAACATACTGGGTTGCCAGCGCCACCGCCGACAACACGATTAGAAGCATTTTACATTTCACGAGGCTGACTCCAAACTAAATTCATGACCCTTGGAGGCCATGTGCACGCACCTTGGAAACAACACCACATTACTTACCAAAGACCCCAAGTTTCAGGTGTCCATTTTCCACCGTCAGGGTTTGCTTGCCGATGGTGATGGTCGCGCCTTCCGCCACAGGTTTTGGTTGCTCATCGCTGGAAAGCGTCAGGATGGTCACCGTTTTATCGCCAATCGTAAGGGGTGTAACCACGGCCTTTTTCCCGGAGCCGGCTTTCACATCGCCAAAAACCGCAAACAACGCCGGGGCGCCGCTGGCCTTGGAATAATCCACCACCAGCGCATTACCCTTCTCATCGGCCAGTTCCATCGAGCCATCCGCGGCCGCACGGTAGTGTGCAGTTTTGCCACTCAGACCGCCGAAATTCAGCTTCTCACCAAAGCCCCAGACCATGGTCCCGCTCCGGACTGGGCCACTCTTATAGCCACTCGGTCCACGTTTGAGCAGAGTCGTCATGACGACATCATCCCCATCCTGCCATTGATTACGGGCGACATAGTAACCGTGGATATCATCCACCATCACGTGCGGCAACACCTCATCGGGATCGCGGGTCTTGGCGGGCCAATTGACGAAGGCATACACCGCCAGATGGGGATATACTTCGGCATTATAGATTTTCTTGGGACTGGCTTCGACGAACTTGTCATAAATCCAGGCCACCGCCTCGGACTCTTCCGGTTTCACCGCCCCCATGCCCTGGGTAAAATCGCCCAGATGCGAGATGAGTTGCCGCTTGTACAGAATATTGTCGCCATAATCACCGCGGTGGGCGATCTGGGGATCTTTGCCGCTAGAGACGATTTCATGCATCAGATGCAGGAAGGTGTACCGGGCATCGGGCCGGGAGGTGATGTAGTCTTTACCGCCGGCAATCTTCAGGCTCTGGATCATCGGAATCACGCCGTTATTGGCCGCGATGCGTCCACACGAAGTGCCTTCCGCAAACCAGCCCATATTGCCGAACCCCTCACGGAATAGTTTCACCAACGAGGCTTCCGAGGTGGCCAGGACTTTGGCCAGCCGGGCATCGTCCGCGCCGGGATCGCCTGCGAACGCCAAAGCCGTGATGGCCGGGCCAAAAATGTAAGCGCCGTAATGGTTGCTGCCGGGAGGATACCCCCCACCGGAGGCGAGTGATTCCAAGCTATACTTCTTACCCTTGATGGTGCTCCATTCATTTTTCTGGACCCGCTCCACCACCGACTTGCGGTAGTCGGCGGGCCAGGCGTCATAGCACAAATCGTAGGCCAATGCGATACTCTGCAACACAAACGCCGTGCGGAAGCCCGTGCCCGGCGTGGTCCAGTTATAGCGGGAATCGCGGTCCACCTGGCCTTCAAAAATCTTGTCCACACACTGCTTGGCCAGATCGGCGTACTTCTTGTCGCCGGTAAGTTGATAAAGCAGGCCAAACCCGGCGCCGTGCGACAGGGTAAACGTGCCTTCGGGTTGCTTGCTCAATGCTCCTTCATTCACGCTGTCAACCGGCTTGTCCTGACAGAATTTCGTGGGCATGGCATCGCCCCCACCCAGCAATACCTTCAGTTGCGCGATGATTTTCTTGCCATCTTCGGTTTCCGCTTTTTTCTTCAGCGCGGGCAAATCGGCTTTGCGGAACAACAAACGCGGATGTTCGCCGGCCTGCGGGACCACATAACCCGGGACCGGGACGACGAAAGGTGCCGTTTTGTCAGTTTGGGCCGACAGGGTCGCCCCCAAACATGATACGCCAACCGCAACCGCTAACGCCAAGGAACGCTGGGTGAGATGTCCGAACATACCGCTCTCCTAAAGAAATATTGAAACACTTCCTCCCATCAACGAATTGGCTGTCAACGCCATTGCACTAGCGTCCGGCCTACACCAGTGCACTCTGGTCCAAGCCGCAGAACAGACTGGTTAGTACAACGGACGGCCGAACGATCTATTTCATTTCCGAAAAGAATCCTTCCCTCGCATGCAAGATTTCATCCACAAAGCAACCAATTATACGCATTCGTGTATTATGCCTGACCATTTCTGGTCGCTATAATCTCGCGTTGGTATTGGTTACCGACACACATCATATACCTCAGACAAGGAGACCCGCATGGTCCGGATCATGTCATTGTTCGCAATCTTGGCATTGTCATTGTGCGCATTCACCGGCTGTTCGACCGCCCCGCAAACCGCCGAAGGCAAAGCCGATATCATCCGCGATGCCAACGTGACGATCGCCCAGGCCAAATCCGACGATGCCAGCTTCGCCCACTTCCTGCAGACAGCCTACGGCTACGCGGTATTTCCTTCGATCGGTAAAGGCGCCATCGGCCTTGGCGGGGCCTACGGCAAAGGCGTACTGTTTGAACAGGAGTCACCCACGGGCTACTGCGATGTGAGTCAGGGTACCATCGGATTCCAACTCGGTGGGCAGGCATACAGCGAAGTAATCGTGTTCGCCACCAAAGCCGCGTGCAACGAGTTCAAAACCGGCCATTTTACCTTTGACGCACAGGCCACCGCCGTGGCCCTTAAATCCGGGGCGGGAACCAACGCTAAATATACCGGCGGCGTGGCGGTCTTCACCATGGCCGAAACGGGATTAATGTTCGAAGCCGCCATCGGCGGTCAGAAATTCAGTTATCTGCCCAAGTAACCGTCACCATAATATGGCGGGGTGTCCGGGCCACCGGGCGACGACCGCGAATTTCCCCATTTCTAAATCTAAAGAGGTCAAAACATGGGTACCAGTCCTCACGAAAATTCATCTGCTGCCGTAACGGGTAGCCTGGGCGCATCCGAAACGCATGTACCAGGCGCGGGTGCATCAACCAATGCCGCACTCAAAACGGAGGTACGATCAGATGCAAAGCCTGGCGCGAATCCAGCCGTCGCGGCGGATGCGTTGAGTCCAGATACCCTGGGCATTATGGCAGCGGAACCAACGCCGGGGACCACATCGGTGGAGGCGGCGAAGTTGCGTGTGAAGTGGTATCGCTGCAAGGTGTCGCGGGAGGAGTTATCAAAATTGAATCAGCGGAGTGATCTGCTGGGGTTTCTGCAGACGGTTGGTTTTTTGGGGTTGCTGGCCATGACGGCGGGGTTGGCGATTTATTCCTGGCGGCACTGGCCGTGGTATGTGACGGCGGGGCTGGTGGTGCTGAACGGGCATCTTTGGCATTTTCTGGTGAATGGGTTTCATGAGCTGATACATGATTCGGTATTCAAGACCAAGTGGCTGAACCAGATTTTTCTGCGCGTCGTGGCGTTTCTGGGGTGGCACAATCACCACTGGTTTTGGGCGAGCCACACGGAGCATCATAAGTACACGCTGCATCCGCCGGACGATCTGGAAGTGACGGTGCCGCAGCATTACCAGATTCGAAGTTTGCTGCTGTATGGGATTGTGAATGTGAAGCAGCCATATGAGCAGGTGAGTGAGTATCTTAAAACCGCGCTTTGGCAATTTGAGAAAAAGGACCGATGGACGAACCAGCTCTTTCCGGAGTCGGAGCCGGAGCGGCGGCGTGACTATGTGAGGTGGTCGCAGATTGTGCTGATCGGGCATTTGTCGATTGCGGCGGTGTCGCTGGCGCTGGGGTGGTGGATTGTGCCGCTGGTGATAACGTTTCCAAAGATTTTTGGAAACTGGCTGCATATATTGTGCAACTCTTCGCAACATGCGGGTTTGCCGGATAATGTGGCGGATTTTCGGTTGTGCTGCCGGACGTTGTATCTGAATCCGGTTCTGCAATTTGTTTACTGGCACATGAATTATCACACGGAGCATCACATGTTTGCAGCGGTGCCGTGTTATCGGTTGGGCCGATTGCACAGGATCATCAAGGCGGATATGCCGGAGTGTCCGCGGGGTTTGTGGGCGACGTGGCACCAGATATTTGAGATACAGCGGAAGCAGGAGGCGGATTCGGGGTATCGATATTATGCGCCGCTGCCGGAGAAGGTTTTGGTGGGGTGAGTGCGGCGGTTGTGGGCGGGGGAGCGGACGGTGGGGGAGTTGGCGAGCGGTGGTTCGCTCCGCGGTGGCGGTAGCCGCTGGGCTGTGCGTCTGAGAGTGTACGCGATTAGCGGGGTGAAAGTCCCCGCCGGGCGCCCCGCTTTTTTATGCGCTGCGCGTTCAGGGCTTCCCGGGATCAGCTTTGGGTTTGGTCCAAATCTTATCGGCGAAATCCATGACACGCTGCCAATCGTACAGCTTCAAATCATGCTCGCCCCGGCGGATGTGATACCCCACACTGCCGTTGGTCAAAGGCGTTTCCAACTCGGGCATCGCGTCCGCGGCAAAGGTCTTGGCCCCGTAGAGTCCATACACCGGCCCCGCCTGGACCAGACTGAGAAATTCGCCGCGTTGATCGGCCCACATATCCGCATCAGAACTGGCCACATACAATGCCCGCGGCGCAATCAGCGCCAGAAGTTGATGTTGATCAAAGGGCAGCTCGTTCTCACGGTCAATATACTTTTTGTAGTTGGCGTTGAACCAGTAGGGAAAACGCTCGTTGATAATCCGCAGGGACTCGCCCAGTTTCCGCCGGGTCAGTGATGCGCCACCCCGACCGGAACTATTGGACATAACCAGTGCGAAGCGCTGATCCGTGGCCCCGGCCCACAGCGCGGCCTTGCCGCCGCGCGAGTGGCCCACGACCCCAACCCGGGTGGCATCAATCTGGGTATCGGTCTGCAAATAATCCATCACCCGGCTGGCGCCCCATGCCCAGGCGGCGATGGTAGCCCAGGCATCCTGCTCGGGATTGCCCGGCCCGGCGAACACACCGCGTACTCCCTTTGCCCGCGCTCCGGTGGAACCGTTGTCCGGGTCCACGGCTTCCGCCTGAAAAATTGCCGCGGCGTAACCCCGGGCAATAATTTCCTCGGCGGGCCAGAATTCCACCCGACTCTGCCGGGTCGGGTCACCGCTGCGTTCATTGCGATGATTAATCAGCAGCAACGCCGGGGCCCGGCCCGAAGTGGGACGCTTATTGGGAATCAGTACCGCGGCCGAGAACGCAAACGATTTGCCCGCGTCGATACTGGTGATGCTAACGCGCTTCAACGTGGCCGCACCCTCCAGAGCATCAGCCTTGGTCTCCAACACCTCAAAGCGCACATCCGCGGGCGCTTTGGGACTACGGCCAAACTCGTATTTCTCGAACAGTTCCAAAGTCTCGGGGCGGCGTTTTTGTTCCCATTGTTGGCGGGTGGTGACCTTCGTGCCATCAGCACACACCAACGCCTCGGGCAACGTGTAGGCGGGAACCTCCGCCTCGCGGTACACCCATTTGGTGTTTTTACTTTCCAAGGCGGTCAGCACGGCGGGATTCGGCTGCCAGCCGGTGGGTTGCGTGGAGGCGACAGGCTGACCGGTCACAGGAAGGATGGCCAACAGCAACGCTGCGGTCCCGGTCAAGCCCATGGTACGGAACCGAAGTTGCACTACCGAGGTCCAAAGATTAATACACCGCATGATCGTGTCTCCGCATAAGAACAATTTCCACAGTTTGCAGGAAACACTATTATACGGAATACACTCAGCAGTGAATATGCGTGAATGCGCATAGTTATATGTATACGCGCAATCCCACAGAGAATGGGACTGGACATGAATCCACAATTACGGACGGGAACGCCTAC
>Ga0194061_1000303_pt1 | contig 30467 bp, 21 predicted proteins | sample SepL2221m_MetaG_FD_163423 | JGI IMG/M metagenome (GOLD analysis project Ga0194061, IMG submission 163423) | Anoxic zone freshwater microbial communities from boreal shield lake in IISD Experimental Lakes Area, Ontario, Canada - Sep2016-L224-21m | ecosystem: Environmental > Aquatic > Freshwater >... | reverse complement strand
ATTTTATAACTAATTGATTATAATATACTTATGAAAATACAATTGTTTAAAAGAAACTTAAATATTTTCCGCAAATCCAAGTTTTCTAACTTCATAAAGGCTTAAAAAATAAGAAACCAGCCTGCAATAGGCTGGTTTAAAATCAATTATTCCATAAAATCAAGTACCTGATTATGCCTGTGGTGTTGGTCCACCAAAGTGCATGGGTATTTCAACCTGTTCTAAATCCTGAATAGGTCCGTTGGCTTGCTCATAACGTTCCACATTTTCAGCCAAAGCCTTCATAAAACGCTTGGCATGCATGGGGGTTAATATAATTCTTGACTTTACTTTACTCTTTGGGGTGCCAGGCATCACGTTTACAAAGTCGACCACAAATTCAGCATGACTATGGGTAATGATCGCCAGATTAGCATAGGTACCTTCTGCGGTCTCTTCACTGATCTCGATATTTAACTGGGTATTGGGTTGTTGTTCCATAATTTGAATTGAGGCTCAAAAGTAGCAAAAAAAATGCCCCCGAGAATTCGAGGGCAATTTTATAATTAACTATTACAAATACTATTGTTTAGTATAGATATCAGTACAGTTTCTGTAAGAAGCCCCATTAAATACCACATAATTGATAGTTACCTTCTTGTAATCAGGGGTAACAGTAATTACAGGTTGCTGAATCATGGAGATTCCATTAGCAGTAAATGCACCTGGCAACTCCCCTGGATCAATTACAGCTTTGAAATTAGATAACACACCACCAGTATTTTTGAAAGTGATTAAATAATTTGGCTGTACATAATATCCTGTTGGTACGTGAATATTTGTTGGATTCACTGGTAACCAAGCAATGGTTGCACCAAAGAAAGATCCTCCATTATATCCAGTAGGGAATGTAGGATTGGTCAATGCATTATACCTGTAAAAATCCCAGGTATATGCTCCTGCCATTGGGTTACCAATGGTGTGGAAATAGATATGACCAAAATTGCCACTGTTTACAACACCAGTTGCACTAGGTGCGATAGGCGCCATATAAGATTTGGTAGGATCGATCTTTGAAGGATATACCGCAATCTTAGCATAAGCCACTCTGGTTCCCGCTTTAACGGTAACAGTTGGTGTTACTACTTTATACAATGAGTCTGGCATTTTCTCATAAGTGATACCATCATTACCGAAATTGTCGTTAATAGCAGTCCAGTCAGCAGCTAACGTAACTGTAATATCAGAAGGAGCAGCAGTTGGACCGTTATATGTTACCTGGAAATTAATAGTATCAACTGCATCATCTGGAGGGAACAATAAAGTTGAACCTGCAAAATATTGCAATCCTGAATTGATATTCGTTTGACCACTATCTTTTACATACTCTAACTGCAGGAAGTTAGTAGTAAGATTTTCTCCGTTTACATTGGTATTAACAGCCTTTAGACATGATGCTAAAGAAAAGCTAACCAATGCTGAGATCATGAAACCTTTAATTATTTTTTTCATATTCTTAGTATATTAAATTTTATTTAGCCCAAAAGATGGTTGATGTAAATGGTGTAATACCCTTCGGTAAATTAGTAGTATTATAAGAACCTTCTTGAGAAGGATATAATATTCTACCTGGCAATTTATCGGCACGGGTACTTTCAGATACAGTTGAAGCAAATGTTGCATAAGCAGGACCTCCTGTAACAACAGTTGGATATCCTGTTCTACGGTATTCATTCCATGCTTCTTCGCTATTTACATAGTTCAAAGCAATATACTTCTGTGTAATGATCGCTTCTAATTTTTGTGCATTAGAAGTTGCTAATGCAAAGTTCACTAAATAACTAGTTACATTATCCGCTCTGTATTGTGTAACAGCAGCAGCAGGATCAGACACATAAGTGCTGCCATTTTCCAAAGCATAGGTATATTTAAAAGCAGCAGCCACACCAGCGTCAAAATTAGCCTGTACCGCATCTGAAGTAATGCCTTGTAAAGCAGCTTCTGCTCTTAAGAAATAAGCTTCAGCAGCTGTAATTACAGGATATCCAGCAGTTGGTCCTTTCAACGGACCAGGTGAACTACCTGCAGTACTGTAAACCCTTGGACTAGCCAACGGATACCAGAAACTACCTGATGGACTTGACTGAATTGAGGTTCCTTCTACTCCTAATTGGTTGGTTCCGGTAAGTGGGAATTTATAATAAGTATTAGCTCCCCTTCCTGCATCAATTAATTTAGTTCCATCATAAAAAGCCATTACATATTTATTAGGCATCCAAGCTTTATTGGCATCGCCTGTAGCTGTATATCCCCATGTAGACCATTTAGGATTCAATCTTCCATTATCTCTTACATAACCAGGATTGATTAATGCATCTGAGGTTAAGAAACCATCTGCAGAAAAAGTAGTATTTGCAAAAGTAACTTTACCATTAGCTCTTACAATTAAACGCAATTTCAAAGTATTGATAAATTGCTTCCATTTAACAACATCTCCCTTAAACAGCACATCATATGTACTCAAAGGAGTAACACCTGAAGTAGCATCCCCTTTTACAAAGTATGCCATGGCACTATCCAAATCTGTAGCTAAACTCTTATAAATGTCCTTAGCTGGATCATATACCGGAGTTAAATAGGCTGCACCTTGTAATGCTTGTGAATAAGGAACATCATTATAAGCATCTACCAACAATTGGAAACTTAATGCTTTCATAGCTCTGGCTGCTCCGCCATAATATGCATATTCTGGTTTGTCTTTAGAGTAGTTAATGATATACTGATAATCTTCTAAGTTATCGTAAGTGTTAGACCATCTTCCAGAAAAATCAGAGGAAGAGAAGTTATAAGTAATAGAAGTACCGAAACCTCCATAACCGCCTGCGTTTGCAGAATAACCAACCAGTTGCGCTCCCATGGAATTAAATCCATTTAGGTTTGACGCAGTTCCTGTCAATGCTTGTGGCAATACCAACTTCGGATTGGCTATCACCGCATTGTTAGGGTCTGTATTGATGTCAAGTTGTTTTTTACAAGAACTTGCTGTTACGATAAGCAACCCTGCAAAAAATATTGCTTTGATCATTTTCATGTTAAATAATTTATGTTTAACTAAACTTTTATTTGATTTGAGGCTCATATATATAAAATTTAGTTAGATGAATTAAAATGTAAATTTAATAGAAGCACCATAGAATTTAGATGGCGGTGATTGGTTAATACCTGTTAAACCAACACCATTACTACCAGAACCAGCATCTTGATATTCAGGATCGGTATAGTAGTTATCCTTAGCCATCAGAATTAATAAGTTTCTACCCTGAGCACTTACAGTAATTCCTTTAAACACTTTTGTCTTAGCACATAAAGCTGAAGGCAAACTATAAGACAATGAAACTTCTCTCAATTTCCAGAAAGCTCCAGAAGTTACGTAGTTAGAAGTTACATCTCTATTGATACCATCAGTCCAGAAACCGTTGTTACCATTACCATTTGCTATAGAAACATTGGTATTTGTTACATATTTAGCTCCATCCCAATACACTGAGTTAGGGAATACAAAGCTCTTTCTGTCATAAATAGCAGTTCTCCAACCAGTACCAGACCAGTCTAATTCTGTACCCATTGATTGGTAAGCAGAATATCCACCGCGGTATTCCATAACAACAGACAACCTGAATCCTTTGTATTCAGCTGAAAGATCAAGACCAATTTTGTCTTTAACCACAGCACTTCCTAAAACCGAAATAGTATCAGATTTTGTAGGGATACCTGTTGTTGGATTTACAATTACATGTCCACCCGCATCACGCTTATAATCATATCCCATAATAACCGGGAATGCACGATTGGCAACAGCATATGATCCTGCAGTTGAACCGTAGGTAGCTAAAGCCAAACGAGGAAGCTGATCACTGATGAAGTTTACATTGTTATCTAAGTAAGTATAGTTACCACCAACAGTTAATGTCAAACCTTTATTTCTACGGTTATCAATTACAGTATAGTGTGCAGTAAGCTCTAAACCTTTACTTGAAGTTTGACCCGTATTGGTTCTTAAACCTGTAAAACCAGTTGAACTTGAAATAGAAGTTGTTACCGTTTGATTATCTGTTTTAGTATCGAAATATGTAACGTTTGAAGTGAATTTATCTCTAAATAAATTCAAATCGAAACCAACTTCAATACCTTTTGTGATCTCCGGTTGTAAGTTTGGAGCTACTAAAGTATTTCCTACACTATAACCAGCCATTGTTCCATAAGGGAAACCATAAGCACCAGAGTTAAATGTTGGAAGTAATTGGTATGCACCATAAACACCTCCTAAGTTAACCTGACCAACTTTAGACCAACCAGCACGTAATTTTAAATAACTCAACACTTTATTGTTTTTCAAAGCACCGATTGCATCAGTTGCGATGAAAGAAACGTCAGCTGCTGGATAGAAGAATGAGTTGTTATCTTTTGCAAGAATAGAAACCCAGTCTTTACGACCAGTTACGTGTAAAAAAGCAAAGCCTTTATAACCAACACGTGCATCAGCATAAACACCTAACTGACGTGCCATATAATTTGATTCACCAGCACCTGGAGTACCTACACCGTTAGAAACGTTGTATAATCCAGGAATTACCAAGCCATTAGCAGAAATCCCAATGCTCTTTGCCTGATCTTGTCTCCACTGCGTACCACCGATAACATTTAAACTGAAATCACTGATTTTGCGTTGATATTGTGCAAAGAAATCAGTCAATAAATTAGTAGTATAAGAAGTACCATCATTTACAGAAGCAGCAATATCTGATTTAGAACTTTGATCGGTAGTTTTTGCATACGCTGTATACAAGAACTGACCAACCCAATCCTTATTAGAAGTATTTCTGGTTGTGATACCTTGACGAGCAACGATATCCAAACCTTGAATAGGGGTATACTTTACCTCTAAGTTAGCAACAAAATAATCGTTTCTTACATTAGAACGCCAATTGTCTGCTGTAAAATAAGGGTTTAAATACCAAGGGTTATAGAACCCAATAGGATTCGCAAACTCATTGTTTCTCCAGTCTTTATATTTTGTAACATCTACGTTATTCGGCATGTTCAGCATGTTACCATACATAGAACCTGTTTGAGTAGTGATGTCATATCTATTTTGAGTATAACTAGAAGAGTAAGAAAGATTGATCTTGTTACTTACTTTACGAGTACCGTTCATTCTGAAGTTGGTTCTGTTGTACTTGTCACCAGGAGTTGTACCTGTAACTGTTACATACTGACCAGACATATATAATGTTGAGTTATCATCTCCACTAGAAATTGAGAAGTCTGTTTGGTTAGTCATACCAGTTTCCCAGAATTTAGTATGCCCTTCGCTATATCCGTAAACAGCAGAATCTTGTTTACCATTTTCTAATGGTGCACCAATTGGTCTGTTTACATTATCAAAAGCAGGACCATATGATTGGTTCTCTAAGTAAGAGAAGTTACCCCAGTATCCGTAAGCAGAACCACCGGCACCGAAACCTCTCTGGAATTTAGGGAAGAAACCAGGTTTTTCCCAGGTATTTGTATTTTGGAAATTAACAACGCTTGCACCTTTAACACCTTTTTTGGTGGTAACGATCAAGGCACCGTTAGACGCTGAAGAACCGTAAAGGGCAGCAGCACCAGCACCATTCAAAACGTTCACACTTTCCACATCTTCAGGGTTTAAGTTGCCCAAAACTTCATTTGGCACAATTACGTTATCCAACACTACTAAAGCCTGGTTGTTACCAGTTAAAGAACGTTGTCCACGTAATACCAATCTGAAACTAGGGTTAACACCACCATTAGTTGCATTGATTTGTAAACCGGCAACTTTACCTTGCAAACCACCAGCAACTGTTACAGGCTTAGCTGCAATCAAATTGTCGGCTTTAATAACAGTACCGCCAGTACCAATTTCTTTTCTCTTGGTTTTAATACCACCGGCAGTAACCACTACTTCATCCATTATATTCACATAAACTTCCAAGTTTACGTTGTAATTACCTGCAGCAGTTACTCTCACAGAGGTACTTTTAAATCCAACAGAGCTAATTTGAAGGACATTACCTTCTTTAGCTGAAATTTTGAATTCTCCTTTATCATTTGTGGAAGTAGCTGCAGATGCACTGCCTTCTACTTTAATGGTAGCGCCGCTGATGGGTTGATCGTTAGCACCAGTTACTTTGCCTGATACAATCTTAGATTGTGCCAGAGAGGTAACTGACCACCCAATTAGCATTGCAGAAAATAATACAATTTTTCTCAATTTCATAAGTGTTTAGTTTTTTAATGAATGCGAAGGTAATTCCTTTCTTCAAATGTTAATTAATTAACAAAAAAAAGTTAAGGAAACATTAAAGAGGCAGTAAAACTGATCAAAACGTTGCTTTAAATCATCAAATAACTAACGTTAATTTGCATTTATTTTATCCTAATGTATATCTATCTCATTTTAAGAGACTAAAAAAATGAGGAAACATTTCAAATCCGCTTTATTTTTGCCAAATGTTAGTACTTGACGGCAAATTAGTATCTGCAGCAGTAAAGGAAGAATTGAAAGCTGAGACCCAAAAATTAATATTAGCGGGCAACAGAGCCCCCCATTTAGCAGCCATTTTGGTAGGTTCCAATGGCGCCAGTGAAACCTATGTTGCTTCAAAAGTGAAAAATTGCGAAGAAATTGGCTTCATTTCCACCCTTGTTCGATTTGAAGAAGATACAGACGAAGCAACCCTGCTTGCCAAAATAGCCGAGCTGAACCAAGATTCCTCAGTTGATGGTATACTAGTTCAATTGCCTTTGCCAAAACAAATCAAAGAACAAAAAGTAATTGAAGCAATCGACCCCACTAAAGATGTAGATGGTTTCCATCCTTCCAGCGCAGGTAAATTAATGCAGGGCCTTCCTAGTTTTATTCCGGCTACCCCTTATGGCATCATGATGATGCTTGAGTTTTTTAAATTAGAAACCAAAGGGAAACATGCGGTTGTAATTGGAAGAAGCAATATTGTGGGCAGACCCATGAGTATTTTATTGAGCAGTAATATTCCAAATGGAAACTGTACTGTTACTATTTGCCATTCACATACCCCCAATTTAAAAGAGATTTGTCTTCAGGCAGATATTCTGGTGGCTGCTTTAGGCAGGCCCGAATTTGTAAAAGCAGACATGATCAAACCCGGAGCTGTAGTAATTGATGTAGGTATTACTCGTGTAACAGACCCTACTGCAAAAAAAGGATTTAGAATAAAAGGAGATGTGGCTTTTGAAGAAGTGGCCCCGCTTACCAGTGCCATCACACCTGTGCCGGGCGGAGTGGGATTAATGACAATTGCTGGTCTGCTTAAAAATACCCTTCAGGCTTATAAAACCAATAATAGAATCCAGTGAGTGAATTGATAGCAATTGTGGAGCATGATGTATTACCTGTAATGGAAGCATTTTACAGTATCCAGGGTGAAGGATTTCATCAGGGAAGGGCTGCCTATTTTATACGTCTTGGAGGTTGTGATGTGGGTTGTGTGTGGTGTGATGTAAAAGACAGTTGGGATGCTTCCAAACATCCATTGCTAACTATTGAAACTATCGTTGAAAATGCAAAAGCCTTTCCGGGTAGACTAGCAGTAATTACTGGTGGGGAACCACTCTTACATCCGCTACAAAAATTAACCGCCGCATTACACGCTGCAGGGTTTGAAACCAATATTGAAACCTCCGGATCCTCTCCTTTGAGTGGATTTTGGAATTGGATTTGTTTATCACCAAAAAAATTCAAAGCTCCCATTTCTTCTATCGTGCCAATTGCAAATGAATTAAAAGTGGTAATCTTTAATAAATATGATTTTGCATGGGCCGAGTCTTATGCTACTGAAGCAAATCCACATTGCAAACTTTATCTGCAACCAGAATGGGATAGAGCAGATGTTATTACCCCACTCATCATCAATTACATCAAAGAAAATCCAAAATGGGAATTAAGTTTACAGATCCATAAATATGTAAACGTTCCATAAACAAACTGCCGAATTTTAACAAAGACATTGCTTGTTTTACACGAACTTTCCTTCATCAATTTTTGTATGAAGTCAATATTTATTTTACCCGCTTTCCTCATTTGCAGTTTCTGCTATGCTCAAAACTATAATCCAGATAAAGTAAATGCAAAAGCACTTGATACTTATGATCAAGCGATTGTTTTATTAAAAGACGGAATGATTAAAGAGGCCATTCCCGTATTACAGGAATGTATTTTACTGGACAGTAATTTTGTGGATGCTATTTTATCCCTTGGCGCCTCTTATGGACAATTGAAAAGATACCAGGAATCAGTTCATTTATACGAAAACGCAAAATTAAAAGACAGTCTTTATTTTCAAGTATATCAACTCCCTTACGCTATTAATCTGGCGGGCTTAGGTAACTTTCAAAAAGCACTGGAACAGATAAATGCTTTTTTAAGTATTCCGAAAATAAGCGACCGAAGTATCAATGCTGCCAGGTATCGAAAAAAGTGTTTTGAATTTGCCATCGACTATCAACAAAAACATCCCAATCAAGATTTATATCATTTTAATCCGGTAAATCTGGGCGATAGTGTGAACAGTGTTTATGCAGAATATTATCCCACGGTTACAGTCTCTGATAATATTCTGGTTTTTACGCGCGCAGGCATCCATATGCGCGAAGATTTTATGGAAAGCAATATGTCGAAAAAAGGATTTTCGTTTGCTAAACCAATTGCTGGAGACATTAACATCGAGCCCAAAAAAGGCGCTATCACTTCATCACAGGACGGTGAATGGATTTTATTTGCGGGTCAGTTTTCCGGACAAGGTTTTGGCAATTATGATATTTATAAATCTGTTTACACCCCTAAAGGATGGAGTGAACCTGAAAATCTGGGTGCTAATATTAATACTGAATTCTGGGAAAGTTCTCCCAGTTTGAGTCCCGACAACCGAGTGCTTTTTTTCAGTAGCAACAGGCCCGGTGGTTATGGCGGAAAAGACCTGTATGTAAGTTATAGAACTGGAGAAGGAAAATGGTCGCCAGCCAAAAACATGGGTCCAGCAATCAATACAAAAGGCGATGAATTAGCGCCCTTTATTCATCCAGACAATCAAACACTTTATTTTACTTCAGATGGATTACTTGGATATGGCGGATCAGATATTTATGTGTTACGCAAAAAAAGTGATGGTGACTGGGGTGTTCCAGAGAATATTGGTTACCCCATTAACACGATTGAAAATGAAGGAAGTTTAGCTGTTTCTGCTGATGGCTTAACTGCCTACTATGCCAGTGACAGAGCAGACAGCAGAGGAGATCTGGATTTATATCAATTTGAAATGCGTCCTGATATTCGTCCTTACCGAACTTTGTTCGTCAAGGGATTTGTAACGGATAAACAATCTGGAAAAGGCTTGCCGTCTTCAGTAGAACTTTATGATAATGAAAATAATAAAGCATTAATGAAAGTGCAAACTGACGAGAAGGGGGAATATTTTATAACGCTACCAACAGGAAGAGACTATACGTTTACGGTGAACAGAAAAGGATATTTATTTTATAGCGAACAATATCTATTAAGTAAAAAAGAAGCTGATAGTACTTATCAAAAAAATATAACGCTTCAAGCTATTGCGCTGAATGCTAATTTTGTGTTTAATAATATTCTTTTTAAAAATAATTCTTATGAATTGCCTTCTGCTGCACTCATTGAATTAAATAAATTATTGCAGGTATTGAATGAAAACCCCTCCATCAAACTAGAGATCAGTGGACATACCGATAATGTGGGAAAACAGGAAGATAATTTATTGCTATCTACGAATCGGGCAAAAGCAATTGTTACTTATTTAAATTCGAATGGTATTGATAATAAAAGACTTTCCTACAAAGGTTATGGTGCTTCAAAACCAATTGCAGATAATAACAAAGAAGAAGGAAGATCTAAAAATAGAAGAACCGAATTTACCATCACTGCGCTATAAAAAGATGCACTTAAAATATTTTTATACTAAAATGTTTTAATTGACCTTCCTAAAATAGTTTCTCATTTTTGTTGACATTGAGGTATGCAAGAAGAGCCGCTATTTCAGATTGCAATCACCATGATCCCTGAAATTGGGGCCATACATACGAGCGCTTTATTGTCAACATTTGGATCGGCATCCGCAATATTTCAAGCAAAGAAAAAAGAGCTCTCACTGGTGGAAGGCATTGGCGAACGAAGGGCTAAATTGATAAAAGATTTTACTTCATTTAGTGCTGCAGAAAAAGAACTTAATTTTATAATCAAAAATAATTATCAGATTATTTTTCAAACGGATGACTCATTTCCAAAAAGACTTTTGAATTGTTATGATGCCCCTGTTCTCTTATACTTCAATGGACATTGCAATCTTAATGCCAGTAAAATAATTAGCATTGTTGGCACTAGAAATAATAGCGACTATGGCAAACAGATCGTTGAACAATTTATTGCAGAATTAGCCCATGAAAATTTTATTGTTGTGAGTGGACTTGCCTTTGGTATTGATGCCATAGCACATAAAGCAGCGTTGAAAAATATGATCCCAACTATTGGAGTATTAGCGCATGGTCTGGATCGAATTTATCCCATGCTGCATCGGAATTTGTCGAGAGAAATGCTGACAACCGGCGGATTGTTGACTGAATTTAGAAAAGGGGTTTTACCAGACAAACACAATTTCCCCAAAAGAAATAGAATCGTTGCAGGTATGTCTGATGCCACTATTGTAATTGAAACTGCCACAAAAGGTGGCAGTATGATTACAGCGGAACTTGCATCCACATATAATCGGGAATTATTTGCATTGCCCGGAAAAATTACAGATACAAAAAGCAGTGGTTGCAATCTATTAATAAAGGAAAATAAAGCCAATCTTTTTAATGGGGCAGCCGATTTTATCGCATGGATGGGATGGCAGGAAAAGCAGGTCAATCCAAAGAAACAAAGGATCTTGTTTTATGAATTTACAAAGGAAGAGTTAGTAATTGCAGATTTGCTTCGCGACAGTAATGCAAAGTCAATAGATGAACTTTATTTAAAAAGCGGCTTGAGTAGTAGTGCTTTTGCATCTGCCATCTTAAGTTTGGAGTTACAAAATGCGGTGGTATCGCTTCCGGGGAAAATGTTTCGATTGATTGTATAACCTCCCACCCCGGCTGTTCGCTCAGCCGCTCCAGCCACCCCTCCATCGCATGCGATGGAGGGGAAACCTAATTAAACCCATTTTCTAAATCCCTAACTCTTCACTAATATCTCTTCACTCTTATCTCATATCTCTTATCTCTTATCTTTTATCTTTTCTTTTTACTTTTTACTTTTTCTTTTATCTTTGCACATGGCAATAAGAAACAGTTCCCCACGCACAGGCTCTGCAAATTCAAGATTATTCGGCGAAGGCCTTACTTTTGACGATGTATTGTTAATGCCTGCTTATAGCGAAATTTTACCTAGAGAAGTTGACATTCGTTCTCATCTTACCAAAAACATTATTCTAAATGTACCCATGCTCTCAGCAGCGATGGATACGGTAACAGAAGCTAATCTGGCCATTGCTTTGGCGAGAGAAGGCGGTCTGGGAATTCTGCATAAGAATATGAGTATTGAACGACAAGCCGAACAGGTTCGCAAGGTAAAGAGAAGCGAAAGTGGAATGATCATCGACCCCATTACTTTGTTAGTTGATGCTACTATTGGAGATGCATTAAAATTGATGAAAGAAAATAGAATTGGCGGTATTCCCATTGTCGACAGCAATCAGAAATTAGTAGGGATCTTAACGAATCGTGACTTACGATTTGAAACCAATAAAAAAAGAAAGGTTTCTGAAGTAATGACAAAAGAAAAACTCATTACTGCTCCAGAAGGAACAGATTTAAAAAAGGCGGAAACTATTTTACGAAATTATAAGATCGAAAAATTACCAGTTGTAAATAAGCAGGGTAAATTAATCGGACTCATCACTTATCGCGACATACTGCAGATTCGAAATTTTCCTAATGCAGGAAAAGACGGATTAGGAAGGTTATTGGTAGGTGCCGCTTTGGGTATTACCAAAGACCTTTTTGATCGTGCAGCAGCGCTTCAACATGTGGGTGTGGATGTAGTTACTTTAGACAGTGCTCATGGACATAGCAAGGGAGTGATTGATGCATTGAAAGGATTAAGAAAAAATTTCAAACACTTACAAATTATAGCCGGAAATGTGGGTACAGCTGAAGGTGCTTTAGCATTAGCTGTAGCTGGAGCCGACTGTGTTAAAGTAGGTATTGGACCAGGATCGATTTGCACCACTAGAATTGTGGCTGGTGCTGGGGTTCCACAATTAACTGCCATTATGGAAGCCAGTAAAGCATTAAAAGCAAAAGGAATTCCAATTATTGCTGATGGTGGTATCCGTTATACCGGAGATATGGTGAAGGCCTTAGCAGCAGGAGCTAACTTGGTGATGATGGGAAGTGTATTTGCCGGGGTTGAAGAGAGCCCTGGAGAAACCATTATTTACGAAGGAAGAAAGTTTAAAGAATATCGTGGCATGGGAAGTTTAGGTGCGATGAGTCAGGGAAGCGGCGATCGATATTTTCAGGATGTGGAAGATGATATCAAAAAATATGTTCCTGAAGGAATTGAAGGCCGTGTAGCATTTAAAGGTAACCTGAGTGAAATCGTGTATCAATATGTGGGTGGTCTTCGAGCTGGTATGGGTTATTGTGGTGCTGCAAATATCAAAGAATTACAAAAAGCGAAGTTTGTAAAAATCAGTAATGCAGGCATGAAAGAAAGTCACGCACACGATGTAGATGTTACAAAAGAAGCCCCAAATTATAGTAAGAAATAGAATGGCTACATTAATAAAAAGGGATGTTCCGCAAAGGACATCCCTTTTTCGTTTTTTATTCCGAACTTCCAATCCTTAAAAAAAAAGGTTTTGAAAAAAACAATATCTATCCCTGCTAGCTTATTATCAGGTTTTTTACTCTTTGCAGCCTGGCCTGTATCTCCTTTAACTTTCCTTATTTTCTTTGGATTTACACCCTTACTATTTGTTGCAGATGGTCTACAGAAAAAATCTACATTTTTCTGGCATAGCTTTTTAACCTTGTTAATCTGGAATGCAAGTACCACCTGGTGGATTTGGAATTCTACCGACATTGGAAGTATTGCTGCCATCATTGCCAACAGCTTACTCATGTGCTTGCCCTGGTTGGGATTTTTTGCTGTGAAAAAAAGATCTGGAAATCTTGTGGGTTATACGGCACTGATTAGTTTTTGGATGTTGTTCGAGTACATCCATTTAAACTGGCAATTGAGTTGGCCCTGGCTTACTATAGGAAATGTTTTTGCCAGCCATCCCGAATGGATCCAGTGGTATGAATTTACAGGAGTAAGTGGAGGCACTTTATGGGTTTTATTAAGCAATATCCTGATTTTTGAAATCATTCAATCCATTCGGTTAAAAGATCCCTTGAGCAGCATTATCATCAGATTTTCTTACCTACTTATTTTGCCTTTGCTTTTTTCATTCTTCAATCTTTTCTATTATCTCAAACATTCTGATCATAAAACTGCTCAACATAATGTAGTGATCGTACAACCCAATATTGATCCTTTTCAAAAGTTTGATGCTGCAAATACCTCACAACAAATTGCTACCCTGATTCAATTATCAGAAAAGCAAATTGACAATGCCACAAGGCTTGTTATTTGGCCGGAGACAGCAATGAGTGCAGTAGAATGGCAACCGAATGTTCGAAATAACATTTTTTATCAACCCGTTTTTGAATTTGTAAATCGACATCCTGAAATTAGTTTGGTATCAGGAATTGAAACATTGAAATCTTATTCAAATGCAGATGCATCTGCTACTGCCAGCAAAAGAGAAGATGGCACTTATATGGATGCTTTTAATGCAGCCATATTGATTAAGGCCAATCAACCGCTGGATTTTTATAATAAAAGTAAATTAGTGCCTGGCGTAGAATCCTTACCTACTTTTTTAAAATTCATGGGTCCGATTTTTGAAAAATTCGGGGGCAGTTCCGGGGGATATGGCAAATCAAATACTTCCTCTGTATTTCACTCAGACAACAACCCCTATTTTGTAGCACCTATCATCTGTTATGAAAGCATTTATGGTGAATATGTTTCTACTTATGTGGCAAAGGGTGCCAATATTTTAACCATATTAACGAATGATGGTTGGTGGGGTAATACTCCTGGCCATCAGCAGCATTTACAATATGCCCGTTTAAGGGCTATTGAAAACAGAAAATGGGTTGCACGTTCTGCTAATACCGGCATTTCTGGGGTGATTGATGACAAAGGAAATATTCTGGAGACAAGGGGTTGGAATCAAGCAGCTAGTCTTAAATTTTCAATACCCACAACCGATACTTTAACTTTCTATACTCGATTTGGAGATTGGCTTTATAAAGGATTTTCTTTTTTAGCATTACTAATATTGGGGTGGAATATTTTTCTTGTATTGAAACAAAAGCAGCTTTTTTAAAATGCAAAAATCATTTCTATATTTTCAGAGAAAAGTGGCGTATCGATTAATTGGAAAAGGGATTCCAGTGATGTTGATTCATGGCTTTGGAGAGGATAGTCATATTTGGGATAAACAAATTGCCTATTTGCAAGATCATTGCCTTTTAATAGTTCCAGATCTACCGGGCACTGGGATGTCTGAAATAATTCGGTCTGAAGATTTGAAAAAATCAGATGAAGAACCTATCTCATTAAATGATTATGCAGAACTTTTAGCAGCCATTCTGAAAGCAGAAAATATTTCAAATTGTAACATGATTGGCCACAGTATGGGAGGTTATATCACCCTTGCTTTCGAAGAAATGTATCCCGAAATGCTGTTAAGATTTGGGCTGGTTCATTCTTCTGCTTTAGCTGATTCAGATGAGAAAAAAGCAAATCGGTTAAAAGGTATAGAAATGATGGAATTATATGGAGCCAGCTCATTTCTAAAAAATACCATCGCTAATTTATTTTCAGTTGCTTTTAAAAAGGAACATCCTGAAATGGTTTCCTTACTAGTAGACGCCACTCCGGTTTTTAATACACAGGCTTGTCAGCAATATTATAGGGCCATGATGTTAAGACCTGACCGAACTTCGATACTAAAAGGCAACCCAAAACCTATACTCTTCGTTATTGGAACTGAAGATGTAGCCGCACCTTTAGTTGACTTATTACCTCAGATCAAGCTACCCTCCCATCCGCAAGTACATATTTTAGAGGGGGTTGGACATATGGGTATGTGGGAAGCTACAGATCAGGTAAATCAGTTTTTACTTGATTTTATTGCATTTTAAACTGAAAAAACCTTCCTATTAATGCTGCGTTCAGGCAGCAAAATCTGCGGTTCCCTTCTCTTTCTAAATGCTAAGAATATTTGATTTAATAAGGTTTTATTAACCAAGTTCTATTGAACAAATTGTACTTTCAAGTAGAACTAAACATTTCGAATAAATGAATGTTTAGTTCTAACAAATAGTGTTAATATAAATTGATGAAAAACGGCTTGTCTTTTATTTTGTTTTTATGCTGCACTCAGGTTTTTGGGCAATTACAGACATGTCCTATCAATATCAATTATTCAAAAGGCAACCTCACCCATTGGTTTGGGTTCACTGGCATATTTCAAAACAAGACTTCAAGGCAACATTTAGATATCATTAATTACGATAGCATTTCTGCCCTTCCAACGGGTACATTAAATGCGATTTCCATACCAGAATATGGAACTGTTCCTGCAGGTGTGGAGGTACTTACTACAAATTCACCGGATCCTTTTGGAAGTTTTGAAACGATTCCTACCATTAATGGGTATTCCTATAATTATTCCATGAAGATAGGCTCCACTACCATTAATACTGCAGCCAATGGCATACAACAAGATCCCTCTCTTGGAGGACTTTTCAGGGGGTTAGGATATACAATTAATGTTCCGGCTGGCCCGGTTAATGTTCCGTATGTGGTTACTTATGCCTATGCAATGGTATTAGAAAGTGCTCCCCACGACAATGACCAGGTACCCATGTTCACTGCAAAATTAAATACCAATAATGGAATCATAGATTGTGCCAGTGCAGTTTACCTATTACCCACTACTTTTAATGGATCTGCATATGTGCTTGATCAAAAAGGAGCACTTCAAGAAGGATTCATACAAAGTGGAGTGCCTTCTCCAAACAATAATGGAAACAATAATGAAAGTCCATACCGTGTTTGGACAAAAGGGTGGACCGAAGTAATATTTGATCTGGCCCCATATCGTGGTCAACAAGTAACCTTAACTTTTGAAGCAGATAATTGTGTTCCAAAAGGACATTTTGCCTATGCATATGTGGCCTTAAAGAATATTTGTGAGGGTTTAGAAATTGCAGGTACCACAATTGGGTGTACCAATGCCAATTTAACATATGCCATTCCAGAATTAAAAGGAGCCAATTATGAATGGACTATTCCTAATGGATGGAAATACTTAAAAGACTCTCTTAACACAATTACTGTTCGGCCAGATACCTCAAAAACTGGTACTATCGTTGCAAGAGCAATCAATGGTTGTGCAGATCTGAAAGCGAATATCAATGTAACCATTTCTCCCCCAACGATACCAGGTACTGTTACCGGGGATTCAACAGTTTGCAAAGGTTTAATTCCTAATCAAAGTTTTCCGTTGGGCATAACTGGAAATAGAGGTACTGTATTAACCTGGCAATCCAGTGCAGATAACGGCCGTATTTGGGTTGACCTAAAAGACAGTAGCAGTGTTCATATCGCGAAAAATCTTAGTTCAAATACCTTATTCAGAGCCGTTGTACAAAACGGATCTATCTGTAGTATTGATACCACTAATGCAGCTAAAATCACGATTAATCCAAAACCAATTGCCGGAAAAATTAGCCCGGATAATATTCAGATTTGCCTTGATCAACCTTTATTAAATGCGCTGACTTTGAATGGTTCTGCTGGAACTTCCATTAATTGGCAATCATCTGTTGATCAAATTAATTGGATCAATACTATTCATTTAAACAAAGACACGACACAGAGTGTAATGGGCATCAAAGGAAAAACATATTTTAGAGCCATTGTTTCAACAACAGCATGTCCTTCAGATACCAGTAACAAAGTTAGTATTGGCATTTATAATGTACACTACCCACAAGCCATTATTCCAAAAGACACTACCATATGTTTTGGTACTGCAGCTAACTTAAGTGCAACAATTTTAATTGGTACCAGTTACCAATGGGTTAATTCGAATTCCATCTTCAATGCAGGGAATGGTGTGGTTAATGAAGTTCCATTTCTGATAAATGCAAAATCAGCTCCATCAAAAAAAACAGAATATATCATCAGCGTTACAAACGCTGGTTGTCCGAATATTTTATACGACACCATTCATGTGAATGTATTGTCAGCACTTACTATTAATGCAGGACACGATACCACAATTTTAATGGATCAACCTTTACAATTGAATGCCTCTTTATCAGATGGGAGGTTGGTAAATTATCTCTGGACCCCTTCAACAGGATTAAACAATACTACAATCTCAAATCCAATTGCCCTTCTTGATGGCAATCCTGAACATATACGATATAGCGTATCCGCTATAGATTCTCTGGGATGTTCAGCATCCGATAATGTATTAGTGACCGTGATTAAAAGTGGCCCTGAGATTTATGTACCCACAGGTTTTACGCCAAATGGAGATGGAAAAAACGATGGATTAAAACCTACTTTGTATGGTATTACCAAACAATATTATTTTAGTGTGTTTAATAGATGGGGGCAACAAATTTTCTTCACTACCGAAATCGGTAAGGCCTGGGATGGTTATTGGAATGGTGTAGCACAACCCTCTGGTGCCTATGTTTTTGTTGCAGAAGGCGTTTCTTTTCTTGGAAAAAGAATTACAAGAACTGGTACCGCAGTATTGATTCGTTAAATCATCTTTCTTAAAAATGCTTTGTTTGTATATTTGACATTCATACATCAAACAACATCATGCAAAAAACCATTTTAGTTACCGGTGCAACATCAGGATTTGGAAAAGCAATGGCAGAAAAATTTGCTTCTGAAAAATGGAACTGCATTATTACAGGAAGAAGAAAAGAAAAACTAGACGAATTAGCGACCACTCTACGAAATACTTATGGCATCAAGGTTTTACCCTTAGTATTTGATGTGCAAAATAAAGAAGCTGTATTTAATCAACTTGGAAACTTACCAGCAGAATGGCAATCTATTGATGTATTAGTTAACAATGCTGGACTAGCATTGGGAAGGGATAGTTTTGAATCTGCCAATTTAAATGATTGGGAAACAATGATTGACACTAATGTGAAAGGGGTGATGTATGTTACAAAAGCGGTACTTCCCTATTTAACGGAAAGAAAAAAAGGGCATATCATTAATATTGGATCCACTGCAGGCAAAGAAGTTTATAAAGATGGAAATGCATATTGTGCAAGTAAACATGCTGTTGATGCTTTGAGTAAAGCGATGCGAATGGATTTGTTACCCTATCAAATTAAAGTAACAGTAATACACCCAGGCGCTGCAGAAACAGAGTTTTCTTTGGTACGTTTTAAAGGAGATGAAAACAAAGCAGAATTAGTGTACGATGGATACAAAGCTTTACAGGCAAATGATATTGCTGACATTGCTTATTACACAGCTACTTTACCCGCACATGTTTGTATCAACGACCTAGTGGTAACCTGTGTGGCACAGGCCAATTCTTTCTACTTACATAAATAAATCAAAAAGGATTAGATACTGCAGCAGTAAAATCTTGCCATATTTCTAGTACGATTGCTGCTGCAGGTTTTATTTCTGTGATGATAGAAGATACTTGTCCGATTTCTAATTCCCCTTCTTCCATATTGCCTTCGAACATCCCTTTTTTTGCTCTTGATTTGCCAAGCATTGTTTGAAGTGTTTCAATACTGGCCCCATTTTTTTCGGCCTCCAAAATAGCAATTGAAAAAGGATTCTTTAATAGTCTAACTGGCACTAATTGTTTAAGGCCTAATTGTGTATCTCCTTCTTTAGATTGAATAATTGCTTCTTTAAATGAATGATGTGATGAGGCTTCTTCACTACACACAAATCTGCTTCCAATTTGAACAGCATCTGCCCCTAACACCATTGCAGCAAGCATTTGCCGGCCTGTTGCTATTCCTCCTGCAGCTATCAGTGGAATCTTAATAACTGCTTTTACAGCAGGTATTAAAACCATGCTGGTAGTTTCTTCTCTTCCATTATGACCTCCTGCTTCAAACCCTTCAGCAACAACTGCATCGCAACCAGCTGCTTCGGCTTTTTGTGCAAAAAAACTACTACTCACTACATGCACCACAATAATTCCCGCCGCTTTTAAAATTGATGTATAAGTCTTCGGGTTTCCAGCACTTGTAAAAACAATCGGAACTTTTTCGGAAATAATAATATCGATATGATCTTTGAGATTGGGATATAAAAGAGGAAGGTTAACTGCAAATGGTTTTGTTGTAGCAGCTTTTGTTTTTTGTATATGTTCTTTTAATACTTCCGGATACATACTTCCGGCACCCAGAATCCCCAAGCCTCCAGCATTCGACACTGCACTAGCCAACCGCCAACCACTTGCCCATACCATTCCTGCTTGAATAATTGGGTATTCGATATTAAAGAGTGATGTGATTCTGTTATTAGTCAATGAGGAAGTATACATCTGCAATGTTTAATATCCTATTAAAAATAATTAGACCCAATCTTTTTGCTGTGTCCTGAATAAGTGTTAACCCCAGCCTTTAGACTGGGGATTGAGTGATGAAAAGTTAGAATGGGCTTTAGCCCCACCGCTGTGGCACATCCAAATTCTACTTTATCAAAATTTCAAACATCCATAGCCTAAGGGCTAAAGCCCAAATACAAAGTATACCCTTCCCCCTAGGCTGAAGCCTAGGGTTAACAGTAATCAGAAAAAAAATAACCGCTACTGATTAATTAAAGAGGCATATTTCTTAATCAATTCTTTGGTAGTATTATCTGTGTCATAAACTGAATACCAACCTTGAGATTCATGGGGTGGATCACCGATAAAATTATCTCCTGATTTCCACAAGCCTTCGGGTACCCTTGGCCTACCCTCACCAGCCCATGCCCAAAAATTAACTCCGGCTAAAGCATTGTTTTGCTTTTTTAAATGATCAGCCACCGCAGCAAATAAAGCAGCATAATATTTATCCCGAACAGTAACAGGTGTTCCCTCTGCATGATTATTACCATCGCGTGAAATACCAAATTCTTCAAGAACAACAGGCTTATTTAATGGTGCCGCCAGCTTTAAATGATTTTGCATATAATTCAATGCATAATCGAGGGCTGGCTGATAAGTTTCACCGGGTTTTGCTGGATTATAAAATCCCCAGTTTTGTACCCAGATATGAATGGTAGCATAATCAATGTTTTTACTCAAATGATCTTTAACAATATCTGTTCCACTAGTAGCACTTGAAGTATTTCCTTCACTACCTGTTGTAACTAAATGGTTTTTGTCTAAGGACTTAATTAATCCTGCAGTCTGATCAACCCAGGATAAAAATGCTACTTGATTAGTAACACCCCGTGGTTCATTTCCCAACTCCCAAGAAAATATGGTGGGATCTTCTTTATATAATTTTCCAGTAATGCTATTTTTTCTGTTTACAATAAATCGCAGATGATTGTTAAACATTTCAACAGCTTTTACATTACTATAAAATTGTGCACTAAAGTTTTGAAATTTCCACCAATCTCCACCTGGATTTGGGGGTGGATAAGGAATTGAATTGGCTGCTCCTGCCCAAACAAGGTATTGTGCCATGCCACCTGACCAGTTCCAAAAATCATTCATGCACATTACAGCAACCATATCCCGCATGCTCATTTCTGCTAATAAAAAATCGAGTCCTTCTAATACTTCTACATTATATTTTCCAGGGGAAGTTTGTAAAGATGGTAGCATGCGATAAGGTTCTGTATCCGGACCTTCGCTTCCAGCAACAACTCGAAGATTTTTGACGCCTAATGCAGATAGACGATCTAATTCACGAATAAGTCTCTGCCTATTTCCTCCCGGACCTTTTGATCCAAGATTCATACCATACCAAAAATTGGTTCCTAAAAATGTGTACGGCTTGTTGTTTTTATAAAATTGATTTCCTCGAACTTCAATGAAAGAAGGAGTTGTATTTGAATCGGGTATTCCACTCATGCAAAAAAATAAAAGCAATAGATATATCGGCAGGGATCGTTTCATAAAAAACTTTTTTTAAAGTTAAGTTATAAAACGATATTAATTCCCTGGCTTGAAAGCCGGGGTTAACATATTTCTAAGAATATTGGTAGCATAGCCGAGTGTTCCTTCACTCTTCACTCTTATCTCTTCACTTTTTTCTACCCGAAATCTATTTCTGTATTATCTCCGATATTCAAACTCCTACTGAGACCTTTTACAGAAGCGTCACTGCCAATGAGTGAGTTGTCTAAAACAACTTCGAAAAGGTTGGTATAAGATCCAATAATACTTTCGCGAACGATACTATGTTTGATAGATGTATTTGCACCGATAGCTACGTGCGGGCCGATGATTGAATTCGAAATGTCACAACCTGGAGCAATACTTACTGGTGGAATAATGATGGTATTTGTATAGCCATGATCATACTGGGTATTACCGCCAAACTTTTTAAGTAGCGTTGCATTGCTTTCCAATAAAGTTTCTTTCTTTCCGCAATCAAACCAGCTCTTCACTTTAAAGGATTGAAACTTGGCTCCTTTTTTTATCATGCAATCCAATGCATCGGTTAAATTATATTCTCCACTAACTTTTTCGCTATTTAAGAATAATGTGTGTAAGCATTCGAAAAGAAAATCAGTCTCTTTAATTTTATACAACCCTACCAGAGCCATATTACTTTTAGGAATAGCGGGCTTCTCAACTAGTTGATCAATGAATCCATCTTCTCCAATTGATGCTACTCCAAAATTGCGGGGGTCATCTACTTTTTTTATACCCAGCATGCTAAAAGGACTATTCAAAACTTCTTTAATATCGTATTCACAAATCGTATCCCCTAACACCACAAAAACTTCATCAGACCCTACTATTGCTTTTGTTAATTCAATAGCATGTCCAGTTCCATGTCTTTCGTTTTGAAAAACAAAATGTGTTTTTAGGTTAGGGTAATTCTCCTGAACATAATCCTGAATTTTTTCACCCAGATATCCAACTATAAAAATAAATTCTTCAATTCCAGCATCGACCAATTGATCCACGATAAAACTCAAAATCGTCTTTCCAGCTATGGGAATAAGTGCTTTTGGTTGCGTATAAGTATGTGGACGCAACTTGGTTCCGGCACCTGCAACTGGGATAATCGCTTTCATATTGGTGAAATTATGATGAAATTGATAAGTGCAAGTATCAGAAAGCATTTAATTATGTAATCTGTACACATCATCAAGGTTGCGAAATTATAAAATACTAGCTAAAGGGCAAGATTTGTGGATATTCTGCCTAAAACTCTGCCTATAAATTGCTGAGAACTATGCACGAAGATTTATTTTTGCGCCAAAATAAACTATACATGCAAAGAGATACGCAGGTTTTTGACATTATTAAGCAAGAATTACAAAGACAACGCCGTGGAATTGAACTAATTGCATCTGAAAACTTCACCAGTTTACAGGTAATGGAAGCATCTGGTTGTGTTATGACCAATAAATATGCAGAAGGTTATCCTGGTCGCAGATACTATGGGGGTTGTGAAATAGTAGACCAAACTGAACAACTTGCCATTGATCGTTTAAAATCAATCTTTAATGTTGAATATGCCAATGTGCAGCCCCATAGTGGCGCCCAAGCAAACGCCGCATTAATGCTAGCGATCTTACAACCCGGAGATCCGATTTTAGGATTAGACCTGAGTATGGGTGGACACTTAACACATGGTTCAGCAGTGAACTTTAGTGGAAAATTATACAAACCACATTTTTATGGCGTTAAAAAAGAGGACGGTTTGGTTGACTATGAAATGTTAGAGTCACAAGCCAGAGCTGTAAAACCTAAATTAATTATTTGTGGAGCAAGTGCATATAGTAGGGATTGGGATTATGCTCGTATCCGAAAAGTAGCGGATGAAGTTGGGGCTTTTGTAATGGCAGATATTGCTCATCCAGCAGGATTGATTGCTAAGGGTTTATTAAGCTCGCCTTTCGAACATTGTCATTTTGTTACATCAACTACTCATAAAACCTTAAGAGGACCAAGAGGTGGTGTAATTACCATGAAGACGGACTTTGAAAACCCATTTGGGTTAAAAGATGTGAAAGGCAACTTACGCATGATGAGTAACCTAATTGATATGGCTGTTTTTCCAGGCACACAGGGAGGACCTTTAGAACATATTATTGCTGCAAAAGCAATTGCTTTTGGTGAAATTTTGACAGAAGATTTTTTAATATACCAACAACAAGTACAAAAAAATGCACAGGCAATGGCTACTGCATTTACTTCAAGAGGATATGAGATTATTAGTGGCGGAACAGATAACCATTTGATGTTGATTGACCTTAGAAACAAAAACATTAGTGGCAAAAAAGCAGAGCAAGTATTAGGTCATACAGATATTACTGCAAATAAAAATATGGTTCCATATGATGACAAAAGTGCTTTTGTAACATCAGGAATTCGTTTTGGTGTTCCTGCTATTACTACAAGAGGAATGATTGAAAATGATATGGAATTTGTAGTAAATGCGATTGACAGAACTTTGATGAATGCCGATGATGCAACAATTTTATCAGGAATCAAAACTGAAGTGAATGCATTTATGGAACAATTTGTATTGTATCCTGAATTGGGTTAATATTATCATTAAATAGATTTTATGTTACAACGTGTTCAAACCATTTGGCTTCTTTTAGCAACTGTTTGTGGTTTCACTTCCTTAAAAACATCTTTTTATATTGGAAGTATTGGCACTGAGCCAGCCAACCATTTAACAGCCATGAGTAATACATGGCTAATGATATTAACTATTGTTACTGCCACCATTACCTGTGTAAGTATATTCATGTATAAGAATCGTGCACAACAATTAAAACTCGTTCTAGCAACCATTGCTTTAAGTGTAATTGTCTGTGTACTTTATTTTATTGAGACTCAGAAATATGCAGTGGGTGGTATTGCATTAACCAGTGTGATTGTAGTTGCGGTGCCCGTTTTACAAATCCTTGCTGCTATAGGAATTTACAAAGATGAGAAATTGGTAAAAAGTGCCGATCGATTAAGATAGAAATATTAAAAAAAAAAGGGTAGTAACTAAAAATTACTACCCTTTTTTAGGACCTTACATTCTTACAAATATTTTCCTGTATAGCTTTTATGAATTTTACTGAGCCCTTTTGGTACACCCGCATAGACTAAAGTTCCGCCAGCATCTCCGGCTTCAGGGCCCAGATCGATGATCCAATCGGCCGATTTAATTACATCGGTATTATGTTCAATAACAATCAAAGAATGTCCCTGTTCAATCAAAGCATTAAAGGATGCCAGTAATTTTTTAATATCATTAAAATGAAGTCCTGTTGTAGGTTCATCGAAAATAAAAAGGATCTGTCCTATTCCCTTGCCCTTACCTAAAAAACTGGCCAGCTTAACACGTTGTGCTTCACCACCACTAAGCGTATCACTACTTTGGCCTAGTTTAATATATCCCAAACCAACATCCTGCAATGGTTGAATAGAAATTCGAATTTGTTTTTCATCAGTAAAAAATTCGATTGATTCATCTACACTCATATCTAATAAATCGAAGATACTTTTGTTATTATACTTTACTTCTAACACTTCTTCTTTAAATCTTTTCCCACCACAAGATTCACAGGTTAAGTGTACATCCGCTAAGAATTGCATTTCTACCACTTGCTCCCCTTCACCTTTACAGGTATCACATCTACCACCATCCACATTGAATGAAAAATGTTTGGGTAGAAAGCCTCTCATTTTTGAAAGCGGTTGCTTGGCATATAGTTCTCTGATGGCATCGTATGCTTTAATATATGTGATCGGATTACTACGGGATGATTTTCCTATTGGGTTTTGATCAATCATTTCTAAATGTGCAATTGAATCAATATCGCCTGTGATGGCTTTATGAACGCCTACTTTATCTGCAAACTCACCTTTTAACTTATTTAATGCTGGATACAATACTTGTTTCACCAAAGTTGTTTTACCACTTCCACTTACACCTGTAACAACACATAGTGTATTTAATGGAAATTCAACCGTAATTCCTTTAAGATTATTTTGCCTGGCATTTTCAACAACGATACTCCTCGTCCATTTACGCGTATTTTTAGGCACTTCAATTTTCAATTCGCCCTTCAAATATTTACCAGTAAGGCTTTTCGGATTTGCAATGAGCTCATCATAATTTCCTACCGCCACAACTTCGCCACCCAGGTGCGATGCAAGTGGTCCCATGTCTATAATATAGTCTGCTTCGCGCATCATCATTTCATCGTGCTCAACAACAACAACTGTGTTTCCTAAATCACGCAAAGACTTTAATACGCTGATCAATTTTGTAGTATCACGTGAATGAAGGCCGATAGATGGCTCATCTAAAATGTACAAACTATTCGTTAGATTACTTCCTAGGCTTCTGGTTAATTGTATGCGTTGACTTTCACCACCACTCAAAGAATTTGCTAGCCGGTTCAATGTAAGATATCCAAGACCCACTTCCAGTAAGGTTTGTATACGTTGATGAATTTCCAATAAGATCCTTTTAGTGAGTGCTGCATCACTTGCAGAAAGTTGAAGTTGATCTAACCAAATTTTCAAATCTTTCACTTGCCACTCGCATAATTCTCCAATATGCTTTCCGCCTACTTTTACATACAAGGCTTCGGGGCGTAGCCGATATCCCTTACAATCAGGGCATGCTGTTCTTCCTCGATATCTACTTAATAATACACGGTACTGAACCTTATATAAATTTTGTTCCACTTCTTTAAAGAAATCATTGATCCCGGAAACCGCTTTTCCACCCTCCCATAATTCTTTGTATTGTTCTATTGATAAATCAATGATGGGTTTGTGTATCGGAAAGCCAATGCCTGCAGCCCCTTTAATAAATTGCTCTTTCCACCAGCCCAATTTTTCACCTTTCCATGGTGCAATAGCTCCCTCAAAAAGACTTAAACTTTTATTCGGGATTACCAGATCACTATCAATTCCAAGAACCTGACTAAATCCTTCACAGGTAGGACAAGCTCCGTAGGGATTATTAAATGAGAATAAATTGGGGACAGGCTCTTCAAATTGGATCCCATCCAATTCGAATTTATTGCTAAAGTGCAACAGTTTTGAACCATTTAATTCTAGAAACATAGATCCTTCGCCTTCATAGAATGCCGTACTAATGGAATCAGACAAGCGATGTAAATCATCTTCATCAAAATCTTTTGTAACTAATCTATCCACTAAAACAAATATGTCGGCCTGCGCTTTGCCTTGTTTCATTTGTTTTGAAAGTTCTTTATCGCCTAATTCAAGTAACTCCTCAATGCGCATCAAACTTGAATCAGTTTCAGACTTAATATAAATCCGTGCAAAACCCTTTTGCATTAATATTTGTAATTCTTCCTTGATTTCTCTTTTTGCATGTTGCTTAAAAGGTACCAGTATTACTATTTTGGTGCCTTCTTTTTGCTCTTTCACGCAATTCACCACATCAATTACTTCATCTTTCTTTACTTCTTTCCCGCTAATGGGTGATATTGTTTTACCTGCACGGGCATATAATAACCGTAGGTAATCATAAATTTCCGTCATACTACCCACCGTACTGCGCGGTGTACGTGTAATTACCTTTTGTTCGATGGCAATAGCAGGGCACAATCCTTTTATATAATCTACGTCTGGTTTTACCATACGGGCCATAAATTGACGGGCATAGGCACTCAGGCTTTCGGCATAGCGACGTTGCCCTTCGGCAAATAAAGTGTCGATGGTCAGAGACGATTTTCCGCTACCTGAAACCCCTGTAACCACAATTAATTTGTTTCGTGGGAAGGTTACAGTCACATTTTTTAAGTTATGAACCCTAGCACCTTTAACAAGAATATCGTTATTCAGAACGGGAATCAGCTCTTCTTCAATCGTTTGTTTTTTTGTTGACATACTGTAGAAAATTAAACAGTTTAATGATGATTAAGTTTAGGCAAATGCGATAATTGCTTAATAATCAATAAAAAACGGTGTTTTAAAATGTGAATAACCTAAGAACTTTTAACAATCTTTTTCACAAGCGATTTGTCGCATTAAAAAAATGATAATTTAACATTAGAATTAAAATTAGAGCTATAACTCTAACTCGATTCTTTATCCAATATCCTGAGTTTTCCGAAATCCTGACAAAACCCCATGCTATGAAAACATTGGAACATGTTTCAGACACCGAACTAATACGCTCCTTCCAAGAAGGGGATACGGAAGCTTTTGAAGTATTGATCTATCGGTATAAAGACAAGATCTATTCTTCAATACTCTTTTTCGTTAAAGATAGCTATCTCGCTGAAGATTTATTTCAGGATGTATTTATCAAAATTATCGATACCCTCAAAAATAAGAGATATACTGAGGAAGGCAAATTTTTACCTTGGGCCTTACGTATTTCTCATAACCTATGTGTGGATCATTTCCGCAAGGTTAAGCGTACCCCAGCCATAAAAACCAGCGACAATAAAGACATTTTTGATGTGATTAATGTCTACGAAGAAGGTGCTGATCAAAAGATCATGCAAAGTCAAAGTCATGAGCGGGTAAGGATGATGCTGGAATTATTACCTGAAGAGCAGAGAGAAATCATTGTGTTGCGCCATTATGCCAACCTTAGTTTCAAAGAAATAGCCCAAATTACTAATTGCAGTATCAATACTGCTTTAGGAAGAATGCGCTACGGTTTAATTAATCTTAGAAAGATGATGGCTGAAAAGCAGATAGCTTTATAAAGTAAAAAATCAAAAGTCAAAAGCCGCTTTCATTGCATCCAGGTGTGCTAAAAATTTATCTACATCTGAATCATAACCATAATTTATGCTACTCAATGGTATTCCATTTAGATCTAAAAATTTATAAAGAGGTTGAGCATTGAATCCGAATTTAGTTACTTCATATTCCAGGTTTAATTCACCAACAGTTTTAATTCTTTGGCCTTTTGAATTGAGTGCCTGCTCTTCGTCTGGCAATTCAGTTGACTCATCAACATATAAACTAATCAACACGAAATTTTCTTTTAGCCTTTTTAATACGGCAGGATTTTTCCAAACCTGTTCCTCCATTTTTCTACAATTAGCGCAGGAATGTCCAGTAAAATCAAGCATTACAGGCTTATGCAGTACTTTGGCTGCCGCCAATCCTTCTTTTAAATCGAAGTAAGCAGTAAGGCCAAATGGCACTTTTAATTTGTCAACATATTTAATGGGCGGTATCGCATTTGTAGTAACAGATTTTGAATTAAAGCCACTCGTGTTCAATTTATCGATCTTGTATTCTAAATCTTCCAAATTAAATTCCTGTGTTGTAGCAGGAGGAATAAATCCACTTAATAATTTAAGAGGTGCACCCCATAATCCAGGTATCATATACAATGAAAAGCATAAGGCAATAATGGCAAAGAATAAACGGGGTACGCTTAAAAAGGGCAAATCACTATCGTGAGAAAATTTGAGTTTCCCTAAAAGGTAGATTCCCATTAAACCAAATATAACAATCCAACAAACTAGGAAAACATCCCTATCTAACAAATGCCAATGATAGGCAAGATCTACATTTGATAAGAACTTCATAGCAAGAGCTAACTCGATAAAGCCAAAAGTTACTTTCACAGAATTCAACCAACCACCGCTTTTCGGTAATGAATGCATCATTGTAGGAAAGAATGCAAATAATGAGAACGGCAGGGCCAATCCAGCACCAAATCCAAGCATCCCAATAATTGGGGCTGAGCTTACCCCATTTGTACTGGTCTGTCCGAGTAAAGTTCCCACCAATGGGCCGGTACATGAGAATGAAACAATTACCAGTGTCATTGCCATAAAAAATATGCCCAATAATCCACCCTTCCCTGCTTTTTGATCTGCTTTATTAGCCCAGCTATTAGGAAGTGTTAATTCAAAAGCACCAAAAAATGAAATAGCAAATACAATGAAAATGATAAAGAATAGAATATTAGAAACCGGATGAGTAGAGATCGTATATAGAATTTTATCGCCAAAAATAATTGTCAATAATAAAGTAGGGATCGTATAAATAGATATGATAGAAATAGAATACCAAACCGCATTTCTAATTCCTTCTAAACGAGATTTACTTCTTTTCAAAAAGAAACTAACAGTAACTGGAATGAGCGGAAATACACATGGGGTAATAATTGCCAATAAACCTGTTCCGAAACAAATCAAGAAAATACTCCAAAGAGATTTAGATTTATCTCCTGATGATTTAGGTTCTGTTGAGATAGTTTCTTTTACAGAATGTACTTTTACTGAAAAACTTTCCACGCCGCTTGGAAACTCAGATCCTGATTTTGCAAGCCATGTAAAATTTCCTTTTATTTTTTTTATTGTTGTATCTGAAATGTGTAACAAATATTGATATTCTACACTGTCGCTAAAAACCCTGTAGGATACATCCCCATTGTCTTCCTTAACTATTTTCAGAGTACCCATTTCAATAATCGAATCAGTTGAAATTTGATATTTAAGGAAGGAGGAATCAAGTTGTAATGTGGATATAAATGGATCATCAGCAGTTTTTTTCTTCACTGATAATAACGCAGTATTTTTTGCGATGCTGGCTTTTATTTTTAACAATACTATCGAATCGTTAACTCGTTCTGTACTAAAAGCAAATTGCACAGGTTTAATATCCTGTGCAATAACTTTATTGAATAATATTATGCCTAACAAAAAGAATAGGCTATAAAAGATTTTTTTCATGTAGCTTATTGGATCTTAATATCAAATGATTTCTTTGTGGGTGGCAAACATTGGCTATCATCACAAACCAAATATTCTACTAAACCACTGATATTTGTTTTTACAGCAGTTTTTAAACTAATGTTTTGTACAAACTGAACTTGATCGCTATAATAAAAAACTTCAACGCCTTTTGCACTAAAATTTTTATCCAAGATTTTTTCAAGCTTTCCAATTTCTTTTGCCTTACCTGTGGCTACCGTAATCAAAGGATTGGAATTGATTTTAATTTTAGTGGGTATTGGCCCCCCTTTTGGAGTATTCTGAGAATAAATATGCCATGGTTTAGGAACTGTTGCGGTAATCACAAGTTGGTAAT